>Ga0315281_10006747_pt1 | contig 16273 bp, 16 predicted proteins | sample YL17G07_0_MG_FD_204540 | JGI IMG/M metagenome (GOLD analysis project Ga0315281, IMG submission 204540) | Sediment microbial communities from Yellowstone Lake, YNP, Wyoming, USA - YL17G07_0 | ecosystem: Environmental > Aquatic > Freshwater > Lake > Sediment | place: USA: Wyoming | collected... | reverse complement strand
GATGGCTGGATGGTCAACGTGCCGGGGCGAGCGCCTCGAGAACGGGCAGATGCTCGGTCGAGCCGTCCGGTCCGAGTGGGATGATCGCGACGTGGTCGGCACCGGCCGCGTGGAGCTCGCCGAGGCGTCCGCGAAGCGCGGCCACGTCCCCCCAGGCCACCATCGCATCGACCAGGCGGTCGCTGCCGGGCTTCTCCCAGTCGCTCTCCACGAATCCCTGCTCGGTCCAACAGGCCTGGTAGTTTGGGGTGCGCAGGTACGGCCCAAGATAGGCGCGGGCTGCGCTGCGGGCCAGGTCGGGATCGGTCTCCAGCACAGCCGGCATGCTCACCGCCAGCAGCGGAGGCAGCCCGCGCCCGGCCTGCGTCGCCGCATCATTCAGCACGCGACGAGTCCAGGCCACGCGTTCCGGGGTGACCAGGTACGGGAAGGCGCCATCGGCATCGGTGGCTGACAGTGCGACCATCCGCTCGCGCAGCGCCGCGATCAGTACCGGCGGCTCGCCAGCCCCATCGGCCAGGGGTCCGCGATAGGCGGCGGCTCGGTACGCCGCCACGTACTCGCGCATGCGGGTCAGCGGCTTGTCGTAGGTGTGGCCGCGCAACCGCTCCGCGAGGTGCGCGTGCGAGACCCCCAGCCCCAGCACGAATCGTCCATCGGTCGCCTCCTGGAGGGTCATGGCCGCCATGCGGCTCGTCTGAGCGTCGTGCCCCCAGATGCCCACGATGCTCGTCCCCAGGCGCACCCGGCGTGTCTCACCCGCCAGCAGGCCGAGCAGGGTGAACGGCTCGCGGCCTGCCGTCTCGGGAACCCACAGTGTGCCGTAGCCGAGCTCATCGACCCGGCGGGCGTAGGCACGTGCTGCGTCGATTGGCAGGGTGTCGAGGTGCCCCCAGGCCCCCAGGTGGCCGAGGTCGGCGCGACTCACGCGCCTGCGCTCACGAACCGATAGCGCAGGAAGAGCTCTTCTCCGGACCGATGCACGCTCACCAGCTGACCCTCTCGCGGATGGTCGGCCCACGGCGAGCCACCGGGGATGGGGGCGATCATCGGCAGCGCGTTGGTGCCGAGCAGCCGCGCGCCCACAGTCCAGTACAGCTCGTCGATCAGGCCCGCCGCCAGGAACGCGGCGTTCAGGTGCGGGCCGCCTTCCAGCAGCACCGATTCGATGCCGGCCGCGGCGAGCCGCTCCAGCAACCACTCAGGTCGCACGTCGACGGTCGGCGCCACCCAGGCCTCGATGCCGGGGAGCGGCGCGCCGACGTACGGACTGCCCGAGCCCACGGCCAGCACGCGTGGCTGATCGGTGTATTCGAAGAAGCCGCGGTCGGTCGGCACGCGGCCGCCCCCGGCGATGAGCACTGCCAGCGGCTGCGGCGAGCGACCCGCCGCCAGACGGGCGGCGGACGCGGCGTGCCCGAGGTGCGAGTAGAAGTCGTCGGCGCGCAGCGTGCCGACTCCGCTGGCGACTGCGTCATAGGGGACGCGGTAACGCTGCAGCAGCTCGCGGTCGGCCCGGCCGGAGAGCCCCTCGGTACGGCCGCCGAGCTGGGCGCGCCCATCGATGCTGGTCACCATGTTGAGCCCGACCAGCGGGCGGCCTTGCGGGGCCGGCGGCAGGGCCAGGTCGGCGAAGGCGGCGTCCAGGTCGAGGTCGGCGGCCGGATCAGGCCAGAGGCGATCAACGCGGTGGGTCGGCATGCGCCGATGGTACGCGGGATCGGCCTAGTCGAAGATGCGCTCCAGGTGCCAGGTGCCGCGCATCTCGTCGAGGTAGATGGTGCACAGCAGGCCGTCTCGCGTGACGAGCTTGAAGTAGGCGCGCACGGTGGGAGTGCGCCACCAGTCGTCGTCCACGCGCCAGCGGTTGCAGATCCCCACCTCGCCGTGCGTCTCGCCGTCCAGGCGCAGGCGGAGCGGTGTGCCATCGGCATCGGTTTCGACCTGGATCAACGGGTGGTCAAGGTAGAGGCGGGTCACAGCTGCACCAGCCGGGTCTGCTGCTCGGGAAGCGACGCACTTGGACGGTCAAGGCTGGCCCGCCACAGGCGGCCCTCCCCGAAGCGCATGGTCAGCCGTTCCAGCGACCAGCGCAGCTCCTCCCAGCGTCCCACTCTCGCCTCGAAGGCCGATAACTGCCGGGCGGCCGGGTTCGCCAGCCGGTCGAAGGTGAGGCCGATGGCGGTGATCCGCGGCTCCTCCTCCGCGTGTCGCGCGCGGGCGGCCTGTTCAAGACGACCGATCAGCAGGCGCGCCATCCAGTCCGACTCCAGCGCCGGCTCGGGAAAGGCCAGCTCGATGCCGAGTGGCGGGGCATCCTCGAGTCTCAGTGCGAGGGTTGCGCGGCCGGGCGCCAGGTGGCGGGCGCGCAGCGTGTCGCACAGCTCCGCGACGGTTCGACGCAGAGTCAGGGCGATCTCGGTGATCCCCTCCGCCGGCGGCTCGAAGGTGGTTGTTCCGGTGAGTTGCTCCGGGCGCCGGCGCGGGACCAGCGAACGCGGATCCTCGCCCCGGGCGAGCTGCTGGAGCCGCTCCCCGACCGCGCCGAACTGCGCGCCGACCGCGGAGCGGGGAAGGGCAGCCAGCTCCCCCATCACCGTCAGCCCGAAGAGCGCGAATCGGGCCCGAGTGGCCGGATCGGCGGGGAGCAGGTCCAGTGGAAGCGGGGCGAGGGTGGCGGCTGCCTCTCCGGCGGTGAGGGCAAGGAAGGCGGCCGGCGCATCCGCTCGCCGGGGGCGCGCCAGGCGCGCGGCGAGGACCGCCAGCCAGCGGTTGTCCCCCACTCCCGCCCGTACCTTGAGGGGAGCGAGTCCGCGGGCCAGGGCCACCGCCCGCGCGGCAATCCGCCGCTCATCGCCGAATAGCGAGCCCAGGCCCGTGATGTCGAGCAGGGCCACACCCCGGTCCACTGCCTGGATCCGCGGAGAGAGGTCATCGAGGCGGTCCAGGATGGCCTCGAGGAGCGTGGGATCGGCGTCCGGCGCACGCAGGACCGGCCAGACCAGGGCGAGGAGGCGGGTCACGGGACCAACCCGCGGTGTCGTGAACGCTGAGCGTACACAACGGCGAAGTTGCGCCCAGAAGGCGCCCATTCCTGCCTGGGGAGCCCCTTTTCTTGCCTGGGCTGCACGCTGGGCGTACACAACGGCGAAGTTGCGCCCGCAAAGCGCCTCTGCTTCTCCGTTACGTACGCTGAGCGTTCACTGCCGCACATCGCTGGCAGCCTCAGGCGGAGATGACGCGCAGCGCCGGCTGCTGCTCGGCGGCAGGAGCCACCTCGCGCGGGACCGCCAGCGAGCGGAGGAGCGGATCGATCCGGCGCCCCTCACCGAACCACAGGTCCAGCTCGGCACGGCCGCCGGCCAGTGCCCATCGGTGACGGGCGACAATCGCCTCCACCCGCTGCCCGACCAGGTCCTGCCCGACCGCCAGCCAGGCGAGCCGATGCAGCGCCACCCGCACCCCGGCCACCTGGCCGGGCGCGCGACCGAGCAGCAGGCCCACGCCCCCGGCACGCAGTAGCAGGTCGGCCAGGCGGCCCAGGCGGCGGTCGAGGCCGCGTGGCGGCGGAGCATCGGCCAGGTCCAGGACAAGCAGATCGATGAGGCGGCTTCGGGCCAGCCAGCCGGCCAGCTCCACCGCCTCGGCGGGGTCGGCGGGGCGGACGAGCAAGAGCCATTCCAGCGTGACGCCAAGGCGTGCAGCGGTCGCCGGGTCGAAGCGGCCCGCAGGATCGAGCCAGGCGACCAGTCCGCCGGCGGCCTGGCAGGCGGCCAGCGAGCCGAGCGCCAGGCTGGTGGCACCGGTCCCGGGAGGGGCGTCGAGCAGGGCCAGGGCGCCGCGCGGCCAGCCGCCGCTGCGCAGCACCACATCAAGCAACGGCTGTCCGGTGGGAAGGGGGTCGGCGGCGACCATCGGGCCGGGGCCCGTGCCCTGCCGCAGCCCGTGGGAGCGCAACGCCTCGAGCAGTTCGGGGAGGGGTCGGATGGGCCGGGCAGCATCGGTCATGGCCCAACCGATGATAGAACAGATGTTCTAGTTTGGGAAGCCCCCAAAGGGCGCTGATATACTTCCGCGGCTCGTGGGGATGTAGCTCAGTTGGGAGAGCACTGCGTTCGCATCGCAGGGGTCAGGGGTTCGAGTCCCCTCATCTCCACCATTCCATCCGGTATGCGAACAGAGTAGGCGCATGACACACGGCGTCGTCGTCGTCGGGGGCGGATTCGGTGCCCTTGAGATCGCCCTGGCCTTGAAGAAACAGGACGCCAGCCTTCCAGTCACCGTAATCACCAGCGAGACCGAGACCGTCTACCGGCCGTGGCTCATCCGCGTCCCAGCCGGCGATCCCCAACCGCCTGTCATCCCGTTCGCCCGCCTGCTCGCGGCGGCAGGCGCCGACGTCGTGGCGGGCCGCGTCACGGCCGCCGATCTCGACCAGCGCCACGTGCTGCTCGACTCTGGCGCCCAAATCGAATACGACCAGCTGGTCGTGGCGACCGGGGCGGTAGCCGACCGTGGACGGGTCCCTGGCGCGCGTGAACACGCAGTCTTCCCCTGCGACCTCGACGATGCCGCCAAGTTTGCGACGCGGGTCTCCGCAGGCACCACTCACGTCGCGGTCGTTTTCGGGTGGGAGCGGCCCGGACCAGGGCTTGAATATGCCGCCTGGATCGCCGCCCGCCGTCCCGGCGTGCGAGTCACCGCTATCGACGGCGACGAAACATTGGGGCGCCGCTTCGGCGATAAGGCCACGACTTGGCTCAGGGCGCTCTTCGAAGAGCGGGGAGCGCAGTTGGTCACCGAAGGCGGCGTGGAGCGGATCGGCGAGGGAACCGTTGAACTGCGCGGGGGCGTGTTCGAGGCCGACCTGATTGCCATCGTCGCGCCCCTTCGAGGCGATACCGCGTGGCTGCCCGAAGCCCTTCTGGACCAGCGTGGCATGCTGCGCGTCGACAGTGCGATGGCCGCTGGGACAGGCGTCTTTGGCATCGGCGACGTGGTGGCCGTGCCGGAGGGTTACCGCCTGCCGCCGGCGTTGCGCTCGATCCAGGCCACCGCTGCGGGGATCGCCCGCAATGTGACCGGAGCCATCAGCGGCGTCGCACCACAAGCCGTTCTCAAACCTGGCCAGCCCGACATGATGGGGCCGGACCTGGCAGGAACCAGCATGCTCGTTCGAGATCGGCGGCTCCTCCTTCGCGGCCGCCTGCCGCTGTTGATCAGGTCCGCCGGGGAGCGACGCTACCTACGGTCGAGATCTGCACCGAGGGCCTAACGCACAACGATGGATCTGCAGCCCGACTCCAAGAAACAAGAGTGCGCATGCCCAACCGATGCCCGGATCGCACGACATTTCGACGCCAAGGTGGCCGAGCGAACGTCGAGCTGCGAGGATCCGGTCCTGATAGCCGTCTCGGAGCGTCTCAAAGGTGCGCTGCTATCACTGAACCCGACCGGCAAGACGGTGCTCGAGCTTGGTTGCGGGCGTGGGGGTCTGCTGCTCGAGCTGGTCCAGGCGGGTGCGGCGCGCGCCACGGGCGTGGACCTCTCGCCGGCGGGCATCGATGCGGCACGCGATCGGTTCGCGCAAGCGCAGCTCTCGGACCGCGTGCATCTCTCGGTCGGTGACGCCGCGCGTGTCTCGCTCGAGGCACACGACTGGGTCATCCTCGATCGCGTCATGTGCTGCTACCCGGACATTGAGGGACTTCTGGCGAACACGTTGCCAGCAGCGAGGCATCTCTACGCCTTCACGGTCCCAACCTCGCGGGGCTGGCGAGGCGTCGCCGCCCGGCTGGAAGAGTGGTTCGAGAATGCCTGGAACACCCTGCGCGGCCACCCGTGTCCTGGGTACGTGCACAGCCTCGGCCTGATCGAGGAGCGCCTCGCCATGGCCGGCTTCCGGCTTCGTCATCGCGAAGGTCAGCGCCTCTGGCATATCGCGGTCTATGAGCGCTCCGCCGGGTGAGCCACAGTCTCAGACCAGGGCGGTAGTTCGGCAGGCGATTGGGGGCTTGTACGACGGATCATGCCCGGTACGGACCACCGCCCGTCAGCCTCCCGGCATGCCCGCAACGCGAGCCACGATGGTCGTCACTATGCACATACAGGAACAGTTCGGCGCCAAAAGGTCACGGCAGCCAGGGAGGGACAGCCGTGGGAACCCTGATCAGCCTCGCCATCGGCCTGGCCATCGGATACCTCAGCGTGCAGCTGGGCGACCTGGGCGAGCTGATGATGGTGCTGCTGCTCGTGCTGCTGCTCGCCTACTACCTGCGCGCGGGACGGCTCGGGAGCGCCAGCGCGGTGGCGATCGGTGCGGGAGGCGCGGTCACCCTCCTGCTCGGCCGGGTGATCCTCAACACCATGACCGATCCGGCAGTTCACACCGAGGCGCCGACCTACATCGGCTTCGCGCTGGGACTCCTGGTGATCGCCAGCGGCCTGACGATCGGGATCGTTGCCATGGCGCGGCGAGCGTAACCGCCTCAGGGAAGCGTGAGACCCGGCAAGCCCGGCAATCCGGGGAGGTTGAAGCCGCCCTCCTGCACCTGGTCGGCCGGCGGCGGGCTCACCGTCACCGGCTCGTCAAAGGCGCTCAGGGTGATGGTCAGGCTCAGGGTGCCGATCTTCGCGCTGTCGATGCTCACCGACGCGCTGGTCAGCCAGAGCTTTGCCTTGTCGAACTGCAGGTCAACCACCAGGGCGTCGCCGAAGATGTCCGCGGGGTCCATGGACGCCTTCGCGCCGGCATCGGCCATCAGGGAGGGCGGGATCGACACCTGCACGTGGTAGCACTGTCGATCGCCGCAGGTCACATCGTCGAGCTTCTTGGTGACAACCCCGTCCTTGGCCAGGAATTTGCGCAGTTTGGCGATCATCGCCTTGGGATTGGTCCCCGGTGAGGCCGATGCGTCCGATAGGTCCGAGGCGTCCGGGCTGGGGATCGGCAGCGCCTGGTGCGACCACTTTGCGCCGGTCAGCGTCGTCTTGACATAGAGGTCCCCGTCAATCAGCAGCAGGTCGCCCTTTAGCCCGAGCAGGAGCGGGACCGCGAAGGTCAGCGAGGCAGAGCCGCTCGTCGCCACGTCACCCTCCAGGGTGGTCCCGTCGAGGGTGATGCTGGTCCCCGATTTCGGCTCGATGATGTTGCCGGTGACCGCCACCGACACGTGGAACGAGCCCAGGTCGCCGGTCGCGTCCAGTCCCTGGGCAACGATCTCCTTGGGGTCGGTCAGCGCGCCGCCACCACAGGCCGCCAGGACGAGGCTGATCACCAGCAGGATGGGGGCGAATCTGCGGAGCACGGGTAAGACCTCTTTGCAAGGGGTTGCCTGCCGGCAGCATACGCCGCGGTGCCGTTGAATGCCGATTCGACTACCGTTGCGCGATGCGCCGCATCACCGGGTCAGCACTCCTCGCCGCTTCTCCCGCGGAGGTGTATGCATTCATCGCCGATCCTGCCAACGTGCCGCGCTGGCAGACAAACGTCATCTCATCGGCGCGCACCTCACCGGCGCCGACGGTGGCCGGATCCACCGGAGAGCTCGTGTTCGAGGTGATGGGCCAGCGGACGACCGCCAGGACGGTCATCCGCGAGGCGGTGCAGGACAAGCGCCTGGTCATCGCCAGCACCGTGAGCGGCATGTCCGTGGTCGGCACCCTGGATCTCGCCACGGCTGAGGGCGGCACGCGGGTCACCTACAGCTCGGAGATCAAGGCCGAGAGCATCTGGATGGCGCCGCTCGAAAAGATGGTCGCCGACGTGGCCGAGAAGGACCTCGTGCCCAGCCTCGCACGGCTCGAGGCCGCGCTGCGGACTACCTCTTCCGGAGGCGGCTGAAAACCTCCATGACCGAGGCCTGCGCCTCGATCAGCATGTTGAGCGGGCCGCCGTACACGCGGTAGGAGTCGACCACCAGCAGGACCAGCAAGGTGACCTCGATCCCCTTGGCGATGTACGCGACGTTGTACTACGGACCCATGATCGCCCAGCCGATGATGGTCACCAGCGCATAGCCAAACAGGCCAAGCCGCGGCAGCCAGCTGAAGCGCATGACGAGCGGCAGCTTCACCGCGGCGCCGATCAGGATCGCGGCGGCCAGCCCGAGGTAGCCAATCGCATTCAGCGTGAACATCAGGCCGCCCAGCGTGGAGTGAATGTAGGCGGTTGACAGGGTCAGGGCCAAGATGGCGAGGGTGAGAATGGCGCCGTAGGGGGCGCCAGCGCGCCCACCGGGAAGGGGCTCGGACACGATTGGATTCCTTTCGCATGCTGTCTTGTGGGGCGGCGACCCCGGCCGCGAAGGGTAGCCGATTTCGGGGCACGCATGCGCTCGATGGGCAGGCCCTGCGCTATACTCCCGCCCGAACGCGATGACGCGGGAGCAGTAGGCGTCCGCCTCGATCTGCAGCGAGCCGGGAAGGTGCAAGCCGGCGATCGAAAGGGCCCCGAACTCGCCCGCCGAGCAGCCGTCACAAGCGGCCGGGATGGCGTCCGATAGCAGCGCCGATGAGTGGACCGACGTGGGGTTGTAGCTCAGCTGGGAGAGCACCTGCATGGCATGCAGGGGGTCGGGGGTTCGAGTCCCCCCAGCTCCACCAACCCAATCGGTCAAGTCAGCGTGGTACCGCGAAGGCCCCCCTTCGTCCTGACGATGCGGGGGCTTTGTCGTACGAGGATAACGTGGCTACCAGGACGACCAGCAGCCAGGCACAAACGGCCGGCGACGGCCGCCGCTGGACGCTGCGTCCGGCCCGCCCGACCGATTCCCGGGCGCTGGCCCGCCTCTTCTCCGACGTGCGCGCCGAGGGCCGCTGGCTGGTCACCCCGCCGAGCGCCCTGAGCGAGCCCTCTGAGGCCTTCTTCGTGGCCGAGATGATCCGCGAGGCGGGCGGACTGGCGCTGATCGCCGAGGCCGACGGCGAGGTGGTCGGCAACGTGCTGGTCAGCGTCGAGCGGAGCCTGGTCAGCGACCACGTGGGGACCCTGTCGATCAGCGTGGCCGACGGCTGGCGCGAGGTGGGGATCGGTTCCGCGCTGGTAGCCGCCGCCCAGGCCTGGGCCGCCGAGCGCGGCCTGGCCAAGGTGGCGCTGAGCGTCTTTCCGGACAATGCGCGGGCGATCGCGGTCTACGAGCATGCCGGCTTCGTGCGCGAGGGGTTGCGCCTGCGGCAGTTCCGCGCGCCGGGCGGCGGCTTCCGCAACGAGCTGCTGATGGCCTGGTTCCCCGGGGACCCAGACCGATGATGGATGCGGTGTCGCGCGGGCCTTTGCTCGACGCGTGGGCTCGCGGCCCGGAGCGCTATCTCCCGATGTACCCGGACGGACTCTTTGCGTTGATCCGCCGCGAGCTGCGCTTGCCGGCGCGTCCCGCCGTGGTCGACCTGGGCGCCGGCACGGGCCGCGCGAGCCTGGCGATGGCCGCCCTGGGGTGGGTCGTCACCGCCCTCGAACCAGATCGGCCCTCCCTGGACGTGCTGCAGGCGCGGGCCACCGAGGCAGGCCTGCTGGTTGCCACCGTCCAGGCCACCGCCGAGGCGACCGGCCTCGATCCGGCGTCGGTGGACCTGGTGACCGCTGCGCAATCGTTCCACTGGTTCGACCAGCCGGCGGCGCTTGCCGAAATGGCGCGCGTGGTGCGGCCGGGCGGTGGCATCGCGCTGTTCTGGAACGTCCGCGATCGGGAAGGGTCGCCGTTCATCGCCGGCTACTATCGCCTGCTCGCCCGCTACGGCATGCCGAAACGTCTGTACCTGGAGGGGGAGCGCGCGAGCGGACGTGTCACGCAGGAGGCGCTCGCTGGCGCAGATGGCTACGGCCCACCGCGCATGCATCAACTGCAACACGGGTTTGCGATGCGACCCGACGACTTCGTCGGCAGTGTCTCGACCAATCCGTACGTGCGCGCCCTCGAGCCGGAGGCGCAGGAGCAGTTCCGAGGCGACGTCCTGGCCCTGCTTGCCGAGCATCACTTCGATGGCGACACGCCATTCCAACTCCCCTGGCTCACCAACTGCTGGCTCGCACGAAGGAGCGAACGATGACCGAGACCCAGGGACGCAGCAGACCGGCCGAGCGCTTCGACCCGCACGCCTACGAATCGGGCTGGCGCCAGCGCTGGGAGGCTGACGGACTGCACCGCGCGCCCGACGACGACCCGCGCGACAGGTTCTACCTGCTGACCATGTACCCATACCCGTCGGGCGACCTGCATGTCGGCCACTGGTACGCCGAGACGGGGCCGGACATCGTGGCACGCATGCGCCGCATGCAGGGCTACAACGTGATGCTGCCGATGGGCTTCGACTCGTTCGGCCTGCCGGCCGAGAACGCGGCGATCGACCGCAACATCCATCCTGCGGTCTGGACCTCCGCCAGCATCGACCGGATGCGCACCCAGTTCAAGACCATGGGCTGCATGTTCGACTGGTCGCGGGAAGTGGTCACCAGCGAGCCGGAGTACTACCGCTGGACACAGTGGCTCTTCGTCCAGTTCTTCAAGGCCGGATTGGCGTATCGGGCCATGGCGCCGGTCGACTGGTGCCCGAAGGACCAGGTGGTGCTGGCCCGCGAGCAGGTGGAGGGCGCCGATCGGCACTGCTGGCGCTGCGGCACGCCGGTCATCAAGCGCGACCTGGAGCAGTGGTTCTTCCGCATCACCCGCTACGCGGACGAGCTGCTCGACTTTTCGAAGATCGACTGGCCTGAGCCGATCCGCCTGATGCAGACCAACTGGATCGGCCGCTCGGAGGGCGCGGAGATCGACTTCGCGCTGGAAGCCGATGGGCTGGCGCCGATCCGGGTCTTCACCACCCGTCCCGACACGCTCTTCGGAGCGACCTTCATGGTGCTGGCGCCGGAGCATCCCGCGGTGGCCGCCCTGACCACGCCCGACCACACGTCAGAGGTGGAGGCCTACGTGGCGACCGCGCGTCGCGAGACCGAGATCGAGCGGATGAGCACCGAGCGCGAGCGGAACGGGGTCTTCATCGGTTCCTTCGCCATCAACCCGATGACCAACGAGCGGGTTCCCATCTGGATCGCCGATTACGTGCTGCCCGGGTACGGCACCGGCGCGATCATGGGCGTCCCGGCGCACGACGAGCGCGACTACGCCTTCGCCACCCGCTACGACCTGCCGATCCGCTTCGTGGTGGCGCCCCGCGACGGCGGGCTCAGCGAGGGCCAGCCCTTCCTGCCGCATACCGATGACGAGGTGCTCATCGAGTCCGGCGAATTCAGCGGCATGAGCGCCGCGGAGGCGATCCGCGCCATCACCGCCCGCCTGGCCGAACGGGGGCAGGGCGGGCCATCGGTCAGCTACAAGATCCGCGACTGGCTGGTCAGCCGGCAGCGCTACTGGGGCGCGCCTGTCCCGATCGTCTACTGCCCCGAGCACGGCGCGCAGCCGGTGCCGGAGGACCAGTTGCCGGTCCTGCTGCCGCGCGACGTCGACTTCGTGCCGACCGCGGTCAGCCCGCTGCAGTCGCATGCCGAGTTCCTGGCCGCGACCTGCCCGGTCTGCGGCGCCGCAGCCCGGCGCGAGACCGACACGATGGACACCTTCATGGACTCGTCGTGGTATTTCCTGCGCTACTGCTCGCCACGCGACGATGCGCGGGCATGGGATCCGGAGGCGGTGAGCCGCTGGATGCCGGTGAACCTGTACACCGGCGGCGCGGAGCACGCGGTGCTGCACCTGATGTACAGCCGCTTCTTCGTCAAGGCGCTGCGCGACATGGGGCAGCTGGCCTTCGACGAGCCGTTCAGCGCGCTGCGCAACCAGGGCCAGATCCTGGGCGCCGATCACCACCGCATGAGCAAGTCCCGTGGCAACGTCGCCAACCCCGACGAGCTGGTCGCGCGCTTCGGGTCCGATGCGGTGCGCTGCTTCCTGATGTTCATCGGGCCATGGGACCAGGGCGGACCGTGGAACCCGACCGGCATGGAAGGGGTGCATCGATTCCTGGGCCGCGTGTGGGCGGTGGCGCAGGCCGCCGGGGGCGCAGCCAGCGAGAGCGGGAGTCGCGAGCTGCGGCAGATCACGCATCGGACCATCCAGGAGGTGGGCGAGGACTACGCCGCGTTCCATTTCAACGTCGCCCTCTCCAAGCTGATGGAGCTGACCAATGCCATCGGCCGGGCGCGCGACAACGGCCTGGCCGGCACCGATGCCTACGCCGACGCGGTCGACACACTGCTGCTCCTGCTGGCGCCAATGGCGCCGCACATCGGCGAGGAGCTGTGGGCGCGCCGCGGCCGGCCGTACAGCATCCACCAGCAGGCCTGGCCCACCTTCGATCCGGCGCTGGCCGCCGCGGAGATGATCGAGCTGCCGGTGCAGGTCGACGGCAAGCTGCGCGACAAACTGGTGGTGGCGCCCGGCACCGCCCCGGAGGAGATCGAGCGGCTGGCGCTGGCCAGCGAGCGGGTGCAGGCCTACCTGAAGGGACGCACGCCGGCCAGGGTGATCCAGATCCCCGGTCGCCTGGTCAATATCGTCAGCCCGCGGAACTAGGGGGTCACGCCCGGCGGCTCCGCGGCATGGCCAGGTGAGCCCGCGGTAATCGAAGGGTAAGGGGTCTCCCGCTAGGCTCCGCTTCCTGTTTCCGGGGTCGGGCGTCGAGTGCCCGGACGCCAGGCCCCGGACAGGTCTACCTGACAACCCGCTCGCCTCCCGCGACGGGAGGAGCCCGGTGACCATCGGCGACCGGATCGCCGCCGCCGCACTCGCCTGCGCGGTGGCCACCATCGCGCTAGGCGGCTGGCTGCTCCTCGCTTCCGGCCCCGCCGCCGATCCGAGCAGCGACCAACTGCTGGACCTGTTTTCGCAGCTTCCGTCCGCTTCACAGTCCGGGACTGCGGTGGTGGTTGACGTCGAAGGGGGAGTCCTGCACCCGGGGATCGTAGAGCTCGACACCGGAGCCCGGGCCGCCGATGCGATCGCCGCTGCCGGCGGCTACTCCCCGGCGGTTGACCTGCTGGCGGCCGCCGCCCAGATCAATCTGGCCGCGGTCCTCCGCGACGGACAGCAGGTGTTGGTGCCAATCCTCGGAGCGTCGAGCGGAGGCGGCGCGAGCGGCGGCAGCGGGCTGGTCGACCTCAATCATGCCTCGTCGGATGAGCTCGATGCACTGCCGGGGATCGGTCCAGTCACGGCCCAAAAGATCGTCGCTGGGCGGTCGGAGCAGCCATTTGGAACGCTCGACGAGCTGGTCGAGCGCAAGGTGCTGACCAGTGCCCAACTGGAGAAGATCCGAGATCTCGTGACGGTCAGCTGACGCTGTCACGTCCGGTGACCACGCGGTTCGCGCTCCCCGGGATGCTGGTGGGATGCGCATTTGGGATCCTGGCGGCGGACGCGCAGCTGGCGACACTCGCCCTGATCGGTGCGGTCGGGGGGATGATCGGCGCCCTGCTGATCCTCGCGGTGCTTGCCCGCCGACCATCGGCGGGGATGCTCCTGGTCGGTATCGCCTGCGTCCTCGGACTGTTGACGGGCCTGGTGCGCGGAGAGGCGGCCGTGCTGCCCAGCGGTCCGGGAAGCGTTGCCGCGCTCGTCGGTCGGGGGGAGCTCCAGCTTGCCGGAACTCTTGTCGACGAGCCGCGGCCGAACGGCAACTCTCAGCAGGCGATCCTCGACCAGGTCAGCGTGGGCGCTGGCCACGAGAGGGCGGTGCGGGCACGACTGCTGGTCCGTCTGCCGCGCTCAGTGCCCGTGCAGATCGGCGACCGGGTGGCGCTGGTGGCCGCGGTGGAGGCACCGGAGGCCTTCAACGGGTTCGACTACCCGGCCTTCCTGGCGCGGCAGGGAGTTGGCGGCGTGGTGCGCGCCCGCTCGGCCGAGGTGACGCGTCACGGGACCGGAGGGTTGGCAGGAGTGGCGGCCGCAGCGCGCGGCTGGCTGCTGCGTGGGCTCAACGACCTGATCCCGGAGCCTGAGGCGGCTCTCGGCGACGGGATTCTGCTCGGAGCCCGCGCCGGGATTGCGCCCGAGGTGAGCGACGCCTTCGCCATCGCGGGCCTGACCCACGTGGTGGCCATCTCGGGCTGGAACATCGCCATCGTGGCGGCCCTGATCGGCAGTTTGACCCGACGGCTCGAAACCCGTCGTGGCGGCCGATGGATGGCGCCACTCCTGAGTGTGACCACGGTCGCGGGCTACGTGGTGCTCACTGGAGCGTCGCCCTCGGTGGTGCGTGCCGCATTGATGGCCGGCGCGATGCTCGTCGCCCGGCTGGGCGGGTCGCGCGCGCATGCGGCATCGGCCCTGGCGCTGGCGGCGCTGATCATGCTCGTTGCCGCGCCATCGGTCCTCTGGGATGTGGGATTCCAGCTCTCGTCGCTGGCAACCGCCGGACTGATCTGGTTCGGGGCTGCCATGGAAGCCCGATTGCACCGATGGCCGGGCTGGCTTCGCGAGCCGGTGGCCCTGACCCTAGCCGCCCAGATCACCACCCTGCCGGTCATCGTCAGCACCTTTGGCCGCCTGTCGCTGGTCGCGCCGCTGGCCAACGTGGTGGTCGTGCCGATGGTGCCCATCGCGATGCTCGCCTGCGCCGTGGCGGCGATGGTGGGTGCCGTACAGACTCTGGTCCAGGTGCCGATGCTGGGAGACCTGCTGGCGTGGCTGAGTGGAGGCACCGGCTGGCTGTCGCTGCGGACGATGATTGCCGCCGGGCAGCTGGCGGCGGCCCTGCCCTTTGCGTCGCTGAGCGTGACCGCGCCAGGGTGGCTGGCACTCGCCTGGTACCCCGGACTTGCCCTCGTCTGGCGCCGGCTCCAGAGCAAGAGCGCTGAACGTGGGCAGGCGCCATCGACTCCGATTGCGGCGGTCCCGCTCGGTCCCGCCTGGCGCATTCGGCTCGGACATCTGGCAGCCGCGATGGCGGTCCTCGCGCGTCCTCCGGTGGTGGCTGGTGGGGTCGCCGCGCTGCTCCTGGCGATCTCGGCGGCCGGGCTGCCGGACGGCAGGCTGCACCTGACGATGCTCGACATCGGCCAGGGGGACGCCATCCTGGTGCAGGCGCCATCGGGAGCTGTGGCCCTGATCGACGGCGGTCCGGACCCGGACCTGCTGCTGCAGCGGATCGGCCGCGCGCTCCCCTGGTGGCAGCGACGGATCGACGTCGTGATCCTGACCCATCCGCACGAGGACCACGTGGCCGGTCTGCCTGCCGTGCTCGAGCGTTATCGGGTCAGGCTGGTGCTCGATCCGGCCCGCGCCTATCCGAATCCATCGTACGCACGCTTCCTGGAGGCGGCCCGAGCGGAGCCCGGGGCACGACTGCTGACGGCCCGTGCCGGGCAGATCGTCCGGCTTGACGCCGTGGCGAGCCTGACCATCCTCTTCCCGACCCCAGCCGATCTGGCCGCACCGCTTCCAGCGGGCGACGTGAACAACGCCTCGATCGTCACGCTCCTGCGCAGCGGCGGCTTTACCGCTCTGCTCACTGGCGATGCTGAGGCGCCGGTCGAGGCGCTCCTCGACGCTCGAGGACTGCTCACGCCGGTGGACGTGCTCAAGGTCGGCCATCACGGATCGCATTCGAGCACCACGCCGACGCTGCTCGACGCGGTGCAGCCGCGGGCGGCGCTCATCTCCGTCGGTGTCGGCAACGACTATGGGCACCCGCACCGCGTCACCCTCGACAAGCTGGCGGCGATCGGCGGCCTCGAGGTGCACCGCACCGATCTCGAGGGCACCCTCGAGGTGATCAGCGATGGAGCCCGCTACCAGATTCGCAGCCGCATCGCCGATGACCGATGGCGCCCGGTGCGCGCTCGCGCGCCGGCCGCTGCCGAGCGGGGTAGCATCGTGGCATGGCTTTTCCCACCCGCGCCGAAGCCGAAGCGCTGCTCGCCACCTACGAGCTGCCGGACGGCATCGTGGCGCACGCGCGCGGGGTCAGCCGGGTGGCGGCCGAGGCTGCGCGTCTCCTGGCAGGCACCGGTGTCGCGGTCGATCCGCTGCTCGTCGAGGTCGCCGCCCTGCTGCACGACATCGACAAGCTCGCGACGCGCGACAGCGGCCAGCCGCACGGCATCGTCGGGGCGCGCTGGCTGACCGAGATGGGCTATCCCGAGCTGGCCGATGCCGTGGCCTCGCACCCGGTGAGCTGCCTGCTCGATCCGGAGCGTGCCCCGCGCGACTGGCCGTCGAAGCTGGTGGCGATCGCGGATCGACGGGTGGAGCAGCGCTTCGTCAGCATCGAGGCGCGGATCGACGGGATGGCCGAGCGATATCCGCAGTACCGCGCGGAGCTGGAG
>Ga0315281_10006746_pt1 | contig 16275 bp, 14 predicted proteins | sample YL17G07_0_MG_FD_204540 | JGI IMG/M metagenome (GOLD analysis project Ga0315281, IMG submission 204540) | Sediment microbial communities from Yellowstone Lake, YNP, Wyoming, USA - YL17G07_0 | ecosystem: Environmental > Aquatic > Freshwater > Lake > Sediment | place: USA: Wyoming | collected... | reverse complement strand
CGCCTGGGCAAGCGCTGCGTGGTGTTGCCGGCATGGCTGCTGCAGGCGGCGCTCGCGCTGCTCAAGCCGCTGCGGCTGACGCAGTACGGGCCAGAGCAGGTGGATTTCCTGCGCTATCGCCCGGTGCTCGACAACCGCAGGCTGAAGGAGGGGTTCGGCTACGTGCCGCGGAAGACCTCGACCGAGGTGTTCGAGTTCTATCTCGCGGCGCGCGCGCGCCGGGGCGAGTCGTGACGCAGCGTGATTTCTTGGGCAAGGTGGTGGTGATCACCGGCGCAGCCGGTGGCCTGGGGCGGGCGCTGGCGCGCGCGTTCGCCGCGGCCGGCGCGCGCGTCGCCGCGCTCGACCGCGATGCGGCCGGGGTCGAGGCGCTGTCTGCGGAACTGCGCGGCGAAGGACGGCAGGCTCTGGGCCTCGCGTGCGACGTGACCGACGCCGCAGCCTGCGAACGCGTGATTGGGGAGGTGATGCGGAACTGGGGCCAAATCGACGTACTCATCAACAACGCCGGCATCACCCACCGCAGCGCGTATCGGCGCACCGACCCCGAGGTGATCCGCCGCGTGATGGAAGTCAATTTCTTCGGCTCGGTCCACTGCACGCGCGCGGCGCTGGACGCGTTGCTTGAATCCCGCGGGCTGATTATCGTGATTTCCAGCGTCGCCGGCTTTGCGCCGCTGATCGCGCGCACCGGCTATGCCGCGGCGAAGCACGCGCTGCACGGATTTTTCGAGAGCCTGCGCAGCGAACTCGCCGATGACGGGGTAGGGGTGCTGATGGTGTGCCCGTCCTTCATAGCCACCGGCATCGATGGCAACGCGCTCGGCGGCGATGGCCGGCCGGCGCGGCACGCGCAGCAAGTCGTCGGCGCGCGCGCCCTGGCGGAGGACGTCGCCGCGGATATTGTGCATGCCGCACGCAGCGGCAAGCAATTGCTGTTGCCGGGGCGCATGGCGAAATTGTCCTGGTGGGTGAGCCGGCTTGCGCCGCGCTACTACGCCCGCGTCATGGCGCGGCGGCTGCGCGGGGAAATGGATTAGAGAGGCATCCCCGCAGTTCGGGCCGAATCGGCCGCCGCAGCCGCGCGCGGATAACGCGCGCGGTTCAATCGAGGCGGATATTGGCTTTTTTGGCGATGGCCCCGTAGCGTACGTTCTCCCTTGCGAGAAAAGCCGCGAAATCCTCCGGAGACCTGTACTCGACGTCCATGCCGAGCGCCAGCAGGCGCTCGCGCGTCGCCGGATCCTGCAGTGCCTTCTGTATCTCCGCGCTGATGCGGTTGACGATTTCGCGCGGCGTGCCCGCCGGCGCCATGAATCCGCCCCAGGCGGCAATGTCGAAGCCAGGCAGGTTGGCCGTCTCCGCTATGGTCGGAACGTCCGGCATGGTGGCGGTACGCTTCGAGGTGGACACACCGTAGGCTTTCAAGCGCCCGGACTTGACGAACGGCAGCACCGCGGCGCTGGTCTCGAAGGTATAGCTGACCTGTCCGCTCATCACGTCGGTGAGCGAAGGCGAGCTGCCTTTGTAAGGCACATGCGTGGGCGCGATTCCCGCCATGGAATGAAACAGCTCGGACACGAGGTGGCTGGTTGCACCGGTACCCGAGGAGGAAAAGGCATACTTGTTCGGATTCGCCTTGATCGCTTGGATCAGTTCCTTGGCATTGGCGGCGGGAAATGAGGGATGGGTAACGAGGATGTATGGATTGTAGATGCACAAGGCGATGGGCGCGAAGGACTTCAGCGGATCATAGGGGGTCGTTTGCACGGTGGGCAGGATGGAAATCGGGCCGCTGGAACCGGCAAGGAGGGTATAGCCATCCGGCGGCGATTTGGCGACGATATCCGAGCCGATCGAACCGCCCGCTCCGGCGCGATTGTCGGCTACGATAGGCTGACCCAGCGCCTGCGACAGGCGGTCCGCGACGATGCGCGCGAAAAGATCCGTGGCCTGTCCCGGTGGCCAGGGCACGATCAACCGGATCGGTCGGTTGGGGTAGCCTTGCGCGAGCGCCGCCCCGGTCAGCGCCAAAAGCAGCAAGCCACAGGCCATGCGGGCAATCGATTTCATCTAACCTCCTCCTTTTGGATTTTGTTGCCGCCAGGCGCGCGCCGCGCGGCGGACTATTTGAAGTAGTTTAACGCAAAGCGCTCGATTGTCCATGCGCCGCGATGGGCTTGGGCGGATGCCTTTTGCGGCATCCGCTCGACGACAGGCGCTAATGCTTGTTCAGTTCCGTCACTTCACCTTTGATCTGTGTAGACTTGCCGCGGAATAGCGCCACCAGTTCGCCCTTCTGGTTTTCGACACGGATGTCGTACACGCCGTTGCGGCCTTCCAGGCCCTGTTCGCCGCCGGCGGCCATGAGCACGTCGCCGACGAAGGCCGGGCGCATGTATTCGATGATGCAGGTCACAGCCACCGCGTTCTTGTTGTGGCTGTTGCAGGCGTAGGCGAAGGTCGAGTCGGCCAGCGTGTAGATCAGGCCGCCATGGCAGGTATTGTGGACGTTCGCCATGTCCGCGCGAACCGTCATCTGCATGCGTGCCGTGCCCGGACTCACCGCCAGCAGCTTGATTCCAAGGGCGTGCGACGCGTGATCGCGCGGGTAAAGTGCCGCGGCGGCGGCGTCGGCCAGTTGTTGCGCTGTCTTGTGCACGTTCAGTCCGGAACCGACAAAAATTGACGTTTCAGAGCATACACCAACAGCAGTAAAATGAGCGCTTTGCCGCGGGCGACACCCTCATGGTCAAAGTCTATTCCATCGACGGCCTCACCCCCGTCGTGCATCCCGATGCCTATGTGCATCCGAGCGCGGTGCTGATCGGCGACGTGCACGTCGGCGCGAGCGTGTACATCGGGCCCTCGGCCAGTCTGCGCGGCGATTTCGGGCGCCTGGTGATCGAGGCCGGCGCCAACATCCAGGACTGCTGTATCGTGCATGGTTTTCCCGAGTCGGACACGGTGATCGAGCAGGACGGGCATATCGGCCACGGCGCCGTCATTCACAGCGCCCGCGTCTGCCGTAATGCCATGGTCGGCATGAACGCGGTGGTCAACGACAATGCGGTGATAGGCGAATCGGCCTTCGTCGCGGCAATGGCCTTCGTCAAGGCGGGGATGCAGGTGCCGCCGCGGACACTGGTGGCGGGCATTCCGGCGAAAGTAATGCGCGATCTAAGCGCCGAAGAATTGGCATGGAAAGTGGATGCCACGCGCACCTATCAGAACCTCGCGCGGAGGTGCCTGGCGAGCATGCGCGAGACAGTCGCGCTGACCGAGGAGGAACCCGGGCGCAAGCGCCTGTCCTTATCGGAAGTGCTGCCGCTGGCGGTGTGGAAGAACAGAAAGGCCGGCGCCTGAAGGCGTGCCCGACGATGAAACACGCAGCGCGATGAGCCATCCTTCCATAGCCGAAATCAACGCCGGGTTCGCGGCGCGCCTGCGCGCGGGCGAGACCCTGCTCGGCTCCATCATCGCGCTTCCTTGTCCGGAGGTGGCGGAGCTGTTTTCGCGCGCCGGTTTCGACTGGCTGTTTATCGATACCGAGCATGCGCCCCTCGATCCGCTCGCCGCGCAGGGCCTGCTGCAGGCGGCGCGCTGCCCCTGCCTGGTGCGGGTGCCAGTGGGCGAAGAGGCGGTGATCAAAAAGGCTCTGGACATAGGCGCGGCCGGCGTGGTCGTGCCGCAGGTGAACACCGCCGCGGATGCCGAGCGCATCGTGCGCTACTGCAGATATCCACCGCGCGGCAGCCGCGGCGTGGGCATCGTGCGCGCGCAGGGCTACGGCCTGGATTTCCAGCAGTACGTGGACGGCGCCAACGACAGCGTCATCGTCATGCTGCAGATCGAGCATATCGACGCGGTGAACAACATCGAGTCCATCGTGCGCGTGCCCGGCGTGGATGCGCTGATGGTCGGGCCTTACGACCTGTCCGGCACCATGGGCAAGCTGGGCCGGGTGAACGATCCCGAGGTCGAGCAGGCGATCGAAACCGTGCGCAAGGCCTGTGCGGCCGCCGGCATGAAGTTGGGGATTTTCGCCGCCACCGCGGAAGGCATGAAACCCTATATCCGCAAAGGCTATACGCTGCCGATCGCCGGCATGGACCTGATGCTGCTCGCCGCCGCTGCGCGCGGCATGGTGCAGGCGTTGAAGTAGCGGCTGTTCGCCGCGGTCAAGGATTTCCGATGTTCATCATGAGGCGCCGAAATGTCATACGCAAACATCCTGGTTGAAACCCGCGGCCGCGTGGGCCTGATCACGTTGAATCGTCCCAAGGCAATGAATGCGCTCAACGACGCGCTGATGGACGAACTGGGCGGCGCGCTGGGAAAATTCGACGCCGACGAGAACGTCGGCTGCATCGTGATCACCGGCAGCGACAAGGCCTTCGCCGCCGGCGCCGACATCGGCGCGATGAAGGACTGGAGCTACATGGACGTGTACAAGAGCGAGTACATCACGCGCAACTGGGAGCGTATCCGCTCGGTGAGGAAGCCGGTGATCGCCGCGGTGGCGGGCTATGCGCTCGGCGGCGGTTGCGAGCTTTCGATGATGTGCGATTTCATCGTCGCCGCCGAGACGGCGAAGTTCGGCCAGCCCGAGATCAAGCTCGGCATCATTCCCGGCGCGGGTGGCACGCAGCGCCTGCCGCGCGCGGTGGGGAAGGCGAAAGCCATGGATCTGGTGCTCACCGGGCGCATGATGGATGCCGCCGAAGCCGAGCGCGCCGGCCTGGTGTCGCGCGTGGTGCCGGCGGACAAGTTGCTGGACGAAGCTCTCGCCGCCGCCAGCCAGATTTGCGAGTACTCGCTGCCTGCCGTGATGGCGGCCAAGGAATCGGTCAACCGGGCCTACGAAAGCACGCTCAACGAAGGCATCCTGTTCGAACGGCGGATGTTCCATTCGCTGTTCGCTACCGAGGACCAGAAGGAAGGCATGGCCGCCTTCGTCGAGAAGCGCAAACCGAAGTTCAAACACAAGTGAGCCGGCTTGCCTTTCTTGCGGACCCCTCTTGGCAATCAGGAAGTTAACCGGCACGACGCCCGGCCTGATCGCCTGGATGTGCCTCGCGCACGTGGCGAGCATGCTGTGTTATGCGATCTACCCGACCCTGTTGCCGCAGCTGCAGCGGGAGTGGGGCGCGAGCAACTCCGCGGCGGGCCTGATTTCCGGCATGTTTTTCGCCGGCTACATGGCCGCGGTGCCGGTGTTGAGCGGTCTCACCGACCGCGTCGACGCGCGCCGCGTGTATTTTTTTTCCAGCCTGCTGTGCGCCTTTGGCTGCCTCGGCTTTGCCCTGTTCGCGCAAGGGGTGTGGTCGGCTTCGCTGTTCCAGGGGCTTACCGGCGCCGGCATCGCCGGCACCTACATGCCGGGCCTGAAGGCACTCACCGACAAGCTCGGCGACAGGGTACAGAGCCGCGCCGTGTCTTTCTATACGGCGGTGTTCGGCTTCGGCGCCAGTTTCTCCATCCTGCTTGCAGGTGCGATCGGCGCAGCGCTGGGCTGGCGTTGGGCTTTTGCCTTGTGCGCGCTCGGCCCGCTCGTGGCGGGCCTGATGGTCATGGGCGGCCTGCCACGGCGCCGTCCGCCTGCCGCCTTGCGCGCGGCACTGCTCGATCCGCGTCCGGTGCTCGCCAACCGCGCGGCGCGCGGCTATATTCTTGGCTACACGGTGCATTGCTGGGAGCTGTTCGGCTCGCGTTCCTGGATGGTGGCGTTTTTCGTGTTCAGCCAAAGCCTGTCCGGCGGCGGCCCCTGGCCGTGGAGCCCGGTGCTGATCGCCGCCATCGCCAATCTGTTCGGGCCGGGTGCCAGCGTGCTCGGCAATGAACTGGCGATGCGCTATGGCCGCAATCGCGTCGTGACCGTGGTCATGGTCTGCTCCGGACTGTTCACCTGCCTGTTCGGCCTGCTCTCCGGCCTGCCCTGGTACGCGATTGTCGGACTCTCCTTTGCCCTGCTTGTCCTGCATATGGGCGATTCCTCGGCGCTGACCGCGGGCATGATGGCCAACTCCGATCCAACCATGCGCGGCGCCAGCATGGCGCTGCATTCCATGCTCGGTTTCGGCGCCGGCTTCGTTGCGCCGCTCGCTTTCGGCGCGGTGCTGGACGCGGCTGGAGGCAATGCCAATCCGGCTGCCTGGATGCTGGCCTATGTCAGCTTGGGCGTGTTGGGCGTGTTTGCGCCCTTGTTCCTGAGGCTGCGATGAACCCGGTCGACAAACCCATCGAGCGCGAGTGGGCGATTCTGCTCGCGCTCGCCGGCGTGCAGATCAGCCACATCCTCGATTTCATGATCCTGATGCCGCTCGGGCCGCAGTTCATGCGCATGTTCGCCATCGGTCCGACTCAGTTTGGATTCCTGGTGTCGATTTATACCTTCAGCGCCGCCGCGGTCGGCTTTGCCGCGGCGTTTTTCATCGACCGCTTCGACCGCAAGAAGGCGCTGCTGATTCTGTACGCCTGCTTCGCTGCAACCACGCTGCTCGCCGCTTCCTCCGACAGCTATGTCATGTTGCTGGCGGCGCGGGCGATGGCCGGCGCTTTCGGCGGCGTGCTGTCGGCAATCGTATTCGCCATCGTAGGCGACTTGATCCCGGACAGCCGCCGCGGCGCGGCCCTGGGCGTGGTGATGTCGGCTTTCTCCATTGCGGCGACCGCCGGCGTGCCGATCAGCCTGTACCTGGCCAACCATTTCACCTGGCGCGCGCCGTATTTCTTTCTCGCCGGCTTGTGCATCACCATCTGGAGCGGCGTGTTTTGGCTGTTGCCGCGCATGCGCGGCCACCTGCGCGCCGCGCGCGCGCGCCATCCGCTCGATCAGGCGCTGGCGGTGTTTCGCGAGCCTAATCACCACAAGGTGTTTCTGTTTTCAGCCACGCTGTTCTTTTCCGGCTTTGCCATCATTCCCTTCATCAGCCCCTACATGGTGGCCAACGTCGGCGTGGCGGAAAAAGAGTTGCCGCTGCTGTACCTGATCGGCGGCATCCTCACCCTGATCGTGGTGCGGCTGGTGGGCCGGCTCACCGATCTGCACGGCAAGCACCGCATGTTCACGCTGGTTGCAGGCCTTTCGGCGCTCGCGATCCTCGCCCTTACTCACCTGCCGCGGGCGCCCATTTATGTCGCGATCCTGGCCTCGGCTTTCCTGATGTCCATGATGTCGGGTCGCTTCGTTCCGGCAATGTCGCTGATCACCTCGGGCGTGGCGCCGCGGCTGCGCGGCAGCTTCATGAGTTTCAACTCCTCGATTCAACAGTTCGCGTCGGGCACGGCGTCGTTTGGCGCGAGCCTGCTCATAGGCAGGAACGCAGCCGGCGAGTTGACTGATTACGGTACCGTGGGCATTCTCGCCGTCATCGCCACGCTCGCAAGCATCTATCTCGCCCGCCGCATACGCGCCGTCCCAGGCTAGTTTATGGCGGGTCAATGCACAACTGTCGGCGCGCTCGCCCGGCGCGGTTTATGATGGCGCCTGCCGCGCGTCGGCGAGCGATGTCCGAACGCCCTCCCGAGGAGAACATCCACATGGAAAGAATCTGGCTCAAGCACTACCCCGCCGGCGTGCCCGCAGACATCGATCCGAACAAATACCGGTCGATCCGCGACCTGTTCGAGGAGGCCGTGGCCAATTTCCGCGACCGCCCGGCCTACTATTGCATGGGCAAGGAACTCAGTTTCGGCGACATCGATCGCATGTCGAAGGCGTTCGGAGCGTGGCTGCAGGCGCAGGGGCTGCAGAAAAGCGACCGCGTGGCGGTGATGATGCCCAACGTGCTGCAGTATCCCGTGGCGTTGTTTGGCATCCTGCGCGCGGGCATGGTGGTGGTGAACATCAACCCGCTGTATACGCCGCGCGAACTCGAGTACCAGCTCAAGGATTCGGGCGCGAAGGCGATCGTGATTCTGGAGAATTTCGCGCATACGCTGGAACAGGTGATTGCGCGCACGCCGGTGAAACATGTCGTGGTGGCGGCGATGGGCGACCTTCTGGGCGCCGTAAAAGGGACGTTGATCAACTTCGCGGTGCGCAACGTGAAGAAAATGGTGCCGGCGTTTCAGTTCGACAACGCCATACGCTTTAACGATGCGCTCAGCGCGGCTTCGCGCCTGGCGCTCACGCGCGTCGAAGTCGGGCCCGAGGACATCGCCTTCCTGCAGTACACCGGCGGTACTACCGGCGTGTCCAAGGGCGCGATGCTGCTGAACCGCAACATCACCTCCAACCTGACCCAGGTCGAAGCCTGGCTCGACCCGTTCCTGAGCGAAGAGGACCGCCGAAAATACGTCATCATCACCGCGCTGCCTCTGTACCACATTTTTTCGCTGACGGTGAACTGCCTGATGATGCTCAAGATCGGCGGCAAGAACGTGCTGATCGTGAATCCGCGCGATATGCCGGGTTTCGTCAAGGAGCTCGCCAAACACAAGTACACCACCATCACCGGGGTCAACACCCTGTTCAACGGCCTGATGAACGACCCGAATTTCGACAAGCTGGATTTCAGCACGCTGCGCATTTCCAATGGCGGCGGCATGGCGGTGCAACGGGCAGTGGCGGAAAAGTGGAAGAAAATAACCGGTGTGACCCTGACCGAAGGCTACGGCCTCACCGAGACCTCGCCCGTCGCTACCACCAATCCGCCGGACGCGAAGGAATTCTCCGGCTCGATCGGACTGCCCGTGCCTTCTACCGAAATCTCGATCCGCGACGACGCCGGCAACGAACTGCCATTAGGCGAGCCGGGGGAGATCTGCATCCGCGGGCCGCAGGTGATGGCGGGTTACTGGCAGAGCCCGGCAGAGACGGCCAAGGTCATGACGGCGGACGGGTTCTTTCGCAGCGGCGACATCGGCATCATGGACGAGAAGGGGTACACGCGCATCGTCGACCGCAAGAAGGACATGATCCTGGTGTCCGGTTTCAACGTCTACCCGAACGAGATCGAAGGCGTGGTCATGATGCACCCGGGGGTGCTCGAATGCGCCGCCGTCGGCGTACCTGACGAGCATTCGGGCGAGACGGTGAAGCTATTCGTGGTGAGGAAGGATCCTGAGCTGTCGGAAAAGGGCGTGCGCGAGCACTGCCATCAAAACCTGACCGGCTACAAATGTCCCAAGTACATAGAGTTCAGGAGCGAGTTGCCCAAAACGAACGTCGGAAAAATCCTGCGGCGGGCGCTGCGCGACGAAAAAACTGCCTGACTTAGGCTGGCGGCGTCGAGCCGTCATCCGGAGGTTTGGTCCGGCCGCGGCTTCTTTCCAGGCAGGCTTTAACCGATTCGAGCAACAGGTCGCGCGTCACCGGCTTCGTAAGGAAATCCGCAGCGCCCAATTCCTCCGCCTTGGCCATGGTGTCCTCGTCGCTGCGGCCGGATAGCAGTATCACCGGGATCGACGCGGTGCTCGCGTCAGAGCGCATCAGAGACAGCAATTCGAAGCCGTCCAGAAACGGCATGTTGACATCGGAGACGATCAGATCGGGCGCTTGATCGAGCAGCGCCCGGCCGCCCGCGACCCCGTCCTCGGCGATCTGCACCTGATAGCCGGCTGCCGACAGATGGATTCGCAGCAGGTCGCGAAAGCCGATGTCATCGTCAATAATGAGAATCCGGGTTTTTCGATCGTCTGGCATGTGCCGCTTTTCCTCCCGGCCCGCTCGTCGCCAAAAAAAAAACAATTCTAATGCAAATTACCGCACGGATTGCCGACAATTCTCAAGCGCCCCCGGTGGGCGGACCGAATAGCGGATCAATGCCCTGGCGCCCGAATGTGACCGACCTGGCTGCGTGGCCTCCTTTTGCCGCGGTCGTCGTGTAAGATTGCCCATCGCAGTATCAGGCCGCCGCGTCCGCCGGACCCGGCGGCCTGTTGTTTCATGGGGAGATTACGTGCAGGCCAACCAGCTCAAGGGCGTGCTGATCATGCTGATGACAGTACTCATCTGGGGCGCGATGTTCCCCGTGGCCAAAGCCGCGTTGCAAACCGTGGATGCGTTCTGGGTGTCGAGCATCCGCTACGGCGCGGCGGCTCTCCTGTTCGTCGCCATACTTTGCTGGCGGGAGAGTGCAGCGGCGCTTCGCTACCGCGGCAGGTTCCTGCGCGCCTCGTTTTTCGGCGTCATGGGATTCAGCGGTTTCTCCATCCTCGTGTTCGTCGGCCTCGGCCGATCGCGGCCGGAGCACGCGGCGATCATCATGGCGCTGCAGACGCCGATCGCCGCGTTCGCGCACTGGGTGCTGAAAGGTACCCGGCCGGCGGGTTTCACCCTGGGCTGCATCACGGCTGCCATCGCCGGCGTATTCATGGTGATCACCAAGGGCGATCTTGGTAATACTTTCTCGGGCGACACGCTCATCGGCGACTTGTTGATTTTTCTCGGCGCCATGAGTTGGATCGTCTACACCATAGGCGCGGTCAGTTTCCCCGGCTGGTCGGCGCTGCGTTTTACGACGCTCACCGCGCTGCCGGGAGCGGTGGGGATATTCGTCATCACCGGGATCGCGACCATGACCGGTCACGTAAGCGTTCCCGCGGCTGCTACGGTGGTGTCCATCGGCTGGGAACTGGTCTACCTCGCCCTGTTCACGGCCGTGCTGGCGGTGCTGTTCTGGAATATGGCTATCGGCTACCTCGGCGCGCTCAACACCATGCTGCTCGCCAACCTGGTGCCGGTCGTAACTTTCGCCATCCGCATCCTGCAGGGACACCGCTTCGAGGCGATTGAGCTCGCGGGCGCGGGACTGGTGGTGGCGGCGCTCATCGCCAACAATCTTTATCTGCGGGGCAGGATCGTCGCGCAGCCGGGCTGATCACCGTGGTTGCAGCCTGAGCGTGCCCAGCGAATCGGCGATGGCATCGTCGCGTTTCATCGACATCGGGATGTATTCGGCTCGCGACCAGCGCCCGGCGAAGTTCTTGTACAACGGCGAAAGCAGGTTACCCGACTGGCCGGTGGAGTGGATGTAGATCGACTTGTCCGGGTCGGACAGATCGTAGATCGCGCGCAGCGAGGCGGCGTGGCGGCTGGCGAAAGGAGCGGATTCGTTGGCGAGCGAATTGCGGCCGACGTTGATCGTGTAGGTGTCACCGGGCGAGGGCACGCGGACATCGAAGAATTGCGCCAGTTGTGCCTGGTGGCCGAAAGGGCGGTGTTCGGACAGCGCGAAATGGGTCTCGCCCCAGCGCCATTGCTTCCTGTCCTCGCCATAGCGGCGCTTCAGATCGGCCAAGGCCAAATCGAGCGCGCGGGACAATAGATCGGCGCAGCTTTCTTTCGCCGGCGTGGTCACGTCATCGCACCAGCGGCCCTGTCCGCTGGTGTCCGCAAGTACGTTGCGCATGAACACGGCGCGATGCTCCCACGCGCCGTCGAACATGTCGCCCAGTTCGTCGGCATAGATCAGCCGGCCCAGCTCGCGCAGCCAGGCGCTGACGATCAGCGGCTCGGCGCCTTCGATTGCCATGTCTGCATTCCATCGGGCGAGGTCTCGCAGCACCTGCTGCGCTTCAGCACCCTGCGGTTTGGCTTTGAGCAGCAGCGGCAGGATTTCGCGCACCTGCAGCGACACCGTATCGGCCTGGATTTTGGCGAAACTCTGTGTGGTGTGCTTGGGTGTTTCGCCGAGCAGTTGCGCGATACGGTCGGCGCGGTAGGGTGGATTCCACTCACTGGTGAGGTAGTGCGGATAGTCCTTGGGCACGATCTTTTCGTTGGCCGTGACGATCGCGCCGGAGGCGGGGTTATAGCTTTGCGGCAGATCCTCGAATGCAATGAATCCATCCCAGTCATATCTTGCATCCCAGCCGGGCGCGGGCGCCTGGCCCTTGAGATCGTTCGCCGGCTTGCGCACAGGAACGCGGCCGGGCACGACAAAGCCGATGTTGCCTTCGACATCGGCATACACCATGTTTTGCTGCGGCGAATGAAAATTGCGCGCCGCAGCGAGGAATTCGTTCCAGCTGCGGGCGCGCGCGATGTTTGTACCGACCTGTATCGACAGGTCGTCCTCGCGCAGCGCGGTCCAGGCAAGAGCCAGCGCGTAGCCCTGAGGCAGCGCCTCGGCCGCCGGTTTGAACACATCGGAGATCAGTGGTCCGTGGCGCGACTCGCGCACCGTCAACGCCACGTCCGGCTGGCCCTTGACCTTGATCACTTCGCTATGCGTGGCGAGCTTCTGCCAGCCTTGCGGCGAGAGCACTTGGCCGGCGGCATCGAGACGCTCTATATACAGGTCCTGTACGTCCGGATAGGTGTTGGTGTTGCCCCAGGCGATGTGCCGGTTCCGCCCGAGCACCACTGCTGGCACGCCCGGCAGCGTCGCCCCTATTGCTTCGAAACCCGGCGCTGAGAGATGCGCAAAATACCACACCGCGGGTACGGCCAGACCGAGGTGCGGATCATTGGCGAGGAGCGGCTTGCCGCTCGCCGTGCGGCTGCCGGCCAGCACCCAGTTATTGGACGCTCCGTCCTCGGTCAAGCCGGGGAGTACGAGCGCGGCAAGTTTGCCCGCGTCGAGCTGGCGGTACAGTGCGCCGTAATCGGCGATGGCGAGCGGCGCGTCGCCCGGATAGGGCGGCAGGAATTCGCCTATTTGTGCGGTGGAAAGCTTCTTCGCGAGGCGCAGGCGCAGCAGTTCGGAGCGCCAGTTGCCGCCCAGGTCCCAGGCCATCATCTTGGCCCAGGCGACAGAGTCCACGCTCTGCCAGGGCTCGGGGCTGACGCCGGTGAGCAGGAATTCGGGCGGCAAGGGACCTGAGTGTTGCGCCAGAAACGCGTTAACCCCGGCCGCGTAGGCGTCAAGCTGGCTGCGCGTCTCATCGTTCAATGCCTTCAGCGTGGCCTCGGCCACGCGGCGCACGCCAAGGGTGCGCAGGAACTTGTCGGCATCCAGGGTTGCCTCGCCCAGTGCCTCGGACACGCGCCCGCTGCCGATGCGCCGGTTCATTTCCATCTGCCACAACCGGTCCTGAGCGTGGACGAAACCAAGGGCGAAATAGGCGTCCTCGACGCTGCCGGCGTAGATGTGCGGCACGCCGTGGCGGTCGCGCACGATTTCCACCGGCGCCTTGAGACCGGACAGGGTGAGGCTGCCGTCGAGTTGCGGCAGCGACTGACGCAGCCAGGCATAGCCCGCCACGGCGGCAAGCGCGACGACAAAGGCAAACACTAGAGATACGCGAAGTATTATCTTCATCGGGTCAACATTCGGTCGCGAAGGCCGTTAATCATAAGAGGCTAGCACAGTCAGCATCTGTCGCAGCTTGGCGAAGTTTGGCAATATGTACGCGATCCGGTCATTGTGAATGATGCAAGCTGACGGGAATTTTGGTATAACGCCATAACGCGTTTGTAACGGAGTGGTTAATTTGCTCTATACCTTGCATGAAATGAGTCACGCGGCGCTGGCGCCCTGGCAGATGTGGGCCAGCATGAACGCAAGCCTGTTCAGCCACCCGTTCAGCCCGCTTTCCTACTCCCCGCTCAGCCGCAAGATCGCCGCCGGCAACGAGCTCTTCCTCCGCATCACCCAGCGCTACCATAAGCCCGAGTTCGGAATCAGTGAAACTCTCATTGGCGGCAAACCGGTCGCGGTCGGCGAATCCATCGCCCTCGACAAGCCTTTCTGCCAGTTGCTGCACTTTGAACGCGACCTCGGCGCGCGCCGGGTTTCGCACAAAGAGCGCGCCGATCCCAAAGTGCTGCTGGTGGCGCCGCTGTCCGGTCACCATTCGACGTTGCTGCGCGATACGGTGCGGACCCTCTTGCCCGATCACGACGTTTATGTCACGGATTGGGTGGACGCGCGCATGGTGTCGCTGTTCCACGGGCCGTTTCATCTCGACGATTACGTCGATTACGTGCGCGAGTTCATCACCTTCCTTGGGCCTGATGTGCACGTCATCTCGGTGTGCCAGCCGACGGTGCCGGTGCTGGCCGCGATCGCGCTCATGGCCGATGCGGACGGGAGCGTCAAACCGCGCACCATGATCATGATGGGCGGGCCGATCGACGCCAGGCGCAGCCCGACCGCGGTCAACAACCTCGCTACGCGCAAGCCCCATTCCTGGTTCAAGAGCAACGTCATCCAGCGCGTCCCGGCGAAATACCCTGGTTTCATGCGCCAGGTCTATCCCGGCTTTCTGCAGCACATGGGTTTCGTCGCCATGAACCCCGCGCGCCATGCGAATGCGCACCAGGATTTTTACAATCATCTGGTCGAGGGCGACGGCGAGTCGGCGGAGGCGCACCGGCGCTTTTACGACGAGTACAACGCCGTGCTCGACATGCCGGCCGAGTACTATCTCGACACCATCAAGACGGTGTTCCAGGAATTCTCCCTGCCCAAGGGGTGCATGTTCGTGCGCGGACAACTGGTGCGGCCGCAGGCCATCAGCAAGACGGCGCTGCTGACGATTGAAGGCGAACTGGACGACATTTCCGGCAATGGCCAGACCGAGGCGGCACATGCGCTTTGCACCGGCATCCCGGCGAAGAAGCGCGAGCACTATCTCGCGCCCGGCGTGGGCCATTACGGCATTTTCAGCGGCAAGCGCTTCCGCGAGATGCTGTATCCGCGCATTCGCGACTTCATCCGGCGGCATGCCTAGAGAAGTCGACACACCGCCGGGAACGCATTAGGTGTAATAGTCCTGATTCGATCCGGCGGACAAAGTCCGCGTTCGGGATGCGTGACCGTCCCGGGTCAACTTTGGGCTGACACCAGATTTCGCACCGGGTCAGCGCGGCGAGGATTTCTTCTTCTTGCCCAAGTCCGCTTGATATGCCATCACCTGTGGCGAACTGATCGCCATTTCGAGTTCCATCTTCGACAACGCGCCCGTGATCCGCGTGCCATCGGCAAAAAATATGGTCGGCGTGGCGCGGACCTTGAGTTTACGCCCGAGCGCCAGCAACTCGTCGATTGCTTCGGCATTGCAACGGGCAGCGGTCGACCCGGTCCCTTTCAGCATCCAATTCCTCCATGCTTTCGCCCTGTTGGAGGAGCACCAAATGGCTTTCGCGCGCGCCACCGAATCGGCCGTGAGGACCGGGTACATGAAAGTATGGATTGTGACGTCGTTCATGTCGGCGATCTCGCTCGCCAGACGCTTGCAGTAAATGCAATACGGATCTTCGAATGTGGCGAACACGCGCCTGCCACTGCCGCGAACCTCAGTCACGGCGAAATCAAGGGGAAGGTCGCCGAATACGATTGCCTTTCCCGAGTCGGCGCCGAATGCCGTGCCGGTGGCTAGCAACACCACAAGCGGCACCTTCGGCCACAATGTGTTCATCATGCGTTTATTATCTCTTAATTGAGGGGCGTAGCGGCATCTTTCCTGGCTGGACTTGGGCGCGTCCGGGCCGGTTGCAGCCCGATGCGCGCTGAACCGATCGGACGCTTTACGTCAGATCAAGTTGCAATCACCGCGCATCATTTTTTTGGCCGCTTTCCTGACGCAGGGCTTTTACCTGGGCGGCGTGTATTTCGCGACCTGCTGCTCGATCGCGCCGAACAGGGAATTGCCCTCGGCATCGAGCATTGCGATGCGCACGCGGTCGCCGAATTTGAGGAACGGCGTCGACGCCGTGCCGGCGGTGATGGTTTCGAGCGCGCGTTTTTCGGCGACGCACGCCGAGCCGGCGCTGCGATCGGTGTTGGACACCGCGCCCGAGCCGACGATGGCGCCGGCCGTGAGCGGCCGCGTCCTGGCCGCGTACGCGATCAGCCGCGGGAACTCGAACGTCATGTCCACTCCGGCATTGGGGCGCCCGAGCATCTCGCCGTTGACCTCGACCAGCAGCGGCAGACTCACCTTGCCGCCGTCCCAGGCGGCACCGAGTTCGTCCGGCGTCAGCGCCACCGGGGAAAACGCGGAAGACGGTTTGCTCTGGAAAAAACCGAAGCCCTTGGCGATCTCCGCGGCGGCGAGGTTGCGCAGGGACACGTCGTTCACCAGCATCACGAGGCGGATGTGCTCGCCTGCCTTCTTCGCCGTGATGCCCATAGGCACGTCGCCGGTGATCACCGCAAGCTCGCCTTCCAGGTCTATGCCCCAGTCTTCGGACTCGACCAGGATGTCGTCGCAGGGGCCGAGGAAGGCGTCGGATCCGCCCTGGTACATGAGCGGATCGCTGCGGTACCCCTTGGGCATGTCCGCGCCGCGCGCCTTGCGCAGCAGTTCGGCGTGACTGACATAGGCCGAGCCGTCGGCCCACTGGTAAGCGCGCGGCAAGGGTGATGCGCATTGCTTCGG
>Ga0315281_10006745_pt1 | contig 16276 bp, 12 predicted proteins | sample YL17G07_0_MG_FD_204540 | JGI IMG/M metagenome (GOLD analysis project Ga0315281, IMG submission 204540) | Sediment microbial communities from Yellowstone Lake, YNP, Wyoming, USA - YL17G07_0 | ecosystem: Environmental > Aquatic > Freshwater > Lake > Sediment | place: USA: Wyoming | collected... | reverse complement strand
CCGAAAGCCTGATGAATCTGCGCCCCTGGAAGCTGTGGTCCTCCGACGGCAAGCCCGCCGAAGGAACCGAGGAGATTCTCCGCGTCCTGGAGTCGGTCCTGGCGCGCGCTCCCAATCATGCCGGCGCGAATCACTATTACATTCACGCGGTCGAAGCCTCGCCGCAGCCGGGGCGGGCCTTGCCCAGCGCTGGCCGCCTGGAAACGCTCGTCCCCCAGGCCGGCCACCTCGTGCACATGCCCGCGCATATCTACATCCGCACGGGAAATTATGCGGGCGCAGTGAAAAGCAACGAGATCGCCGCCGAGCGCGACCGTCTCTATGCTGAAAAGGCCGACCGGCAGGGCAGTCTTTACGACCTGATGTACCACAGCCACAACGAGCACTTTCTCGCCGCGGCCGCCTCCATGGCCGGGCGCTACGCCGACGCCAAGAGAGCCGCCGACGCCCTCGCCACGCGTCTCGCGCCGCACTTAAAGGACATGCCCGCGCTCGACTGGTTTGTGATGACGCCCATCTGGGTGGATGCGCGATTCGCCCGGTGGGAAGGGATTCTCGCGCGGCCTGAACCCGTCAAAGAACTGCTGCTTACCCATTTGCTCTGGCGCTATTCCCGCACCCTGGCTTTTGTCTCCCGCGGTGAACTTTCCAAGGCATCCGCGGAGCGAGCGGCGCTGGAAAGCGAATTCGCCGCTGCTCCTCCCGATGCCTCCTTCGGCGACCAAAATCATTTGCGCGATGTCCGCGCTCTGATGGGCCACGTCGTGGACGCCAGAATCGCCGCCGCGCAAGGGAAAACCGAAAGCTCCGTCGCACTCTGGTGCCGGGCCGTGTCGGAACAGGATGTCATGAGTTATAACGAACCGCCGGATTGGTATTACCCCGTGCGGGAATCACTGGGCGCCGCGCTGCTCGCCGCGGGACTTCCCGCCGAGGCGGAAAAAGTATTCCGCGACGATTTACAGCGCAATCCGCGCAACCCCCGGTCACTCTTCGGACTGGCGGAATCGTTGCGCTCCCAGAAGAAAGACGCCGATGCCGGCTGGGTGCAGCGTCAATTTGAAGAAGCCTGGAGCGGTGCGGACACCAAGCTGCGGCTCGGCGATTTGTAACGGCGAAAAAAGAAGGGCACAGCTCCGCCCCGGCACAAGACTTCAGGAGTACTCAGGGAAAACGGCTCAGCGCCCGCCGCGAAGGTACGCGTCCGTCCCGGCCAGCCAGTCCTCGCGCGGCGGCATGAAAATATCCAGGTCCACGGTCTCTTCGAGCGCCCAGGCCTCGTGCGGCATGTTCGGCGGAATGCACAGCACCTCGCCCGCGCGCACCACGATCTCCTTGCCGTCGATGGCGAACTTCAGCGCCCCCTCCAGAATGTAGGTGAGCTGCTCGTTGTGATGCTGGTGCAGCGGCACGTGCGCGCCCTTCTTCATCAGCACCCGCGCCGCCATGATCTTTTCGCCGACGATCATCTGCCGCCCGATCAGCGGATTCAGCTCCTCGACCTTCACGTCGCTCCACTTCTGGTATTTCATCGCCGCCGCTTCGCTCATTTCATCTCTCCGTAAAGTCGCGCCGCATTGTCGTGCAGATACAGTTTCGCCAGCTCCAGCGCCCGCGCCTCGCTGAACGCGCCCTCGCTCACCAGTTCCGCCAGCGCCGCGGCCACCGCCATCCGTCCCGAGCGCACCGCCACCCAGTACGTCTCCTCCGCGCCCACCGCTTCGTTGAAGGGAAAAGCGTCCGAGGCGAACATGATTTTCTCCGGATAAAGCGAAATCCACTGCTTCAGAATATTCTTCAGCTCCGAGGGATAAACGTAATAGCCCATCAGCGACGAATCCGTATATACGTTTTTCGCCGCCGTCAGCCAGATCATGTCCTGTGTGTAAGGATACCCGCCGTGAATCAGCACGAAGTTCACCTGCTTGTAGCGCGGATCGCGCAGCACATTTTCCAGATTCAGCGGATTTCCCTGCTTCAAACTGAAATAGTCCCCGATGCCCACGGCGCTGTGAAAATGCACTGGCAGCTTCAGCTTTCCCGCCTCGTCCAGCAGCACCCGGAATATGTAGTCCTGAAAAACAACGTACTCCTGCGCCGTGGGCACCCCCCCGGCGCGGAACCGCGCATAAATGTCCGCCGCCCGTTCCCGCGGCGGATCGCTGAACTCCAGCGAGCGGAAATAGGACGCCTCGAACTTCATGGCCACCCCGCCGCGTTTCTGATTGTCCGCCACCGTGCGCCGCACGAATTCTTCATACCCCGCCAGGTCCGCGGGCAGCGCGCTCACGCCCTCCTGTTTCATATATCGCGCCAGCATTTTTTCCTGAATGGGAATGTACACGCCCATGTCGCCGTTCTTCCCGGCGTTCCGCTGGTTGTCGAAGGGATAGAAAAACGAATCCACGAAAAATACCCAATGAAAACGCTTGGGGTTCAGATACGGCGCCAGCGCCACACGATTGGCCAGCGAAGTCTCGATGCCCACCTTGTCCAGGATGCCGTCGAAATACGCCGTTCCGCCTTCCTTCTCCCACGCCTTCTTCTTGTCAATCAGCCATTTGGCGTGCTCCGCGGAAAAATCCGCGTAGGGGTAGCCAAACAGCGCCTTGGCCGCCGCGGCGAACTCCGGATTGCTGTCCCGCAGCCGCAGCACCGTGCTCTCTTCCGGCGGCGAGGCCATCGCGTCCATGTCCATGTCGTCGGGAAACGTGGCGTGCGAGTGGTTGTCGTAAATCTTGATCTGATCGATCTTCTTGAGCAGCCGCTCGTAAATCACCGGCATGTCCGGCCCGGCCAGCGGGCGCGCCTGCGCCCCGGCCACGGAAGCCGCGCTCAGAAATAGAATTGCGGAAAACAGGAGTTGCAATACTCGCTTCATTTTGGTTTCACCTCGTCAGAGAAACAACTGTTGCATAAATTCGAAATTGCGCCGCGTTCATCCGCTCCGCTAGCGCGCCACCGCCGCCCGCCACCGCGCCGAAACCTGCTCGATCCGCGCCAGCGCCTCTTCCAGTAGATGACTCGCGCTCACCAGCGAAAACCGCACATACTTCGCGCCCTCCGCCCCAAACGCCGCCCCCGCGATTCCCGCCACTCCGCCCTCTTCCAGCAGCAGTGTGGCCACCTTCTCCGCGCTTAGGCCCGTATCCTCGATATTGACCCACGCATAAAACGCCCCGTCCGGCGAAACGCAGCGAAATCCCGGAATGCGATTCAGCCCGGCCACGAACAGATCGCGCCTCGTGCGGTATTCCCCCACCATGGCCTCCACCGCGCCGGTGGAATCGTGCAGCGCCTCAATGGCCGCCACCTGCGTAAACTCCGCCGCGCACGTAAACGTGTTCAGCACCAGCAGGTCCATCGCGTCAATCACTTCCACCGGCGCCACCGCGTAGCCCAGCCGCCATCCGGTCATCGCAAAACTTTTCGAAAACCCGTCAATGATCACCGTGCGTTCGGCCATCCCGGGCAGCGCCCGAATCGAAGTATATTTCCCGTCGAACAGGATCCGCGCGTAGATTTCGTCCGAAATCACCCACAAATCATGCTGCGCCGCCAGCCGCGCGATCCCCGCCAGCGCCTCCTCCGTGTACACCGTCCCCGTCGGATTGTTCGGCGAATTGAAAATAATCATCCGCGTGCGCGGCGTGATCTTCGCCGTAATCTCCGCCAGGTCCGGCTGAAACCGGTTCTTCTCGATCAAATGAAACGGCACGGGCACGGCACCCAGCCCGCGCGTGAACGACGGATAAATCGGAAAGCTGGGATCGGGATAGAGAATTTCGTCGCCCGGCTCAATCAGCGCCATCATGGCCAGCGAAAGCGCCATCTTGCATCCCGGCGCAATCAGCACTTCCTGCGGCGTCACCGCCAGCCGCCGCGTCCGCCCCAGATATTCAGCCACCGCCTCGCGCAGCGGCAATATTCCCCGCGTCGCGCAGTAGCGGTCCCGCCCCGCGGCCACGGCCTCGCGCAGGGCATCCACCACCGGCGCCGCCGGATGAAAATCCGGCTCGCCCAGCTCCAAATGAATAATCGAACGCCCCAGGCGCTCCAATTCCCGCGCGCGCACGTTCACCGCCAGCGCGCCCTCGCCATTCAGTTGTGAAACACGTGATGCGATTTTTCCCATAGCCGGATGTCCATCCTATCACTTCGCCGCAAACCCCGCGAACAGCAAAACGGGGCACGATTGCTCGTGCCCCGCTCTTTCTTCTGTTTTGCCGTGGCCGTCTAGAACGCAAACCGCAGCGAAAACTGAATCAGCCGCGGCGTTCCCACCGTCGAGTAGATCTTCCCGAAGGAAGTATTTGCCGTGGTTGACCACAGCCCGTTCGTTCCGCATCCATTCGAGCCGGGCGTTTGGCAGATCGCCGATTGCACATCGGTGATGGACGGATTGCCGAAATTGGCGTGGTTCCAAACGTTGAAGAAATCCGCCGTGAAGCGCAGGGAGTTCCTCTCGCTCAGTTTGATGTTCTTGATCAGCGAGAAATCCCAGTTCTGCTGGTGCGGTCCGCGGTAGATGTTGCGCCCGAGGTTGCCGAAGTCCGTCATGCAGAAATTCCATCCGGAGGGGTCGGCCGCGCATCCCGCCGGATCGATGAGCGGCGCCGTGGCGAAATTCGCCAGATTGAGATAACCATCCAGCCGCTGGTGGATATCCCCGCTGGTTGTTCCGGCGGCAATCGATCCACCCGGGGCCAGTTGTCCGGCCATGGTCCCTGAACTGAGTCCCGGACCCAGGAAAGCGGTGCCTCCAAACGAATCGGTCACCGAGAAGGGCGCGCCGGATTGGAAGATGGTGACACCGCTGACCGCCCAGTTGCTGAGCACGGCGTGCTGCCATCCCTGGGTCTTGCTGAAGAACGGCAAGTCATAGCGGTAGGTAACGCTCAAGCGGTGCGGCCGGTCGAAATCGGAAAGCCCGCGCGAAGTGTCCAGTGTGGATTGATCGTTGAACGCCGTATTCAGCGCCGTATTGCCGGTCGATGTGGCATCGGTCGATTTGGACCAGGTATACGCCGCCTGGAAATAGCCTGCGTTCCAGCGCCGCGAAACCGTGCTCTGCAGCGAGTGATAGTGCGAGTAGGCGTCATTGCCGAAGAACTGGAAGCCGCTGTAGCCATTGATGCCCAGCGCCCGCGAGCGGATCGGTCCGTTGTTGTATGTGTTCGTGGTGATGTTCCACGTCACGTTGTTCACGTCGGTCACCACGACCGGATTGGCCACGCTGGCGCGCCGCGCCTGCAGGCTCGTGCGCGTCTCCCGCAGGTGCACCGCATGCGTTCCCGTGTAACCCACCTCGATCACCCAGTCCTTCCCGATCGAGCGCTGGATACCCACGTTCCACTGCTGCGTGTTCGGTGAAACAAACTTCCGAGGCAACGTCAGCGCGAAAATGTTGGTGGTTGGAATTCCGCTGGGGCTGCTGCAGCCGTAGATCGCTGCCTCTGAGCTGTCGTTAGCATTGAAACCCTGGAATTGCGCGTAGCACGGCACAAACGTTGGGTCAATTACGCCGGCCTGTGGCAGAGCGTTGAAGTTGGGGCTGGGGCAACCGGGTAGTGGCGTAGCCGAAAAGAAGGACCCGAGGCATCCGGCCTGGCCCGCCCCGAAAGCCACCGGCAGGAAGGGCGGGTTGAACGTCAGCTGGTCAATCGCCGCCGTGTCTTCCTTGGTGTAATAAATGCCGTAACCGCCGCGCACCGTGGTCTTGTGCTTGCCGAAAACGTCCCAGGCGACTCCCAAGCGAGGACCGTAGTCCATCGCATGCGGGTTGTCATAGGGCGTATTGTTTTTCCCCGTCGCCGTCACGCCGGGAATGTTCAGCGCCGTCACGCACGTCGGGTAAACATACGGATTTTGCCCGGCATTGGCCAGGTCGGGATCCATGTTGTCCATGTGGCAGAGGTTGTCGTGGAACGCGCCCATGACTTCCACGCGCAGCCCCAGGTTCAGCGTCAGGTCCCGGCTCACTTTCCAGTCGTCCTGCGCGTAGAATCCGTAGTCGTTGGTGCGGTACTGGTGGTCGTACACGCCGCCGCCTCCGAAGCTGAAATCCACCTGGCCCATCAGTAACTTCTGCCAGTCCGTGGCGCCTCCCGGCGTATTGACGATGAAGAGCTGTCCGTTGAACACCTGCGGAAACAGCTTGTCCAGGACGACGTGTGCGATTTCCCCGCCGAACCGGAACGAATGCGCTCCCTTCACCCAGCTCAGGTTATCCACGAAGTGGAAATCGTTCTGCACCTGGAACTGGTCGGAAGGCGGTGTCGGGCCGATCTGGAATCCCGAACCGAACAGCGTAAATTTGTACATGGAACTGGTCACGCTATTGGTCGGGCGGTCAATCCCCAGATCCGAAGCCGTGGTTCCCGGCGGCGGAATGTTGATCATCGGGTTGTTGATGCGCACCAGACCGAAGCGGAAGTCATTCACCAGCGTCGGCGAAAAAAGATGCGTTTCGCTTACGCTGAAAAAACGCGAGTACACCGGCAGGTCGTAGGGGAAGTTCAGATCCGTCGAACTGATGCTGCTGGCCAGCGTGCCGCCGAAGGATGCCTGCAAACCGCCCGCGCCGAAGGGCAGATACGATTCCGAGTTCGAGAAAAAGAAGCGCCCGGAAATCTTGTCCGAACCGCCGCGGAATTCGCGGTCCCAGCTGGCCGTGAACTGGTCATCCGTATATTTCCCGGGCTTGCTCACCGTGAGCGCTCCCCGTGCGTAATCGGCCTTGTCCGGCGTTAGATCCACCGTACCAGCGATGCTGGGAATCAGGAACCCGCCGATCCCGCCGCCAAACTGGTCGCCCGTGGCCTGCAGTAGTTTCAGCGTCACCGGATCAATATCCGCCGCTGTGAGCGGTGCGTTGAATGTGCTAAAGGCCGCCGCAATCGAAGCCGCCGAGCGATCCGTCGGAATTACGGGGAAGTTGGGGTTGTTAATCGAAGTCCCCGGCGAAAGCGCGCTGCGCTGCCGCGCGCCCTGATAGTTCACGAAGATATAGCCGTACTTTTCCTTGCCCAGCGGTCCGCCCGCGCTGGCCCCGAAAATGTTCTGCTTCACCGAAGGCCGGCTCTGTCCCGCGCGGTTCAGGAAAAATTCATTGGCGTTGAACACGTCATTGCGGAAATATTCATAAACGTCCCCATGAAAACTGTTCCCGCCGGACTTGAAAATGGCGTTCACGTTCCCGCCGCCGTTCCTCCCCTGGCTCGCGTCATACAGCGCCGTCTGAATCTTGAACTCCTGAATCACGTCCGGATTCGGCAGCGGAATGTTCGTCGACTGCGCAATGTTGTAGTCGTCCGCGCTGATCCCTTCGATCAGGTAGTTGTTGTTGTCCTCGCGCTGCCCGTTCACGATCACGCGCACGTTCCCGCGCCCCAGTTGCGCCGAAGCGTTCAGCTCGCTCGAGGCCCCCGCCGAAAGCGAAAGCAACTGCTGATAGTTCTGCGTGGCCAGCGGCAATTCCTGCACCACTGAACTGCCCAGCGATGCTCCCGTCGTCGCGCTGGTCGTATTGATCGTCAGCACTTCCGCCGTCACTTCCAGCTTTTCCGTCACCGCGCCGGCCTTCAGCGCAATGGTCACGCTGGCCGTTTCCGTCACCCGCACTTCGATGTTCGACGCCCGCGCTTCCGAAAACCCCGCCTTGTTCACGATGATCCGGTACTTTCCCGGCGGCAACAGCAGGATATTGATGGTCCCGTCCGTGCCCGTCTGCACTTTGCGCGCCACCGTTTCCGTCCGCGCGTCAATCACCTGCACATCCGCCGCGGCCACCCATCCGCCCGAGGAATCTTCCACCGTCAAATTGATCGCGCCCGTCGCCCCGCCTTGCCCGTAGGCCAGGCCTCCTGCCACAAATGCAATCGCCAATACCACCACCAAAGCCTTCACAATGGCTCGCATGACTACCTCGTTTTTGAATTTATTAATATTCCCGTTTCCGGCACTTCACCCCAAATCGGTCACTCCGAAGAACCCCATTGCGGAGACAAACACCGCCCCCATAATCTGTAAAAGTTAGCTCTCCCGGCCCTTTCTGTCAAGAAAACAAGTGGTTGACGCCGGGGTGTCGCGGCGAGACCATGGTGCAGGATGAAACGGAACCCGCCGGAGAATCCATACTCCGCGGCACCCTTCCTTTGGGCTTCATCCTTGGACGCGAGGACTGTATCATGAAAATGCAACGTTTGTTTCACTGCTGTCTTCCTCTTCTCGCTCTTCTTTTCGCCGCCCCTCCTCCCGCGGCCTCCTCTCCCAGCCAGGCCCGCATCGTCCGTCTGAGTTTTGTCCAGGGGGAAGTCAGCTTCACCCGCTCCGCCACCTCCGACCCCCTGTCCGATCAGCACATCGCCTGGGAAACCGCCGTCGCCAACCTGCCCATCCGCCAGGGCTACGTCCTCGCCACTCTGCAGGGCCGCGCCGAAGTCGAATTCGAAAACGGCGCCACCGCCTTCCTCTCCGAAAACTCCGTCCTCGAATTCTTCGATCTTTCCCTCGACGATGGCGCGCGCATCACCCGCCTGGTCCTCCGCCAGGGCGCCGCTTCCTTCAGCGTCCAGCCCGCCCGCGGCGATTTCTTCAGCGTCACCGGCGCGGACTTCACCGCCGAACCCACCGGCCGCGGCCTCTTCCGCATGGAAAATTTCGACGACGGCAGCTCCGTTGCCGTGCGCAAGGGCCGCGTGAAAATCGTCGCCAAGTCCCTCACCTCGGAATTAAACAGCGGCGAGAGTCTGTCCTTCGGCCCTGAAGCCACCGCCATTCCGCCCGCCGGCCCGCTTCCCGCCAAGGATGAGTTCGACTCCTGGGTCTCCCGGCGTGCCGACGCCGCCAATTCCGCCGCGGCCTCCTCGCTCACCTACGTCAGCTCTCCCTACTACAGCTCCGGCTTCGCCGATCTCTACTCCTACGGCAGCTGGTTTCCCTATGCCGGCTATGGCTATTGCTGGCGCCCCTCCGGCGTGGGCCTGGGCTGGTCGCCTTTCACCACGGGCAACTGGTTCAACGATCCCTTCATGGGCTCCACCTGGGTCAGCTATGAACCCTGGGGATGGGTTCCCTATCACTTCGGCAGTTGGATTTTTGCCCCGTCTTACGGCTGGATTTGGGTGCCCACCGGCTTTTCCGGAGGAGGATCTCCTCCCGCCTGGCGTCCCGCAACCGCCGTCTGGGTCCATTCCGGCGGCGCCACCGGCATCGTCCCCCTGCATCCGCTGGACAGGCGCGGCAAGACTCCCCTCAATCTTCCCCAGGGCGTCATCGGCACCGTCGGTGTCCCCATTCACAGCGTCGAACAAAACCCCAGCAACGCCCGCTCCGCCTGGAAAGTGCTGAAGTCCCCGCCGCAGAACGCCTTTGCTCCCCCCGTCGCCCACGGCATTCCTCCCGTTCGCGTTTCGCGAACCCTGCCCTCCACGAGTGCCGTTCCGCGCGGCCAGGACTCTTCCATTCAGTACGATTCCAAGGAACGCAAATTCGTCAATTCCAACGCCTCGGCTCCCGCCAGCCCGGCCAGCCCCGCAACCCCGGATTCCGTCCCGGCCGCGGCCTCCGTTCCGCCACCCGCTCCTGCCTCCCTTCGCTCCACTGCACCGCCCGCGGCTGTGAACGCCCGCTCGCTGGAAACCTCTCCGCGCGCGGACTCCGCCGCTCCCGCGAATGTCTCTTCATCCGCCGCGCGGTCGTCGCGCGCCACTCCTCCTCCTCCCGCTCCCTTGCGCACCTACACTCCTCCGCCGCCCCCTCGCTCCTCCTCGGCCCCCTCGAGATCCAACTCCGGCACGGACCACGCTCCCCGCTACGACCGCCCTGCTCCACGCTCCGATTCCCCCGCACCGCGTTCCGCACCTGCTCCGCGCTCCGAGCCTTCCATGCCACGTTCCGCACCCGCTCCGCGTCCTTCGCAGAGTTCTCCCCCATCGCACCCGCACTAATCCGCATTTCACGCAGGGCTCACGCAGTAGGGGCGGAGCTTGCCCCGCCCACTGCCCCCGCCGCTCGTATTTTCTTCAGGAAAAAATCATTCCCGCGTAGCCCACCACCGTGCTCTTGTCCCCGGTAATGTCCGCGGACGTCGCGTGCCGCACCAACTCCGCCTGCCGCGCGCCCATCCCCCGCAGCGCCGTCAGCATGGCCACCGCCGGCCCCAGTCCGCACATGGAAATTTCCGCGTCCCGGCACGCCTCGAACAGCCCCCGCGCGTCCATCGCCAGCATCCGCTCGATCGCCCGCTCATCCTTCTTGATCGTCGTGGCTTCGTCCTCGTAATGGTTCAAGTCCGAAGTCGTCAGCAGCAGCACGTTCCGCTCCTCCGCCAGCGTCTTCCCCAGCCCCTCGCCGATTTCCACCAGTTCCTCGAAGCGCAGCGAACCCAGCGCCACCGGCACGAACGTGAATCCCGGCGCCAGCACCTGCAAAAACGGTATCTGCACTTCCAGCGAATGCTCCTCGCTGTGCGCGATTTCGTCCTCGCGCAGCAGCGGGCACGCCGCGCTCAGTTTTTCTCCCAGCTCCGCGTCCACCTCCGCGTTTCCCAGCGGCGTCCGCCACGCCCCGCTCGTCAGAATCGCCGCCCGCTCCCCGCGCGGACGGTGCCGCACTCCCAGAATAACGATGCGCTTTGGCAATTCCAGCCGCGCAAACACTGCTCCCGCCACCGCCCCCGAATACACGTATCCCGCGTGCGGCGTCAGGCAGGCCTTCGCCCGCACCCGTTCCACGCCTTCTTCCGGCGCGCTAAACCTTCGCACAAGTTTGTGGAGTTCCTCGGGTTGGGAGGGGTAAAAGCTTCCGGCTACGGCGGGCAAGCGAAGCATGGCTCCGCTCCAATCTTTACATCTTCACAGCGCTTTGGAGGGCTTTCCCTTGATCTTCAGCGCGCTTTGCGTCGCCGGGTCGTACACGATGGTCACCTTGTCCCCATACTGGTAACCGCCCCGGTCGATGATCTGCTGCATTTTTTCGGAAACCGCACGCGACAGCGGAAACGTCCGGATGGCCAGCTCATTCTCCATCCCGCGCACCGTGATTGCCGCGATGTCCGCGTGCATCACCGTTCCCTTGAACGTTCCTACTGACTGCTTCTCTTTCACATGCTTCTGCTTGATGACGATGGGCTTGTCCAGCGGCAGCGTCTGCTGCGCTGCGCAACTCATCACCCCCAGCGCCGCCAGCCCGGCGATTCCCAGGCCCGCGCGCAACATCCGCCAGCCGTTTTGTGTCCTGCCCTTCATTCCATTTCGTCCACGGCGATGCGCAGCGATTTCAGGAAGCGCACATCCTGCGGCGTCATCGCCAGCTTGGACGCCACCAGCCGGTCGCGCTCTTCTCCGCGCAGATCCTGGTCCACCTGAATCCGCAGCGACTCCAGAAAGCGCCGGTCCTGATTGGTCAGCTTGGGCTGCTCCTCCGAACCGTCCCGCCGCGCCAGCCCGATCGTCGCGTCCAGCTTCAGCACGATGTCGTAGCCGTGCGCGCGCACTCCCCCAATCGCTCCGGTAATGCGGTCCGATTCGCTCACCGTGTCGTTGATGGCGTGTCCCAGCTCGCGCAAGAGGTTCTTCAAGTGATCGTCGAGTTGCACCGGTTGGTCTCCTTCTACCCTTCCATTTAATTCTAGGACTGCCCTCTTCCGGATACAAGCATCCTTCCTGCCCCCTGTCCCAAATAGTTCATACTGCCCCCGGGGACGGGTTTCCCCCCGCCACTTGCCCCCGGCGAAACCTCTTTTTCGCTTTTTGCGCTAAGATACCTTCGTGGCCACTCTGGCAACCAGCGCTCCCGTTCGCGAAGGCGGTTTCCGCCGCCTCTGGCGCGTCCTCCGCCAGCTTTTCCACGAAGTCATCGGCGCCGTCTTTGCCGTCCTCGCCCTCGCCTGGGCCAATGCCGCCCTGCGCTCCTGGGTCCACGCCGTTCCCCGCTGGCTCGTCGCCGCCGCCGTTTTCGTCGCCGCCGCCATGCTCTTTTTTTCCTGGACGTCCTTCCGGCGCGCGCGCCGCTTGGGCTAGATGACTAGCGGGATGAATCGCTGCACGAATTTCGTTTTTCGCATTTCGAGTTTCGTATTTCGAATTTCGGACACCAATGACTGACACCAAATCACCGCCCCGCGAATCCAAAGAGCGCAAGCCACACTTCACCACCCTCTCCGGCCTTCCCGTCGAGCGCCTCTACACCCCGGAAAATCTCCCCGCCTGGGATCCCGAGCAATCCCTCGCCTACCCCGGCGAATTTCCCTTCACCCGCGGCATCTACCCCAACATGTACCGCGGCCGCCTCTGGACCATGCGCCAGTACGCCGGCTTCGGCACCGCCGCCGAATCCAACCGCCGCTACCGCTATCTCCTCGGCAAAGGCCAGATGGGCCTTTCCGTGGCCTTCGATCTCCCCACCCAGATCGGCATGGACTCCGACGCCCCGCTCGCCTCTGGCGAAGTCGGCAAAGTCGGCGTGGCCATCGACTCCCTCGACGACATGGAAACTCTTTTCGACGGCATTCCCCTCGACAAAGTCTCCACCTCCATGACCATCAACTCCAGCGCCGCCATCCTCCTCTGCCTCTACGCCGCCGTCGCCAAAAAACAGGGCGCCAGCCTGCAAAAACTCGCCGGCACCATCCAGAACGATATCCTCAAGGAATACATCGCTCGCGGTACCTACATCTATCCCGTGCGCCCGGCCATGCGCATCGTCACCGACATCTTCGCCTGGTGCCGCAGCGAACTCCCCAAGTGGAACACCATCTCCATCTCCGGCTACCACATCCGCGAAGCCGGCTCCACCGCCGTTCAGGAAGTCGCCTTCACCCTCGCCGACGCCATCGCCTACGTCCAGGCCGCTCTCGACGCCGGCCTCGCCGTGGACGATTTCGCCCCGCAGCTCTCCTTCTTCTTCAACGCCCACAGCGACCTCCTCGAGGAAATCGCCAAGTACCGCGCCGCCCGCCGCCTCTGGGCAAAAATCATGCGCGAACGCTTTCAAGCAAAAGACCCCCGCTCGTTCCTCCTCCGCTTCCACGCGCAAACCGCCGGCTCCTCGCTCACCGCCCAGCAGCCCGAAAATAATATCGTCCGCGTAGCCATCCAGGCCCTCGCCGCCGTCCTCGGCGGCTGCCAGTCCCTCCACACCAACTCCCTCGACGAAGCCCTGGCCCTGCCCACCGAGGACTCCGCGCTCATCGCCCTGCGCACCCAGCAAATCATCGCCCACGAAACCGGCGTCACCAACACTTCCGACCCCTGCGCCGGCTCCTTCGCCATCGAATCCCTCACCAACGAAATCGAATCCCGCGCCCTCGCCTACATCGATAAAATCGATTCCCTCGGCGGCATGCTTCGCGCCATCGAAGCCGGCTTCGTCCAGACCGAAATCCAAAAAGCCGCCTACGACTACCAGAAAGCCGTCGAAAGCAAGGACCAAATCGTCGTCGGCGTAAACGACTTCATCGCCGCCGAAAATCGCCCCATCCCCACCCTCAAAATCGATCCCAACCTCGAAGCCGAACAGATCGCCCGCGTCCGCGCCGTCCGCGCCCGCCGCGACTCCGCAAAATGGTCCGCCGCCCTCGCCGAACTCGATCGCCGCGCCCGCTCCTCCGAAAATCTCCTCCCCGCCATCCTCACCGCCGTCGAATCCCTCGCCACCGTCGGCGAAATCTCCGACACCCTCCGCCACGTCTTCGGCGAATACCACGAATCCGTCGTCATCTAACCCAGTTTTGCTTTTGTAGCGCCACCCTTTAGGGTGGCATCTTTGTCTTTCTTTCACCTCTCAACTTCCCGCCCCTGTAGTATCCTCACCCCCACCACACCATGAAACTCATCCTCGCCTCCTCCTCCCCCCGCCGCGCCGAAATCCTGCGCAACGCCGGCTTCTCCTTCCAAATCCTGGCCTCCCCCGTCGACGAATCTCCCCTCCCCTCCGAATCTCCCCAGGACCACGTCCGCCGCCTGGCCGAAGCCAAAGCCGCCCACGCCGCCAAGCGCACCTCCCCTCCCGCCATCGTCATCGCCGCGGACACCATCGTGGCTCTCGACGGCCGCATTCTCGGCAAGCCCCGCAATCTCGATGACGCCCGCGCCATGCTCGAACTTCTTTCCGGACGCACCCACGCCGTGCACACCGGCCTCGCTCTCCTCCGCCTCCCCGAAGGCGAACTCCGCGCCGCCGTCGAAACCACCCTGGTCACCTTCGCGCCCCTCTCTCCGCAGGACATCTCCTCCTATCTCGCCAGCGGCGAACCCTTCGACAAAGCCGGCGCCTACGCCATCCAGGGCCGCGGCGCCCGCTTCATCCCCCGCATCGCCGGCTGCTATTTCAATGTCGTGGGTTTGCCCGTCGCCCGCCTCGGCGAACTCCTGCGCGAACTCGGCTGGGGCGACGCAATCGCCCCCAAATAGAAAAAGGGCAGCCACAGGGGCTGCCCTCAAATCCCTTCGCGCGCTAAATCCGCCGCGCTCTTTTTTTATTTACTTCTTTTCTTCGGTCTGTACAGGCGCGGCCGCAGGAGGCGCCGCCGGCGGCGCGGCCGGGGGCTGCTGATACGGCGGCTGCGTGGTCCCCGCCATGCCTTCTTTGAAGTGCCTTATGCCTTCACCAAGTCCCTTCATCACTTCGGGAATGCGCCGCCCGCCAAAAAATATCAGCACGATGGCCAGCACAATCAGCCAGTGGAAAATACTGAACTCACCCATGGAACCCTCCGTAAGCTATTCCCGCGTCATTCGCCCGCGGTCCTTACCCTCACAGGATAACACGCTCGTCGCCCGCCCGGCGAGTCACTCCTTGCCGGTCCAGATATTCCAGCAGGGGAATCGCGTATTTCCGGCTGATCCCCGCCAATTCCTTGAAATCCGGCACGGAGATGCGCGGCCCCTTGGCCTGCTTGTGCGCCCGCAGCTTCTCCCGCAGCCCCCCCAGCGCGTCCCGGTGAAACACCAGCTCCACCGTTACCCGCACCAGCCGCTGCTCGCGCAGCAAAATCTGCAAAAGCTTTTCCGCCCGCCGCGCGTCCACCGCCAGCTTCCCCAGCGTCTCTTTCACCGACGGCGCCGCCAGCCCCGCCGCCGCGAATGCCGCCTCGATCTGATCCTTCGCTCGCGCCTCTTCCGGCTGCAGCGCAATCTCCGACCCCGCCCGCTTCACCACGTCGCCCTGCACGTCCAGCACTTTCCTCTGCGCCAAATCCTCCAGCGCCGCCCGGAACGTCTCCGCCGCCACGCGCCTCCCCAGGCTCGCGCGCAACTCCTCCCGGCTCGCTCCGCGCACCAGCGGATTCTCCTTGTGAAATTTCTCCACGAAAGCCAGCAAACTTTTCTGCGCTTCCGCGAACCGCGCCTCCGGCACGAGCAGCAGCGGCTCCCGGTTCACCGCCCGCACCCGCTTCGCCGCCACCAACTTTTCCGCCGTCTGCAAAATTTCCGCTTCCGTCCAGCTCGTCCGCGCCACGATCTCTTCCATGCGCAGCCCCAGCAGCGCCCGCCCGGTCATCGCCGCCAGCATCTCCTCCGGCTTTCCCTTTTCCATCGTCTCCAGAAATTCCGCCCGCCCCGTGTCCCGCGCCGCCGCACGACGGGCCAGCGGGTCCAGCACCGCTCCTCCCCCAATCGTCACCACCGGAGAAAACTGCCGCAAAATAAAGCGGTCCCCGCGTAGCGCTAGCACATCCTCCCGCAAACGCAGTTGCACCAGCGCCGTCCCTCCCGGCGCCAGTTCCGCAGCGCCGCCGTGAAAACGCGCCTCGGCAATCGTTTCCGCCGTCCCCGTATGGAAATGCACCGCCGCCCGGTTCTTCAGCCGCGGCGCTCCAGCCAGCAACTCAACCCGCGCGTCCACCCGCCGCGTCTTTCGAAATTTTCCTGGCGTCGCCAGCACCATCCCCCGCGAAACCGCCGTGTGCTCGATCCCCGCCAGATTCACCGCCGTGCGCTGTCCCGCTCGCGCCCGTTCCTCCGTTTTTCCTCCGGACTGCACCCCGCGCACCCGCAACCGCTCCCCCGAAGGAAACAGTTCCACTTCATCCCCCGCCGCCACGCTTCCCGAAAGCAGCGTTCCCGTCACCACCGTCCCAAACCCCTTCACCGCAAACGCCCGGTCAATCGGCAGCCGAAAATATTTTCCCTCGTTCTTCTCCTCGATCTTCCGCGCCTCCGCCGCCAGCGCCTCCTTCAACTCCCCCAGCCCCGCTCCCGTCTTCGCGCTCACCGCAATCACCGGCGCATTCTCCAAAAACGACCCGCGCAGAAACTCCCCCACCTCCAGC
>Ga0315281_10006744_pt1 | contig 16283 bp, 13 predicted proteins | sample YL17G07_0_MG_FD_204540 | JGI IMG/M metagenome (GOLD analysis project Ga0315281, IMG submission 204540) | Sediment microbial communities from Yellowstone Lake, YNP, Wyoming, USA - YL17G07_0 | ecosystem: Environmental > Aquatic > Freshwater > Lake > Sediment | place: USA: Wyoming | collected... | reverse complement strand
TCCCATACCCCCTACGCTCCTTTAATGGGCTAACTTTCTATTTCTGCTATCCGCCCCTTATGGACATACGAGCCATTGGTTACCTCCGACGACGGTAATAAGGATAGTGGTAAGGGTAGTAATAGGGTTCAGGGTAATAATATGGTTCAGGATAGGGTTGCCTACCGGGGAGCGGTTCAACTCCAGCATACTGATTTTCGATATCCATAACGAGACCCCGAAACGCCTTCATTGCCTCATCCTTATGCATCGCTATTTTGCCGGAATCTGCAGCTGCACCGATAGCATTTTGCAGCTCTCCGATAATATTGGGCGTCAAGGGATAATCAGCAATCCATCCGTTCTTTGGTGCGATACCCATTGAGGCTAGCCGACTCTCGGCTTCTGCCTCGCTCTTAACCGGTCCTATCTTTAATGCTTCAGCCAGCTTCATTGCAAAAGAACCTTCACGGACCAAACTCTGTCCTGTTAAAGAGGATCCCGGTTTGTTCTGCCCTGACTCCGAATAATACAAATACCCTCTACCTCGTAGAGGGCGACATTGGGTAGCCACGACTCTGTCTTGAGAAAAAGTGACCCAACAAATAGAATCGGTGTTTGAAAAGTGATATTCCCAGGTTTCAACAGCTTTCCCATTAACAGTCCTAAAACTGATAAGATCTGTTCTCCCCCACAAAGAGACCACTTCTTCTTTCGTCATGTTAGGTTTAATATCTGAAACATGACGAGGGTGGCATGAAGAAAAAACGAGAATAAGAACAGCAAAAAGAAATAGACAGACTATCCTCTTTCTTTCCATCTCTTCTCATCTCCTTTTACCGAACTTGTTTTTAATGGCAATAGAAAAAATTTACAAATACGCTGCTACGCGGACATACTCACCCGCCTCAGATTTTTCAGAAAACGTTTGCTTCGATGGTATTAAAGTTTTCTGCTGAGATAGTGTCCTTTTAATCTTTCAACGTTTATTCGTCTTAAGGCGGTTTTGATAGCACAAGAAATCAAAGAAATCCCGATAGCTAATGGAATAGCTATTATCGCCTCGATGAGCAACATTTCCAAATCAATTTCAGGCACCTCATACGGAGTTGGAAGTGTTGTCAAAATAAAGTCCCACTTTGGTTCCGCAGTAAGTCCAGCCTCTGTCATTAGTCGAAATGGGGGATAGACACAGGCGCCAAACAAAAAGGTAACGAGGATGAACCAAAAAGACTTTCTTTGGAAAATCTTTCTCACGGAAAAGAGGAAGTTTCCTCCGCTCTTTTTCTTTTTCCAATTGATGCACATTTCCTACTGCCACATTCCAGGGTGACCCATTCCCCAACCATGACCCATCATTCCCCGACGGCCTATTCCACCTATCGATCCAAGCTTCTCAATCTGTTCAGGCGTGAGGGAATTTCGAGCTTCTAATCTATACTGCACAATTTTGTCCTTCATCCGGTTTTGAAGGCCTCTCAACTCTCTTTCCTTAGCCAGAATGGCCTGGGAATCAGCTTTTGGATCGGTCCAAAGTGACCGGAGTTCAAGCCGTTTGGCTACAAGGTCCCCTATGGGTTGAGCGTTTTCTCCTATAAACTTTCGACGCAATTCCTGGAACCTTGCCTTTTGCTCCGGGGTGAGGTTAAGTCTCTTCCCTTGGCCCCAGGATTTCTCGCCGTGAATCCACCCATGCCTTGGAGGGTCACTCTGTTCTTGCGCATAGACATATGAGACACCGAAAAGCATTACCATTACCAACCCTATTGCAATCATTCCCTTTTTCATAAATCTTACCTCCTCTCGTCTGTTTCTTCTTTTGACGTATTATTTAGGCTTTTTATTCATGACTCTTTAGGCTTCCAAAAATTTAAGCATTTACATTCCATCCCCAAGCGAGACATCTGTCCATTTAATATGACAGCAACTCCTGTGCCAATCCATTTTCAAAAGAATTCAAAACATATTCTTCAGCATCCTCAGGCCGATTTATTTAATATTTAAGGGCTTATTAAAGCCGGCGATAGTTGGACACATTCTATCCCCAGTAAAAGTGGAGTTGTTAGACTTGGTTTTAAACCGGAATGGTTTGTCGATCTTCCTGAAGCAATAAAAGTTTTCTCCTTAGATTTCAATTAACAATGGGTTTCGACAATTTCGATCACCAATTCGACAAGAATTTCCGGTTGGATCATCTCTTCAAGGCCAGATTCAAATTTTGATTTTTTAAACAAAGTAATTTGCAAATTAATGGGAAAGGTTTATTATTGATTTCCGCTTGAAATATTGTATCAGGGGAAAAGATTTTAAAATCAATGTTATAGGAAGTTATCCTTACCTCTCCCTGATTGAAATATTGAATAGATAACTCGGTGGACTCGCAAGCTTACATAGGAATCGATCGGGTAATCCGGATCGGCGTATTTACGGGAGTGCTTGCACGGCGGCCCCGGCCAGCTGAAACAGATAGCGCGGGAAAATGCCGCCCATGACTATAACGACAACCATCACCACAGTGAGGATTGTTGCAGGGGCAGATAGGTTGATGCGCGGCAACTCCTCGTCCGGCTCCAGGAGGAAAGCCGCTTTCACCACCTGGATGTAGTAGTAGAGGGAGACGACCACGTTGATCATGGCGATGAGCACCAACAAGAAGTATCCCCTCTGCATCGCCGCGGTAAAGACCAGGAACTTTCCAGTGAATCCTATCGTCGGCGGGATACCCCCCAGACTGAACACGCCCACCATGAGCGCCATGGCCAACAGCGGCGAGCGGCGGTGAAGCCCCGCCAGCTGGACGATGGCAAGGTCGCGGCCGTCGGAGGCCACCTTCACCACCACCAGAAAACAGGTGAAGGTCATGGCGAGATAAGCCAGGGCGTAGAAAACCGCTGCGGCGTAGCCGGTTGGGTTCATGCTGAGGATGCCAATGAGCGCGTAGCCCGCATGGGCTATGGCCGAATAGGCCAGAAGGCGCTTGAAGTCCTTCTGAACCAGCGCCACCAGGTTCCCGTAAGTCATGGAGATAATGGCGAGCGCGATGAGCACATGGGCCAAGGACGTGTTACCGTCGCTCATGGACACCAGGCGGGCGAGCATAGCCATGGCCGTTACCTTCGTGGCGGTGGCCACAAACGCCGTCACCTGGTTCGCGGCTCCCTGGTACACGCTGGGTGCCCAGACGTGGAATGGAAAAAGGGCCAGCTTGAAGAAGAAGCCGCACAACGTGAGCAGCAGCCCGATGAAGGCCATGGGGGTGTTGAGCAAGCCGGGCAGCTTCAGGGCCAACTCGCTGATGTAGGTGGTCTGGGTCGCCGCGAAGAGAGAAGCCAGGCCGAAAAGCATCAGGGCCGAGGTGGCGATCCCGGTGAGGAAGTACTTGATCCCTGCCTCCATCTGCTGGCCGCCGCCGCTTCTCAACGGGACCAGGGCGTAGAGCGAGTAACTGGTCAGCTCCAGTGCGACATACATGGTCAGTAGTTCCAGGCTGCTGACCAACAGCATCATGCCCAGGGTACAGGTCGCCAGCAGGAAATAGAACTCCGGATGTCGCTTCTCCTGGATCCCGTTCAGTCTCGAGCAGAGGCAGACCACGAGGAAGAACCCCATCGACAACAGGCCCTTGAAGACTTGGGAGAAGAGATCGGCTCGATAGGCTCCATAAAGCAGGGACCCTTCCAGCCGGACGGTGGCCAGAGTCACCGCCACCCCGAGGCCGGCGAGGAACAGGGCCGCTGAGAAATCACGCCTCCCGTTGGGGCGCATCATGGAGAGGATGAGGAATACGGCGGCCACCGCGAGGACGTAAATCTCCGGCCCGAGGATCAACCATTTCATCTGGGCAACCCGTTCATGAATGGAATCACAGCCGTTTGAACCAGATCCAGCATCAGTCTGGGGAACAGACCGAAGAGGAGCATGGCTGTGACCAGGATCATCCTCGGCAGGCCGAGGCTGAAAGAGACGTCAGGTAGATTAGCGTAGCGTTCATTCCGCGGTCCATAGAAGGTCCTCTGCACCACCCGCAGCATGTAGAGGGCGCTCAGGACCAGGGCGCAGATGGCCAGCGCGCCCAGTGCGGGGTAGACCTTAAGAGCAGAGATGAAGACCGTCACCTCCGCCCAGAAACTGGCGAATCCGGGCACCCCCATCCCGGCCAGCGCTGCCACGATGAAGTAACCCGAAGCCACGGGCATGACCCTGCTCATCCCGCCCAGATCCGGGATCAACTTGGTGTGCGTCTTGTCGTAGATGTAGCCCAGGGATGAAAAGAGAAGGGCGGTCATGATGCCGTGGGCGAACATCTGGAAGATTGCCCCGTTGAGCCCCTCCGCCGTGATCGTGGAAAGCCCCAACCCCACGATCCCCATATGGGAGACGCTGGAGTAGGCTACCACGTACTTGAGGTCAGTCTGAGTCAGCCCCACAAAAACCCCATAGACGATGCCGATGGTCGCCAAAACGGCCATCACGGGCGCCCAGTACTCCCAACCCAGCGGGCAGAGAAAGATCGCCACCCGCAGGATTCCGAAGGCCCCAACCTTCATGAGGACGCCGGCGTGAATCATGCTCACCGAGGTGGGAGCGGCCACGTGGCCCACGGGCGACCAGGTATGAAAAGGCCAGACGCCCGCGAGGATCCCGAAGCCGAGGTAAAAGAGGACGAAGGCGAACTTCTGCTGCCCCGGCGTCAAGGCCCCCGGCTGCATGAGGGCCAGGATGTCGAAAGTCTGCAGCCCTGAGGCCACCGCGAGATACACGATGCCGGGGAGGACCAGGGCGCTTCCCGCCAAAAGATAAAGGAAGAGCTTGAGGGCCCCGTACTCCTTGCGCGTCGTCCCCCAGATGGCGATGAGCGGATACATGGGGAAGAGCGAGACGTCGTACCAGACAAAGAGGAAGAAGAGGTCCATGCTCATGAAGAAACCGAAGACGCCGAGTACGAGCACGAAGGCAAAGGCGAAGAACTCCTTGACCCGCCCCCGCAGCTCCCACATGGTCAGAACGCCGGTGAAGTGCACAATCCCGGTGAGCAGGATCAGGGGAAGGTTGAAGCCGTCCGCCCCGTTGAAGTAGTGGATTCCCAGCGGTTCCACCCACCGCAGTCTTTCCACGAACTGCAGGCCCCCATGCGCCCTGTCATACGCGCAATAGACATAGATGGAAAGCGCCAGGGCGATCCCGGAGAAGACCAGGCTCACCCCCTTGACCAGGGTCTCTCGCTCGCGCGGGATGAACAGGATGACCAGAAGGCCCACCACGCAACTGAGAAGGATGGCCGAGAGGTACGGAAAACCTGCGAGTTCCACACTCATCTGCTTACCCCTATGCGAAGAAAAAGTAGAGCGCGACCAGAGCCAAGGCGGCGAACATGACGATGAGGTTGTACCTCATTTTTCCGGACTGCAGAAGTGAGAAGAAGTGACTGCTGTCCAGAGTGAACCTGCAAAATCCGTCAATGCTGTCGTTGATGACCCTTTCTTCGTTCTTGGCGCAGGCCTTGGAGAAGACCGCGTCGATGATTATGCCCACAAAACCCCGGTACACATGGTCGAGATACCAGCGTTGGGCAAAGAGCTCCCTGACGGTCGGGATCCGCTCCACGAAACCGACCTGTGCGGTAGAGCGGCGGCCGAACTCAAACCAGGCATGGCCAGTGCCGAAAGCTGCCAGTCCGACGCTGAGGTAGGGGAGCCATGCGTGGTCCGCATCCTGGTAGGCGACTGTTCCCACCGACAGGAACTCGCGAAGCGGCGTCTCCAGGAATCCCAGCACCACGGTCACGCCGGCCAGGATGACGAGTGGGCAGCCCATGGCCCAATAGAGGGCCCCCATCCCATGATGGCGCCGCCCTTTCTGATCCTCTTGCCGCGGGAAGAGGATGATGAAAATCACCCGAAAGGCATAGTAGGCGGTGAGAAAGACACCGAGTAACCCGGCCGCCAGCCAGAAGGGGCTCCTCAGGCCGGCCAGCGCTGTGAGGATGACCTCTTTGCTGAAGAAGCCCGATAGCGGTGGCAGCCCGGACAGGGCTGCGGCCGCTATGATCAAACACACCATGGGTGTTTTCAGCCGCCGGCCGCCCCGTCTGGAGATCTCGTACACGTCGTTCGTCTCGTACAGGTGGACCCAGACCCCGGAGCAGAGGAAGAGCAAGGCCTTGAAGCCCGCATGGGTGGTTAGATGGAAGCTCCCCGCAAAGGGGCTGCCCGCGGCGAGCCCCATGATCATGAAGCCCAGCTGGCTGATGGTGGAGTACGCCCACACCCGCTTGATGTCCCTGCTGACCATGGCCATTGTTGAGGCCAGGAGCATGGAGATGGTTCCAATGGCCAGAAACACGGTCATCGCGTCCGCCGAGTGGCCAAGGAATGGAAACAGGCGGGCGAACAGGTAGACGCCTGCGGCCACCATGGTGGCGGAGTGCAACAGGGCGCTTACCGGCGTGGGTCCTTCCATGGCGTCCGGCAGCCACGTCATGAGCGGGAACTGTGCGCTCTTGCCGACCACACCGCCGAAGATCAACAGGGCTGCCAGGGTCAGAAGACCGGAGGGCATGCGGGCCGCAGCTTCCGGGCTGTTCATCTCCAGGATCTCCAGGTTCCCCAGGTGAAGCAACACCAGCAGAAGGCCGATGAAAAACGCAACGTCACCCAGTCGGGTCATGACAAATGCCTTCTTTCCCGCCTGGGAAGCGCTGAACTTCTCGTACCAGAAGCCGATTAGCAGATACGACGAAAGCCCGACCAGCTCCCAGAAGACATAAAGCTGAAGCATGGCCGAGGAGATGGTCAAGGTCATCATCGCCCATGCGAAGAGGGACTGAAATGCATAGTAGCGGGAGAACCCCGGGTCGCCGGTCATGTAGCCGAGGGAGTAGACCTGAACGAGAAGACTGATGGCCGCCACCAGGGATAGCATGAGCAGGCTGAGTGGATCGAGGAGGTACCCGAAGGGGACGTAAACATCGCCCGCAATGAGCCATCTGGCGGAGTAGTGGATGGGATGGCCATCTCCCCAGTGTCGAGCCAGAAGGAAGACAGCCCCGGCGAGCGAGCCCGCCACTGCCGCTATGGCAAGACCCCCCGAGAGGCGACGATGATCCCTTGTGAACACGATGATGAGCAGGAAAGAGATGAAAGGCAGCCACGTGGTCAGTATCGCCGCCATCAAACTCGGATCTTGTAACCAGGAAGTCATCGTCGGTCCGCCTCAACGTCGTCCCGGCCACCCCCGCGGGCGGCCTATCAGGCTGCTGAAAAACGCCCATCTGCTGCGTTCCCCTCATCCTTCGTCGTTGCGGCGTACCTCCGAGTACGCCTCACTCCTCGGAATTTCTGGCGCCTTGCATCTGGGCATTTTTGATCAGCCTGCGAAAAGTGATTTTTCAGCAAGCTGTTGGGACTACCACTTCAAGATGTTGTAGGTGTCTGGGTCTATGGAGCCGGTTCGTCGATATGCGCTGAACACTAGCGCCAGTCCTACGGAGACCTCGGCCGCAGCCACAGCGAGGATGAAGAGTATGAAGACTTGGCCTTCCATTAGCTGCCAGCGCAAGGCCGCCGCGACGAAGACGATGGCCGCCGCATTCATCATCACTTCCACACCAACGAGGGTCATGATCAGGTTTCGGTGGGCCACCATGCAGACAAGCCCCATGGAAAAGATGAGCCCTGCCAGAAGGAAGACATGGCCTAAGGGAACGATCATTGGTGCCCCCCCCTTACCCCGTTAGAAATAATGCCCCGCTGCTCCCTCCGGGCCAGAGGCCCTCTGGGCCAGCGGCTGCAGCGGGGCATAGATTTTAGAATAATTCCGCCGGGGTTTAATCCCCCGTTGGAATTTCTAACGGGGTTTAGTTGGCTTTCGGCTTCGTCGCCGTCCGCTCCCATTCTCTTGCCCAGCTGAATGATGGCCACCAGGGCAACGAGGAGCAGGACGGAGACGATCTCAACCGCCAGCCAGTATCTGTCGAATAGGAAATGGCCGAAATCGCGTGGCTTGACGACAGCGCCTTGGAGGACGATCCTGCTGCCGGGGTCCTTGAAGACCATCGCAGCGACGACGGCGAGAAAGACAACTCCCAAGAGCGTGGCAGGCCCCCACTCAGACAGCAGTCCGAGCTCCCTGGGGGACCGCTGGAGCATCATGATCACAAAGAGGACGAGGATCATGATCGCCCCTGCGTAGACGATGACCACGAAGGCGGCCAGCAGGGGCGCCCCGAGCAGGAAGAAGATGGCTGCTGTGCCCAGGAAGGCGACGATCAGATAGAGCACGGCATGAACCGGCTGCCGCCGGGTTATGGCCAGACCCGTTGCCGTCAGGATGACGATGGCAAGTAAATAAAAGATGGCAGCGTATAGCGTCATGTCACAACTTCAATTAAGAGTTTAGAATTGAGAATTAAGAATTTATTAATTTTTAATTCATAATTCAGAATTCATAACTCATCACTCCAAACTCCAAACTTATAACATATTAGGGCAAGTTGCTCTTCAGATCAACCGGTTTCTGTTCATTGATATGAGTTCCCTTATCCCCTACCATGGTGACTCCAGCGTACCGATAGAAATTATATTCCTCGTTTTTACCACCATGATTGACTAAAAGGTCTTCTTTTTCAGCCACAAGCTTTAAGACTTCATGCTCACACGTTTCAAAATGGGGGGTCAACTGGATGGCCAGGGTTGGGCAGGCTTCTTCACAGAGCCCGCAGTAAATACACCGGGCAAAGTTGATTCGGAACCATTGTGGATAGCGACGTCCATCCTCACGCTGGGCTGACTGCATGGAGATACAACTGACCGGGCAGACGGCTGAGCAGAGATAGCAGGCCACACAACGCTCATCTCCATCCGGGTCGCGAGTGAGGATGATCCTTGCCCGGGAGCGAGCGGGAAGGGTGCGCTTGTATTCAGGGTATTGTTCCGTAATCGGTTTACGAAAAAGATGTTTAAAGGTGGTGGCAAAACCAGCGATGAACCCTTTTACCCCGTTAGAAATAATGCCCCGCCTGCGTGGCCGGAGCCATTTCGGCGCGGCGAAAGCCCGCTGCTCTGCGCCAGGGTTATATTTTAGAATAATTCCGGTAGGGTTTAATACCCCACTGGAATTTCTAACGGGGTTTAACCATTCCTTAAACATTCTTCGCTCCTTCTAAGACTCCATCATTAGGATGACTGCACCTGTGGCCATGATATTGAGCAGAGCAGCAGGGATGAGTACTTTCCAGCCCAGAGACATCAGTTGATCATACCTCAAGCGGGGTAAGGTTCCCCGCATCCAGATCATCACCAATACCATCGCAAGAACCTTGAGGATGAACCAAACCAGAGGAGGCAGGAAAGGACCGCGCCAGCCCCCCAAGAAAAAGGCTGCCACTAATCCGCCAAGAACGATTAGGGTAATGTATTCGCCCAAGAAGAAAAGGCCAAATCGCATGCCACTGTATTCCGTATGATAGCCGGCCACCAGTTCATTTTCAGCCTCTGGTAGGTCAAATGGAATCCGCTTGATCTCCGCCACGGCACTGATGAAAAAGATTAAAAAAGAGACCGGTTGAACCAAGATGAAAGGGTAACGAGTCTGTGCATTGACAATGTCAACTAAACTGAAGGACCGTGCCAGCATAACGACGGGAACCAAGGAGAGCCCGAGACTGAGTTCGTAGCTGATCATCTGTGCCGCACCGCGAATCCCGCCCAAAAGGCTATATTTCGAGTTAGAAGCCCATCCGCCTAAGGCGACGCCATAAACACCGAGGGAAGAGAGGGCAATGACGAAAAGTAAAGCGACATTTAAATCCGTAATGACCATGGGGATGGGCTTGCCCCAGAGGATTAAACTGCTTCCAAACGGGATCACAGCAAAAATGAGCATGGCCGTTGTCCCCACGACCGCCGGGGCGAGGAGAAAAATGATTTTATCCGCTGCTCCGGGTACAGTGTCTTCTTTTAAGATCAGTTTGATGAGATCGGCCAATGGTTGGAGCAATCCGAACCGGCCAGCCCGATTCGGACCGTAGCGGACCTGTAGCCGCCCAATAAATTTACGTTCAACCCAAACCAAATAGGCAGCCATCAGGAGTAAAACAACGAGCACTACTCCAAGCTTTACGACAAGTAGAATGAGTCCTGCAATCCAAGTTTCCATAGCAATCAGCTATCAACTATTCCTGCCTGCCGTCAGGCAGGGGCTATTAGCCATCAGCTAAGATTTCTTTATCCTCTCGAAAGGCACCCTTGCCGGAAATTCTTTTAGTTTTTGCCAGTGAAGCTGGCGGTGCCGGGGTAAAACCATCACCCCCGAAGTCATGCTCTCCACTATGGAGACTTCAATTTCCAATAGGCCGCCATCGAGTTGGAGAGTCACTCCATCCCTGTCTCTTAAACCCGCTCTCATCGCATCTTTTGGATGGATGAAGAGGCAAGGAGCTTTTTCTGCCTGCTGGATGGGATTGGAGTAACAGGAAAGTTCTTCTGTGCCAAAGGTCCAATCCACGAGCAAAAGCTCCAGAGACTCAACAAAAGAAGGTGACTTTTCCAATTTTTCCAGCCAATCCAGAGAAAAAGGATTCCCCCCCCTTTGATCGGGTATGAGTCGAATACCCTCTATTGGATCGGAAGATTTCAGATTGGCAAAGACAGGATTTTCTTTAGCCAGCCAGTCCCAGAGGTCATTGATTGATATCTTGGGGACCAAGGACATGGCATCAGCAAGTTCTTCCAAAATTTCCCAGGCTGCCTTGGGCTCACTTCCTGGAATATTGCTTCTGAAGACTCTTGGTGGATGATCGCCAGCACTTATCTGCTCAATGGGAATTCCACCGGCATGAACTTTTTCTGAAAATTGGACTCTCCCTTCCTGATTGATAAAGGTTGATTCTGTTTCAAAAAGAGGCGCCGTTGGGAACAGGATGTGTGCAAGTTGTGCCGATCTGGAATTGATATAGTCCAGCACCAATAAGAGATCCAACTTAGGAATGGCCTGCTCCAGTCTCTGCCGGTCCGTGAAAGATAAAAACGAATCACTTTCAACAAGAATTAAAGCCTTTATAGAGCCGTTCTCAATCGCTTCGATAATCTGCCTTAGAGAATGATTTCCCGAAGAGAGGAGTGCGGCACCGAAGGCATTGGCTCCTGGCATCAGATAAAAAAGTCCGGTCTTTTCTTTCGCTGTCCGAAGGAGCAGGGCATTGTCAGCCGCCACTTCGGGTGTCGACCTGTGAACGATATCCGTACCGCAAACCATGACAGGATGATGACTTTGCTGAAGTCTTGACGATAGTCCGGCAATAAGATTGTTAATCAAAGTATCATATGGAAATTCTGCCGGGAGGGCATCATAGAAGCGGAGGGCATCTGGTCCGAGAGCTTCTGCGACAGAGCGACTGACAGCGCCTTTCACAAGCAGGCTCATTGCCAGATCTATGTGAGAAGGAGATACTGGAAGGTGGTCGAATTCAAAGGGAAGAAAAATCGGTCTTGGATCGATCATCACAACCTTTGCTCCGTTTTGGCAAGCTTGTCTCATCGCCATGGTAAGCATAGGGGCTTCATTAACGGGATCCGCACCCACTGCGAGAATGAAGTCAGCCTTCTCAATCTCTCGCATGGAAATAACTAATCGTTTATCCAATCTCGAGATGGCGCTTTTAACCTTATAGGCGATGGAGGGATCTTCAAGATAACCGGGTTCCTGCCACCCCTGGTGCTGGCAAAAATGCTTCAGCATCCCTTGGTTCTCAAGGCTACTGCGACTGGAACCGAAACAGGCAATCGAGTTCGGTCCTCCGTTCTTCATTATCTGTTTTAATCTCTCTCCGGCCGTCCGGATCGCTTTATCCCAAGAAACCTCTTCTCCGTTGATTTTCGCCCGACGGGGGCGTTCAGGGTGGTTGGCATAGGAAAAGCCATATCGGCCGCGGTCGCAGATGAAATAGCCATTCACCGACTCGTTGAAACGGGCTTCGAGTCGCACGATCTCACGGTAACGAGCGCTGGCAATGGTATGGCATCCAAGGGAACAGTGGATGCAGAGTGAAGGGGCTCGCTGATAATCCCAGCGCCGCCCCTTAAATCGAGAGGGTTTATCGGTATAAACGCCTGTAGGACAGATATCGATGAGGTTTCCGGAGAAAGGGCTTTCCAAAGGGCCATCCTTGAACCGGCCGAAATAGGTGCGGTAAGCAATCTGCATCGCTCCCAGGTCGCGATAACCGGCAAACTCCTGATAGAAACGGCGGCATCGCCAGCAATGGATGCAACGATTCATCTCGTGCTGAACAAAAACGCCCAGATATTGATCACGATAAGTTCGCTTTTTTCCAAGATGGCGCCTGATACCATGGCCGGCCGCTACTGTCATATCCTGGAGCAGACAATGCCCGCCTTCATCGCAGACCGGACAATCATGGGGATGGTTCATCATGAGCCACTCGATCACATGTTTGCGGAAGTCAACGGCTTCCTCATCGGTCGTTGAAACGACCATGCCGTCCTGGGCGTCGGTCATACAGCTCATCTGCACCCCTTTGACCGGGCCCTCCAAAAACTTGACTGCACACATGCGGCAGGCGCCGACCGATCCGAGGGCTGCATGATAGCAAAAACGCGGGATGATGATACCCAGCCGCTCGGCGGCCTCAATCACTTTCATCCCCTTCGGGACTTCTATTTCTATACCGTCGATCTTTAATTTTGGCATATAAAAAGCTCAAAGTTCATAACTCATAACTCTTTAAAGGGGCATTTTCTCTGGCTGATGTGCTCGTGGACCTCATCCGGGAAATAATCTAACAGGCTTGTTACGGGCATGGTTGCCCCAGGTGCAAAAGCACAATAGGATTTCCATGTGTGTTGGCTCATGCGCCGGAGCATTGGAATAAACGCTTCCCTTCCTTCTCCAGTCTCGATGCGCCAGAGCAGGTCCCTGATGAAGGGAAGTGCCTCTCGACAAGGGGTGCACCAGCCACATGATTCTCGAACAAAAAATTCGATTAGGTTTAAGGTGGCACCGACCAGACAGGTTTTTTGGTCAAATACAACGACGGCACCAGTGCCCAGCCGATTGGCAGCCTTTTTTAAAGAGTCGAAATCCATTTCCACATCATAGAATTTCTTTTGTAAATAATAGGTGGAGGCTCCTCCCGGCAGACAGGTTTTGAATTCGTGTCCCGGCAGCATACCGCCGGCATGCTCATCAATAATTTCGCTTAACCGTGTTCCCATGGGTAGTTCATAACAGCCAGGGCGATTGACCTTTCCGCTCACACAGTAGAGTTTGGTTCCGGCACTGGTTTTGGTCTTGGCCAATGTCTTGAACCACTCTGCACCATGCCTCACAATGTGTGGAACATTGACAAGGGTTTCCATATTATTTAGGACAGTGGGCTTCTCCCACAACCCTTTCTCGGTCGAACGTATAGGAGACTGCACGGGATGGGGTCTCTTTCCCTGTATGGCATTTATCTGGGCCGTGCCTTCGCCACAAATATAGCGGCCCCCGCTGCGGTGAACGACAATGTCAAAAGAATAGTTGCTCCCAAGAATATTTTTACCCAGATAGCCAGCCTCTTTTGCAATTTTTAATTCACGTTCGAGAATGCCCGCGCTGTTTTCATAGGAAGGACGGACGAAAATGATGCCTTTTTGTGCCGAAACAGCATATCCTGCGATGATCATGCCTTCGATAATCATGTGGGGATCGACATGGGTCATCATGCGATCTTTAAAGGTGCCGGGCTCGTATTCATCAACATTACTAATGATGTACCTCGGAAAAGGAGCGTCCTCCGCCACGGACTTCCACTTCAGTCCTGCTGGGAAACCAGCTCCACCGCGGCCCTGGAGGTTGGCATCCAGTACAATCTGCTGGACCTCTTTCGGTGAATATTTCTGGAGAACTGTGGCCAGTGCCTGATAGCCCCCACTCTGGCGATATTCCTCTATCGTAGCAATTCGGTTCGGTTTGCGATTCTGGAAAAGTACCTGTGGATACATTCTATTTATCTCGTCATCTTCCCTTGCGGTTCTTCAAATCTCAATCTCTCGAGAATTTCGTCGATCTTTTCTGGAGTTAAAGGCCCATAGGCCCTTCCATTGATCAACATAGCTGGGGACAGGTCACAATAGCCAATACAGGCAGTGGGGAGGATAGTAAATAATCCATCTTCTGTCGTTTCTCCGGGTTGAATCCCGAGTCTTTTAAAGAGATGATCGATCACTGATCCATAACCGTTCATCCAGCAGACCACGCCATCACAGATATGAATCACGTATTTCCCTACAGGCTCGCGATAGGTAAAATCATAAAACGTGGCGAGTTCCTCCAGCTCAAGGGGGGTCATGCCAAGAAGCCGAGCGCCTTCTTCGAGTGCCTCATCACTCAGATACCCATTATAATTCTGTAAGACAAACATGATATCCACTGCGAGTTCACGGGGATGGTCCACCTTGGCAATCTGGGCTCGCAAAGTCTCGATTAATTCTTTAGGCAACATTTAAAAACTCCAAATCCGAAATCCGAATATCGAAGCTCGAAACAAATGCAAAATTCAAATTCCAAAATTAAAGTAAAATTCAAATTGTTTAGGTCGTTGGTATTTTGAACATTCGTGCTTGTTTCGAATTGATCCCTTCGGGATGCTTCGCCCGGATTTCGTGCTTCGGATTTCTTCCTTACCGATCAATATCCGGCAAGATGTAATCAATCGAACCGATGATGGCCATGAGGTCCGAGATCAATCTCCCCCGTGCCATCAATGGCATGACCTGAACATTGGCAAAACCTGGAGCTCGTATTCGCATACGATACGCCATATGGAGTCCGTCACTGACGACATAGTATCCCTGTTCGCCTCGCGCGATCTCAGTTGCTGTATAGGCCTCTCCTCTCGGAATTTTCGGCCCCCGGGTCACATTGATAAAATGATGAATGAGGCTTTCAATGTCCCGCAGGGTATCAGACTTCTGGGGCACGACGTAACGATAGTCATCACAGACATACCTTCCACCTGGCATCTGCGCTGCAGCCTGCTCGATAATCCTCAAACTCTGCCGCATCTCCTCCACCCGGACCAGATATCGTGCATAGCAGTCGCCTCTCTCTGCGGTGGGGATGTCAAATTGAAAATTCTCATAGCCCGAGTATGGAAATTTCTTTCGTAAATCCCATTCCAAGCCGCAGGCCCTTAAGTTGGGACCGGTCACTCCCCATTCCATGGCATCTTGAAGGGAAAGCGTGCCAATCCCCTGAGTCCTAGCTTTAAAGATGGGATTCTTTGTAATCAAAGCCTCGTAATCTTTAAGACAGGAAGGAAAAATTTTGATAAAGTCATCGACCGCCTCTTTCCATCCTTCCGGCAGATCGGCCGCCAATCCTCCGATTCGAAACCAGCTCGGGTGAAGCCGACCCCCTGTGATCAATTCAATGATGTCCATGAGCTTTTCTCGTTCACGGAAGGTATAAAAAGTCGGAGTGATCGCTCCGACATCGTGGCAAAAGGTGCCAAACCAGACGAGATGGTTGTTAATGCGAAAAAATTCGCTGAGCATCACTCTGACAAACTGGGCCCTCTCAGGAACCTGAATACCCGTTAGGGTCTCTACAGAATGGAGGTAGGAAAGGTTGTTGGCCGCGCCACCAAAATAGTCTACCCGGTCTGTATAGGGGATAAATTGGTGCCATGACTGTCGTTCACCGATCTTCTCGACACCTCGGTGGTGATAACCGACATCCATGTGGATGCCAGTGATCTTCTCGCCGTCCAAGGAAACAATAAACCGCATGAGACCGTGGGTCCCCACATGCTGAGGGCCCATATTTAAAACGAGGAGTTCTTGATCCCCCTCGCTTTTTACAAACATTCCAGCATCCAAAGGTTGATGCCTCCTCGCCGACTCCTGAGTATAGGGTTCCATCTCCGTTGCACGGCCAGGGTGGCTTTTCCTCAGGGGGTGCCCCTCCCAATCGTGAGGATTCAGAATCCTGCGCAAATCGGGATGCCCCTCGAATCGAATTCCGAACATATCGTAAACTTCCCGTTCATACCAGTTGGCAGAAGGCCAGAGATCGGTGATGGTCTTTGCAACAGGATCTTTACTTTTCAATCCCACTTTTAAGCGCAAACGGGAAGGAGGGTCAAAAGAGAGAAGGTGATAAACAAGGGTATAGCCAGGGTAAGCTTCGCTCACAGGGCGGTCTCGTTCACACCCTGAAATCTCATGAGCAACCGTTCCAGCATAAGCCACATAAGGTTTCAAACCACGCCGTGCAGATTCATCGATAGCCGTTAGATCATC
>Ga0315281_10006743_pt1 | contig 16283 bp, 18 predicted proteins | sample YL17G07_0_MG_FD_204540 | JGI IMG/M metagenome (GOLD analysis project Ga0315281, IMG submission 204540) | Sediment microbial communities from Yellowstone Lake, YNP, Wyoming, USA - YL17G07_0 | ecosystem: Environmental > Aquatic > Freshwater > Lake > Sediment | place: USA: Wyoming | collected... | reverse complement strand
AACGGAGGAGTTTGCGCATTGTCGGCTCCACTTATTGGGGAAAGTCAACTGGTAACAACGCCAGCGTCGGGACTGACCGATGCTACCGACGCCTCTATGGACTGTCAACGAAACCGGGTGCGCCCGCGCAGAATTTCATCGGGCGAGATGCGCTATAGTCTTCGGGAAGGTCATCACGTCACCACTTTCCGAAAGGTGCGCCGCCATGCCCCGGATTGCCGATCGCGCCCTCCAGGCGCTTCTTGATCGCGACCTGATCACGCGCCTCATCGGAGACTGGTTCCTCTGGCGCGACAGCGGCAACTGGCCGCGCCTGAGGGCGTGCTACACGCCCGACGCGGTGATGCATACGACCTGGTTCGTCGGCAGCGCCGGCGAGTTCGTCGAACGCTCGATCGAGATGGCGAAGAAAGGCGTGCGTTCGCAGCATTCCATGGGCGCGACGACCATCGCCCTGAACGGCGAGCGCGCGACCGCCGAGACGCGGATGATGCTGCTCCTGCGCGCCACGTTGCAGGGGGTCGAGGCCGATGTCGTCGCCTACGCGCGGTTTTACGACTTTCTCCTGCGCCATAAGGACGGCTGGCTCTTCCGGCGGCGCATCCCGATCTACGAAAAGGACCGGATCGACCCGGTCCGTCCGGGCGCCGCGCTAGACCTGGACGCCGCCGAGCTCGTCCGTTATCCGGCCGCCTACCGCCACGTCGCCTACGTGCAGGCGCGGGGTGGAGGGCGAATCACCCCGGATCTCCCCACCGTGGACGACGCCGGTTCCGTCGCGCGCCTGTATGCCGAGGGCGCCGAGTGGCTGTCAACGACCTAGCGAGCGGCCCTCGTCCGGGCCGCCGGGTCAGGCGGGGCGAATCAGGTAGCCGCCGAAACCCGTTGATCTGCCCGTCGAGCAGCCGACCAAGTTCGAGCTCGTGATCAACATGAAAACCGCGAAAGCGCTCGGCGTCAAGATTCCGCAATCCCTTTGGAGCGCGAAAACAGGGTGATCGAATAGTCGCCTAATGCCCGCGGTATGATTCGAGCATGCATCTCGCGGAGCCGATCGTCAGTTCCTGGAAGGCGCGCCTTTCGCTTGGTTTTTCCTTTCTGGAAAACAAGACAGTTCTTTCCGAAAGGAATCACGACGGCCCCCTCGTAGTACAGAAGCCGTTGTACCCGGAAGGCGGTGACATCTGCCACGCGATCGTGGTGCACCCGCCCGGAGGGATTGCCGGCGGAGATGAGTTAACTCTGAAAGTAAGATCTGAAAAAGACGCGTCGGTCCTGTTGACGACACCGGGCGCGGCAAAGTGGTACCGGTCGGCGGGGCCGTGGGCGAAGCAAAGCGTGGCATTCGATGTGGAGGGATCGCTCGAGTGGCTGCCGCAGGAAACGATCGTGTTTGACGGCGCGCTGGTGCAGACGGCGTATGAAGTGGATCTTGGTGCTGGCGCCGGCCTCATCGGCTGGGACATCGTCTGCCTGGGGCGCACCGGCTCGGGGGAACGGTTCATGCGGGGGACCTTTCGCACCTCGACGCAGATCCGCCGCGAGGGCAGGCTGTTGTGGCTGGAGCGCGGGCGGATCGACGGTGGCGGCAAGCTTCTCGATTCGCCGGCGGGACTGGCGGGCAAGCCGGTGTTTGGTACCTTGTATGCTTGTGCCCTGAATCTGAATCAGGCGCTTTTGAATGAAAGCCGAAAGACAGAACCCGAAGCCGGTGAGGGCGCCGTGACGCTGCTGCCCGGGATTCTTCTCGCCCGCTATCTGGGCGACTCCAGCGAAGCGGCGCGCTGCTACTTCATCGCGCTGTGGCGCATCCTGCGTCCCGCTCTCACGGGGCGCGAGGCAAACGAACCCAGGATCTGGCGAACATGACGAGAGAAACCGCGAATAAGACGCTGGTGAACGCCCTGCGCGCCAAGGGGCAGTCGGCGATCGGCAAGGCCACCAAGCTGCTGGTGAGCGCGCATCGTTCCAGAACGCCCGCTGTGACCGGCGACGTGGTTCTGAAGACCGAAAAGGAAGCCTACCGCGTGCAGGACGCGGTGTTCGCCGCGCTGTGGTCGGGCGCCCGCCCGGCGGCATGGAAGGTGGGCGGCCCCAGTGAAAAGGTCGAGCCTACCGCGGCGCCGATTCCGCCGGAGAACCTGCTGCACAGCCCGGCGAGTGTCGCCGGCGCAACGATGCACATGATCGGCGTCGAAGCGGAAGTCGCGTTCCGTCTGGCGAAGGACCTGCCGCCGCGGACCCGGCCGTACTCGGAGAGAGCGGTCGCGGCCGCCGTGGGCGAGGCGCTGGTGGCGATCGAACTGTGCGATACGCGCCTGGCGAACTGGAAGAAAACCTCCGGATTGTGGAAGCTGGCCGACTTCCAGAACAACAACGGCCTCGTTGTGGGCAGCGGCACGAAGGACTGGCAGAAGGTCGACTTCCTGGAGCAGGAAGTCGAGTTCCGGATCGGCGCGCGGGTGGTGAAGGCGAAGGGCACGCATTCGTTCGGCAACCCGTTCCGGCTCCTGCCCTGGCTCGCGCAGCACTGCGCGAAACGCGGCCTCGGCCTGCGCGCCGGGGATGTGATCACCACGGGCGCGTGGACCGGGCTGGAAATCGCGCAAGCGGGCGACAAGGTCACGGCGCGCTTTCCCGGCATCGGCGAAGCTTCGGTGCGGATCGGGTAGTTCGGATGTTACTGCTCTGGCCGTTCCAGCAAGCGCCGGATCGATTCCGGTAGTCCGGCATTTGCCTTCGCGGGCGGCGGCGCGAAGCTGCCGCGCCGCGCAGTACCGGGCTTGAGTTGGACCAGCGTCTCGGCGTGCCGCACGGCGCTCGACACGCCATCCACAACCGGCACCGGAATCTCGCCGGCGATGCTGCGTGCCAGGCCCGAGAGCGGCGCGCCGGCGAGGATCAGGACGTCGGCGCCATCGGCGTCGATGGCGGTCATGCACAGTTTCTTCAGCCGGCGCGCGTGCTCGTCCTGCACCCCGCCGATGTCGCGGATCGGCACCTCCAGCGCGCGGATGCTCGCCAAGCGCCCGATGAACCCGCAATGCTCGACGGTTTCCCGGTACCAGGCGGCGATGCGGGACGAGATCGCGATGATCGAAAAACGGTTGCCGAGCAGGCTCGCGCTGGCGAGCGCCGCCTCGGTGAGGCCGACCACCGGGACGTCAAGTGCCTCGCGCAATGCCGGCACGCCGGGATCCCCGAACGCGGCAACGATCACCGCGGCGTGGCCTGCCGCGTGCTCCGCGGCAACGGTCGCGGTCGCATAGGCGCCGATCAGTGCCTCGAAGCGGGTCTCGATGTAGGCGACGCCGAACGGCGCGGTGCGCAGCGTGATTTCGGTGCCCGGGGATGCGGCGCGACGTGCTTCATCGCCGATGAGCCGGGTCACGCTCTCGGTGATGTTCGGATTGACGATCAGCAGCTTCATTTCCGGACTTGGTCCTTGGCCCAGCGCCGGCGGATCTCCCCGCATTCGGCGTGGCGCACGCCCGTCACGATGTCCAGCGGCCAATCCATCATCGCGCAGAACGCCTCGATCGAATACGTACCGAGGTCGATGCGCCTGAGATCGGCGTGGCGCAGACCGAGCACGAGCCGGCTCACCTTCGCCATGCGGATCGCTTCGGCGCACATCGGGCAGGGCTCCATTGTCGTGTAGAGCGTCGCGCCCGAGAGATTTGTCTTTTTCAATGAAATAAACGCGCCGCGCAGGGCGTCGGTCTCCGCGTGCACCGTGATGTCGTTCATCGAGTTCTGGCGGTTCTGCCCGGTGGCGACCACCGCGCCATCCAGCACGATGACCGAGCCGGTGGGCCAGTCGCCGCGCTCCATTGCTTCCTGCGCCACGCGCAGGGCGCGGTCCATGTGCTGTTCGTGATTCATAGCATCAATATCCCATCAGCCTGGGCAGCCAAGTGACCAGCCACGGGAAGAAGATGCAGGCCAGCAGCAGCGCGTACTGCGATGCGATGAACGGCAGGCACTCGCGCACCAGTTCCCCCATCTTGATGCCGGTCATGCCCTGAATCACGAACAACACCACGCCGACCGGCGGAGTCATCATGCCGATGATCAGGTTGAGCACGAAGAGGAACGCGAACAGGGTCGGATCGATGCCGTAGGTCAGCGCGATGGGGTGGAACAGCGGCACCAGCATGATGTAGGCCGCGTTCGACTCGAGGAACATGCCAACCACCAGCAGAATGACGGCCACCAGGAGCAGGAAAATGGTGGGATCCGTGGTAATTGACCGTGTCCATTGCGCGAGTTGCTGCGGCAGCAGGTCCACCGTGAGCAGGAAGGTCACGGTCGAGGCGAAGGCGATCAGCGCCGCAACCACGCCCGACATCAGCGCCGCCCGGTACAGGATCTCGGGCAGGTCGGCGAGCTTGAGTTCGCGCGTGACGAAGAACCCGATCGGCAGCGCGAACACCACCGCGATCGCGGCACCCTCGGTCGCGGTGAAGATCCCGCCGATGATGCCGCCGATGCAGACGATCGGCAGCGCGAGCGACAGCGATGCCCGCCAGGTTTCGCGCGCGAGGCGCGCCACGGAGAAGGGCTCGCCCGAGACCGGGTAGCCGCGCCTGCGCGCGATCCACCAGCACTGAAACATGAACACCGCGGTGATGATGACGCTCGGAATTGCCGCGGCGATGAACAGCGCCGCGATCGAGACGCTCGAGCCGGCGAGGTAAGCATAGACGATCATCGCCGCGGAGGGCGGGATGATCGGCCCGAGGTTGGCCGAAGCCGCGATCACCGCGGTCGAGAAGCCAAGGCCGTATTGTTTCTTGAGCGCCGGCCCCAGGGTCGAGGACAATGCCGCCGCGTCCGACACCGCGGTCCCGGACACCAGCGACAGGATCGCCCCCGCGAGCATCGCGACCTGCGCGAGCCCGCCGCGCACCTTGCCCACGAGCGCGTTCGCGAACGCCACCATCTGCCCCATGATGCCGCCCTTGATCATCAGTTCGCCGGCCACCATGAAGAGCGGTATCGCCATCAGCGGAAACGAATTGATGGCGGTGGTCATGCGCTGCGGCAGCATGTTGAAGTCGACGTCCGACAACCACAACCCACCGATGGCAGCGACACCTAGCGCGAAGGCGAGTGGCATGCCCACGAGGCCGGCGGCAAGGAAAAACGCCATCACCCACCAGCTCACGGCGGCGTTCTTTTCACTCGACCGCTTGGACCGTGCGCACCGGCTCGCGCCAGAGCAGCTGCACGAGGTGGAGGAAGCTGTGAGCGGCGGCAACCGCCACCGGCACCATGAACCAGTTGGCGCTCAGGTTTACGGTCTGCAGCATCTCGTCCCAGGTGAGCATGGACACTTTCACGGCCTGCCAGAAGACCACCAGCATCATCGCGGCCGCAATCAGGGCGCAGGCTTTCGCGAGCTGCGCGCGCGGCCGTGCGGGCAGGTGCGTGACCAGCAGCTCGACGCCGACGTGCGCGCCCTCGCGGATGCCCAGCGGGATCGCGAGGAACATGCACCAGACGAACAGCAGGCGCGACATCTCGTCGGACCAGTCGAACGATGAATTGAAGGCGTAGCGCAACAGTACCTGCACCGAGACGACCGCGATCATCGCGGCCATGGCCGCGATGATCGCCCAGCGCGCGGCGCGGTCGATGCCGTCCAGCGCCAGCGAATAGAATGCGGCCATCGACTGCGGGCCCGGCGGATGGTTAGCGCTTCGCCGTTTCTGCGATCACGCGATTGACGAAATCGGCGCCGATGCGTTTTTTCACGTCCTCGACCACGCCCGCAGAGGCCTTGCGCATCTGCTCGCGGAACTGCGGCGAGACCTCGTTCCAGACCATGCCGCGCTTCTTGATCTCCGTGATCGACTCGTTTTCCTCGGCGGTGGCGCGCTCGCGCTGCCATTTCGTCGCCCGAGCCATGCTCTCGCGCAGCGTCTTTTGCTGGGCCGCCGGCAGCGCCTCGAAGGCGCGGCGATTAGCCACCACGTTGATGAAGTCGAAGAAATGGCCGGTGTTGGCGATGAACTTCTGCACCTCGAAGTAGCGGCTCGCGTTGATCACGGAGAACGGATTCTCCTGGCCATCGACCACGCCCTGCTGCATCGCCGAGTAGAGCTCCTTGATATCCATCGCCAATGCGTTGGCGCCCAGCGCGCGGAAGGTCGCGAGGTGGGTCTCGTTCGGCTGCATCCGGATTTTGAGCCCCTTCAGGTCCTCGATCGAGTTGATCGGGCGCTTCGAATTGGTGACATGGCGAGCGCCAAGCTCGAGGAAGCCGAGCGAGATAAGTCCCTTTTCCCCCAGCTTGGCATCGAGCAGCTGGCCGACCGGCCCGTCCACCACCCGGAAGGCCTGCTCGCGGCTGTCGAACTGGAACGGCAGCGAGATCGCCTCGAGTTCGGGCACGGTGCGCGACAGGAAGGCCATGCCGACCCAGATCATCTGCAGCGTCCCGGCGCGCACGTTCTGCACGTTCTCCGCCGCGCCGCCGAGCTGCATCGCCGGGAACACGTCGACGGTGAGGCCCCCGCCGCTTGCCTTCGCCAAATCGTCGCGGAACATGTTCATCGCGACGCTGGAAGAATGCTCGGTCGCGAAATTGCCCGCGAGCCGCCACTTGGTCTGCGCCTGGGAGGGCGCGGCGACGGCGAGCAAGGCAGCCAGCGCCAACATGCAGAAACTGCGGGAACTGAGCAAGCTCGTCTTCATTGGTTCTCTCCCTGAGTGAATGAATGCCGCACGTCCCTTGGCCGAGGTCGCGCCGGCGCCGGAAGTGCGCAGCGCAGGAATTTTCCGTGGCCGGTCTTGCCGCAGAACGTCCCGTCCTGCCAGACCGGCTCGCCGCGCGACAGCGTCACCGCCGGCCAGCCGGTGATCTTCATGCCCTCGTAGGGCGTGTAGTCTACCGCGTGGTGCAGCCCGCTGTTGCGGATCGTCAGCTCGCGCTTGTCGTCCCAGATCACCAGGTCCGCGTCGCTGCCGACCGCGATCGTGCCCTTGCGCGGATACAAGCCGTACATGCGCGCCGGATTGGCGGCCGTGAGTGCGACGAACTGGTGCAAGTCGATCCTTCCCTTGAGGACGCCCTCCGAAAACAGCAGCGGCAGCCGGGTTTCGAGTCCCGGGATGCCGTTCGGTATGTGAGGGAACGCAACTTCCTTGCCGCCGGGCTTCTTGCCGTGCGGGTCCTCGTAGCGGAACGGGGCGTGATCGGAAGAGAACACCTGGAATACGCCGTTGGCGAGGCCGTCCCAGATGCGCTGCTGGTTACCCTGGTCGCGCGGCGGCGGGCTGCAGACGCATTTGGCGCCGTGGTAACCCTCGGCGCCGAGCGCGTCGGCGGTGAGAAAAAGGTACTGCGGACAGGTCTCGGCATAGATGTTCAGGCCGCGCCCGTGGGCCCAGCGAATCTGCTCGACCGCCTCGCCGCCCGAAACGTGTACGATCAGGATCGGCACATCCAGCAGCTCGGACAGCGTGATCGCGCGGTGCGTGGCTTCGCGCTCCACCGGCATCGGCCGCGCGGCGGCATGGAATTTCGGCGCCGTGCGCCCGGCGGCGATCAGACGTTGCGTCAGCCAGGTGATCGCATCCGAGTTCTCCGCGTGCACCATCACCATGCCGCCCTCGCGCCGCGCAACTTCGAGCACATCGAGGATCTGCGCGTCGGAAAGCTTCAAGTCGTCGTAGGTCATGTAGATCTTGAACGACGTGCAGCCCTCGCGGATCAGCCGCGGCAGCTCGTCCCGCAGCACGGCGGGCGAGGGGTCGCTCACGATCAGGTGGAACGCGTAGTCGATGCAGGCTTTTCCGGCGGCGCGGCGGTGGTAGTCCTCGACCGCCGCCGCGAGCGAATGGCCCTTGGCCTGGGCGGCGAACGGGATCACCGTGGTGGTGCCGCCGCAGGCCGCCGAGCGCGTGCCGGTCTCGAAATCGTCGGCCATGCGCATCGGCTCGGGCATCGGCTGATCCAGATGGCAGTGGCCGTCCACTCCGCCGGGCAGCACGTACCGGCCGGCGGCGTCGATCTCCCGGGCGCCGCGCTCCAGCCGCTCGCCGAGCGCAGCGACGCGGCCGCCGCGCACGCCGATGTCGCAGCGCTGCAAGTCCCCTGCCGTGACGAGCGCCGCGTTGCGCACCACCAGGTCGAACGCTCCGCTCACCGGACGCGGCGCTCGTAGGGGTCATGATGACAGAGTGTTTTTATTTTGGCGCCAATTCTTGTAGGATTGTGGTCAATTCACGGAAGCGCTGTCAATGGCTGTGCGTTCATGAGGCCGAGTCCGTCCGCCAGGAAGGACCGCAGGTTCCTAGGCATGCTGACGCCGTCCTCGAATACCTTGCTCGAGCCGGTCACCGCGCAGATGCTCGCCGGTCTGCCGGAGGTGACGGCGCATTTCGGGCGCTTCCGCGTCACCGAGATTGCGCTGGGAGACCGGGCGCTCGGCCAGTTCGACGCCGAGCCGATGCTGGCCGCCGCGGAGCTGCTGGCCGATGCGCGCTGCCATGCGGTGTGCTGGAACGGCACTTCCGCCGGGTGGCTCGGATTCGCGCGGGACCGGGAGCTTTGCGCGCGCATCGAACAGCGCACCGGCGTGCGCGCCAGTTCCTCGGTACTGGCGCTTGAGGAGATCTTCCGGCTGATGGGGGTGACCCGGTTTGGGCTGGTGTCGCCGTACACAAACGACGTCCAGCAGGCCATCGTCGCCAATTTCCGCGGCGAGGGCTTCGAGTGCGTCGGCGAGCGCCACCTCGGCGTGGACGTGAATTTCGATTTTTCCCTGGTCGAACCGGATACGATCGCGGCGATGGTGCGCGAGGTTGCCAAGGCGCGGCCGCAGGCGATTACGGTGTTCTGCACCAACATGGACGGCGCTTCGCTCACCGAGGCCCTCGAGCGCGAAACCGGCATCCCCGTCTACGACTCTATTGCGACGGCGCTCTGGGCCTCCTTGAGGATTGCGAAGGTGGATCCCGCGCGCGTGCGGGGTTGGGGGCGTCTGTTCCAGGAAGTGCGCTAGGCTCGGGGACATGGCGCGCGATTTCCGTGGTTACGGCGGCCGGTATCCGGAGGCCCGCTGGCCGAACGGGGCGCGGGTAGCGGTGTCTCTCGTGCTCAACATCGAGGAGGGCGCCGAGTTCGCGCTCTCGGCGGGCGACGAGCGCAACGAGACCATCCACGAGGCGGTGCAGAAGGTGGACGGCGTGCCGGACCTGTGCATGGAGAGCCATTTCGAGTACGGCAGCCGCGCCGGATACTGGCGCATCACGGAGCTGGTCGATCGCCTGGGCGTGGCACTGACGCTGAATGCCTGCGGGCGCGCGCTCGAGGCGACGCCGTGGGTCGGCGAGGATGCGGCGCGCCGGGGGTACGAAGTCTGCTGCCACGGCTGGCGCTGGGAGCCGCACGCCGGGATGCCGGAGGCGCACGAGCGCGCGCTTATCGCGCGGGCGGTCGAGACCATCCGCCGCGTGCACGGCAAAAGCCCGGTCGGCTGGCACACCAAGTCCTCGGCATCGGTGAATACGCGCCGTCTCCTCGTCGAGCACGGCGGCTTTCTCTACGACAGCGACGCCTACAACGACGACGCGCCGTACTACGTGGACGTTGGCGGCCGGCCCCACGTGGTGCTGCCGTACGCGTTCGACACCAACGACATGCGGTTCTTCGACAGCTACGCGTTCGTGCGCGCGGGAGACTTCGCCGGGTACGTGGCGGACGCCTACGACTGGCTGCACGCCGAAGGCGCGCACCGGCCGGTGATGCTTTCGATCGGGCTGCACACGCGCATCATCGGCCGCCCGGGGCGCATCGCGGGCCTCGCCGAAGTGCTGCGCCACATCCAGCAAAAGGGCGGTGCCTGGTTCGCCCGGCGCGAGGACATCGCGCGCCACTGGCTCGAGAACGTGCCGCCGCGATGAAAATCGCGCACTTCAAGCCGAATCTGTTCAAGTTACCCAAATCTTCACAGGAGAATCCGTTATGACGCCATATGTCCGTACCGTGCTTTTACTGCTCGGCCTTGCGGTTTCCGGGGTCCTGCTCGCGCAGGGCGCAGCGAGCTACCCGGAGAAGCCGATTCGAATCCTGATTCCGTTCCCCCCCGGCGGTGCCGCCGACACCTTCGGGCGGCTCGTCGGGCAGAAGTTCACTGACCTGTGGGGCAAGGCGACCCTGGTCGAGAACCGGCCGGGCGCCGGCGGCATCATCGCCACGGAAGCCACGGCCAAGTCGGCCCCGGACGGCTACACCTTCCTCGTCGTTACCGTCGGTCATGCGGTCAACCCGAGCCTTTACGCGAAGCTGCCCTACGACACCGCGCATGATTTTGCGCCGGTCGCGATGATCGCCCTGCTGCCGAACCTGCTGGTGGTGCATCCGTCAGTGCCGGCGAATACCGTGGCGGAACTCATTGCGCTGGCGAAATCGAAGCCCGGCGGCCTGAAGTACGCCTCGTCGGGCAACGCGACCACCAGCCACATGGCGGCCGCGCTCCTTTCCAGCCTTGCCGGCATCGAGCTGTTGCACGTTCCCTACAAAGGTGCGGCGCCCGCCGTGCAGGATCTGCTGGCGGGGCGGGTCGACCTGATGCTCGATCCCACCGTGTCGGTGGGCAGCTTCGTCAAGCAGGGCCGGGTGCGCGCGCTCGCCGTGACGACCGCGAAGCGCACGCCGCTTCTGCCCGAGTTGCCCACGCTCGCGGAGGCGGGCGTTCCCGGCTACGAGTTCACCGCCTGGTTCCTGCTGCTCGCGCCGGCGAAGGTGCCCGCCGATATCGTGGCCAAAGTGAACCAGGAAATCGCGAAATTCGGCGCTGCCGGCGACTATCGCCAGCGGCTGACGAATCTGGGCGCTGAGGTGGCTGCGCCGCTCACGCCGGCGGAGGTCGGCGAGTTCATAGCGCGCGAGGCGCAGCGCTGGGGGAAAGTGGTGAAGGACGCGAACATCCGCGTCGAGTAGCGCTTTTTTGGTGCAGAATTCCCTGCGGGCATCCTCTTTTTTGCAACCCGGCGCAGGCTTATGGAACTCACCCCCAGAGAAAAAGACAAGCTGCTCATCTTTACCGCGGCGCTGCTCGCCGAGCGGCGCAAGGGCCGCGGCCTGAAGCTTAACTACCCGGAAGCGGTGGCCTACATCACGGCCGCCGTGATGGAGGGCGCGCGCGACGGCAGAAGCGTCTCCGAGCTGATGGGATGGGGCGCCACGATCCTCAAGCGCGGCGACGTCATGGAAGGCGTGCCGGAGATGATCCCGGACATCCAGGTCGAGGCGACATTCCCTGATGGCACAAAGCTCGTCACCGTGCATAACCCGATCCCATGATTCCTGGCGAATTCAAAATCTCGAGCGGCGCTATCGAGCTGAACAAGGGGCGCCGCGTATTCAGCCTGAAAGTCGTGAATTCCGGAGACAGGCCCATTCAGGTCGGCTCGCACTACCACTTCTACGAAACCAACGAGGCGCTCAGGTTCGAGCGCAAGGCGGCCTACGGCTGCCGGCTCAACATCGCCGCCGGCACCGCGGTGCGCTTCGAGCCAGGCCAGATGCGCACGGTAGAACTGGTTGGCATGGCGGGTTTGCGTCGAGTTTTTGGTTTTTCTGCGAAGGTGAACGGAAAACTCAAGTGAAAATCACAAGACAGGCGTATGCGGAGATGTTCGGGCCGACGACCGGCGACCGCGTGCGGCTTGCGGACACCGACTTGTGGATCGAGGTGGAGAAGGACCACACGATCTACGGCGAGGAAGTGAAATTCGGCGGCGGCAAGGTGATTCGCGACGGCATGGGGCAGAGTCAGCTCCTGTCGGCCAAGGTCGCCGATACCGTGATCACCAACGCGCTGATCATCGACCACTGGGGCATCGTCAAGGCCGACATCGGCATCAAGGACGGAAAAATCTGGAAAATCGGCAAGGCCGGCAACCCGGACATCCAGCCGGCGGTCACCATCCCGATCGGCGCCGGCACCGAGGTGATCGCGGGCGAAGGCATGCTCGTCACGCCCGGCGGCATCGACTCGCATATCCATTTCATCTGCCCGCAGCAGATCGAAGAGGCGTTGATGTCGGGCGTCACCACCATGCTCGGCGGCGGCACCGGCCCGGCGACGGGCACCTTCGCCACCACCTGCACGCCGGGCCCCTGGCATATCCACCGCATGCTGGAAGCCGCGGAGGCTTTCCCGATGAACCTGGGGTTCCTCGGCAAGGGCAATGCTTCGCTGCCTTTGCCTTTAATTGAACAAATAAAAGCCGGCGCGATGGGTCTGAAGCTTCACGAAGACTGGGGCACCACGCCGGCGGCGATCGACAACTGCCTCGGTGTCGCCGACAAGATGGACGTGCAGGTCGCGATCCACACCGACACGCTGAACGAATCGGGTTTTGTCGAGACCTCGGTGGCGGCGATCAAGGGCCGTTCGATCTGCACCTTCCACACCGAGGGCGCGGGCGGCGGCCATGCGCCCGACATCATCAAGATCTGCGGCGAGCCCAACGTGCTGCCCTCATCCACCAATCCGACGATGCCTTACACGGTCAACACCGTCGCCGAGCACCTCGACATGCTGATGGTATGCCACCACCTCGATCCGGCGATCGCGGAAGACGTGGCCTTCGCCGAGTCGCGCATCCGCAAGGAAACCATCGCCGCCGAGGACATTCTGCAGGACCTGGGCGCTTTCTCGATGATGTCCTCCGATTCCCAGGCGATGGGCCGCGTGGGCGAAGTCATCATCCGGACGTGGCAGACCGCCCACAAAATGAAGCTTCAAAGAGGTTCTTTAAAACAGGACAAATCAAAAAACGACAATTTCAGGGTGAAGCGCTACCTCGCGAAATACACCATCAACCCGGCCATCGCCAATGGCATCGCGCACGCCGTGGGTTCGATCGAGGCCGGCAAGCTGGCGGACCTGGTGCTCTGGAAACCCGCCTTCTTCGGCGCCAAGCCCTCGCTCATCCTGAAAGGTGGCATGATCGCCGCCGCCGCGATGGGTGATCCGAACGCCTCCATCCCGACGCCGCAGCCTGTGCACTACCGGCCCATGTTCGGGTCTTTCGGAAAGGCCTTGCGCGGTACGTCGGTGACTTTCGTTTCAAAGGCTTTTTTGAAAGGGAAAGATGCGGCAAAAATGAACCTGCGCACGCTCATTGCCGTAAAGAACGTCAGGAAAGTCGGCAAGAAGGACATGGTCCACAACGACTGGCAGCCGAAGATCACGGTGGACGCGGAAACCTACGAGGTGCGCGCCGATGGCGAACTGCTCGTATGCGAGCCGGCCAAGGTGCTCCCTCTGGCGCAAAGATATTTTCTTTTCTAGCAAGTCTTATTCTTCCAATGCTCGAAATAAAAGCAAAGCTGAAAATCCCGCGCGCGGCTTACAAGCTGGAAGTACGCGGCACCCTGAAGCTGCCCTTCGAGGCGCGGCAGAAGAGCCGCCTGAAGACCAGGCTCGTCTCCGGCGAGGAGGTCGGCCTGATGCTGCCGCGCGGCGAAATCCTGCGCGGCGGCGATCTGGTGACCGCCTCCGACGGACGGGTCATCGAAGTGCTGGCCGAGCCGGAGAAGGTGCTGCACGTGGAGTGCAAAAGCCCGGCGGACCTGGCGAAGGCCGCCTATCACCTCGGTAACCGGCACGTGCCGGTGCAGGTGGGCGAGGGTTTTCTGCGGCTTGCGGAGGACCACGTGCTCGAAGAAATGCTGAAGAAGCTCGGCGCCAGGGTCTCGTCAGTGGAGGCACCGTTCGAGCCCGAGGCAGGGGCGTATGCGGGGGCCCACCACCAGCACGATGAAATGGGGCATGGCGGCAAGATCCATGATCATCATCATGACCATGACCATGACCATGATCATGACCATGACCATGATCATGAGCACTGCGACCATCCCGATCATCATCACAAATGAGCCTCGCGCGCCTGCTGCAGCTCGCCAGCCCGACCCTGCCGGTTGGCGCCTATAGCTATTCCGGCGGACTCGAAGCGGCGATTGAAGCTGGCGCGGTGCACGACGCCGCGAGCGCGGAACGCTGGATCGGCGACGTGCTGGAATTTTCCATGGCGCGCATGGAAGGGCGGGCCCTTCTTTCTTTCATGCGTTCATTCAATCAAGGGCAGCCAGGTGAAATTCAGGAGCTGAATGAGCGATTCCTGGCGAGCCGGGAAGCGGCCGAGTTGCGTGCCGAAACCGTCCAGATGGGCTATTCCCTGAACCGGCTGCTGAAGGACCTGAACGCCGGAGGAGTCCCTGTGGAAGAACCTTCCTTTCCCGCCGCTTACGCCTACGCAGCCGCGCAATGGAAAATCGAGCCTGAAGCGGCGCTGCAGGCCTACTTTTGGGCGTGGCTCGAGAACCAGGTGATGGCGGCGGTGAAGGCAGTGCCGCTCGGACAGACGGACGGCCAGAGGATCCTGTTTTCACTGGGTAACGGTTTGGAAGCACTTGCAAAAAAAACAATAACAATGAAGGACGAGGACAGCGGAAATTTTGCGCCGGGCTTGGCAATGTTGTCGGCGAAGCACGAGACGCAATACTCGCGGCTTTTCCGTTCATGAAAGATCTTCCATGACCGAAAACAAGACTCTCCGCGTTGCGGGAGAGGACGCCAACCCACTGAGGGTTGGCGTGGGCGGCCCGGTCGGCTCGGGCAAGACCGCTTTGCTGCTGGCACTGTGCAGGCAGTTGCGCGAGCGCTTCAGCATCGCCGTGGTGACCAACGACATCTACACGGAAGAGGACGCGCAATTTTTAGTGCGCAGCGAGGCGCTTGCGCCCGAGCGCATCATCGGCGTCGAGACCGGCGGCTGCCCGCACACCGCGATCCGCGAGGATGCCTCGATCAACCTGGAAGCAGTGGCGCGGCTTAACCGGCGCTTCGCGGGCCTGGACCTGATTTTCATCGAATCGGGTGGCGACAACCTCGCCGCCACCTTCAGCCCCGAGCTCTCCGACCTGACGCTCTACGTCATCGACGTCGCCGCGGGCGACAAGATACCCAGGAAGGGGGGGCCCGGCATCACCAAGTCCGACCTGCTCATCATCAACAAGATCGACCTCGCGCCCATGGTGGGCGCGTCGCTTGACGTGATGGCGCGCGACGCGAAGAGGATGCGCGGCGAGCGGCCGTTCGTCTTCAGCAACCTGAAGACCGGGCAGGGCCTGGACAGCATCGTAAGATTCATCGAAACAGAAGGGATGCTATGCGCCGCGCAGTTGCAGCCTTGATCTCGAGCATGTCCTGTTGTTTACCGTTGTATTTGCTGTCCTGACATTTGCAGTAAAGAAGAAGTAAGTCAACCAACGCGGAGGAGCGGGCGATGAAAAATATGAAAGCGATTTATATGGCGGCGCTATTTCTGGGAGCTGCAATGACCGGAATGCCGGCGGCGGCGCAGAACGTCAAGATTACTCCGCTCGGCAGCCACGACGGCGAGTTCTGCCCGCTCGACAGGGCGTTGATCTTCGAGGACCCGGACGGCACACGGATTTTGTACGACGTGGGACGCACAGTGCGCGGCGCGGGTGACCCCCGGCTCGGAAAAATCGACGCCATACTCCTGAGTCATGTCCACGGCGATCACCTCGGCGACATGCACCAGCCCTCGGCCAATGCCGGCGCCTGTGCCAAGCCGGACTTCTCGGTTTCGGATACGCCCAATTCGAATACGGTAAACGTCGCCATGGCCAAGCAGGCGCCAATTATCGTGGGGGGCGAAATGAGCTTCTTTTTGGCCACCAAGGTGAAGTCGCTGGGCGGCGACCCGGGCAAGCTGGTGCGGCTGGTGCGTTTCGGCGCGTCGACCATGGTAGGCAAGATCATGGTGGCGGGCGTGCCTGCGGTGCACAGCAACGGCCTGCCAGCGGCTTTCCTGCAAAAGGAGCAGGCACAACTGCTCGAAGCCAACGGCCTGACGGCGTATGTCGGGCCCCCGGGAGGATTCGTGCTGCGCTTCAGCAATGGGCTGACCGCTTACCTGTCTGGAGACACCGGTATCACGGCGGAGCAGGATCTTGTGGTGAAGGGACACTACAAGGCGAATATGGTGGTCATGAACATCGGCGGCTATCCTTTCACCACCGGGCCGGTCGAGGCGACCTACGTCGTCAACGAACTGGTGCGCCCGAATGCCGTGATCGCGTCGCACGCCAACGAACCGGCGACCATAAACGGGAAGCTGACGCCCAACAGCAAGACCGCTGCCTTCATGCAGGCGGCGAGAATGCCGGTACACGTGCCGCTCAGCGGCAGGACGATGGAGTTCGACGGCAACGCGCGATGCGTGTCGGG
>Ga0315281_10006742_pt1 | contig 16287 bp, 20 predicted proteins | sample YL17G07_0_MG_FD_204540 | JGI IMG/M metagenome (GOLD analysis project Ga0315281, IMG submission 204540) | Sediment microbial communities from Yellowstone Lake, YNP, Wyoming, USA - YL17G07_0 | ecosystem: Environmental > Aquatic > Freshwater > Lake > Sediment | place: USA: Wyoming | collected... | reverse complement strand
CCTATTGCGGCCATCATGCCGACTCCCAGCCTCAGACATGAAGACCCTAGCCGCGTATCAAAAATCGGTCGAGTTTCGGAAAGTTGAAAACGACGGTGCTAGCCAGCAAAATGGTGGACCCTGTGGGGACCATTTCCGACTCGTCTGGCTCCGAAGTCAATTCGGGCTTTTTTGCACTTGAGCCCCGTCGTCCCCTAAACACCCGCCGCCCGCACACAGGGCGCGGGCTCTTCCTCCTTTTTGGCCGCGTCGCGACCAGACCGAGAGTCCCCAGGAGGTGAACGAACGAATGAACGCAAGGAACGAGACAGAAGAGAAGCTCCTCAGGGAGCGCGCGAGGCGGAGCTATGTCAAGGGCATGCTCTGCGCTATCGTGCGCGAGGGCGTGGACCTCGACGCTGCCGCGCGCGAACTCGATGAGCTGCTCATGTCCGGGCAAGACCGCTTCAACGAGATGGAGAAGATCATCCTCGGCGAGCTGGAGCAGATCGTGGACAAGGACCTCCCGGCTGCACAGCTCGTGGCCGTGGCCTGCAAGATCCGCGACTTCTACCACAACCGCATGAGGTCGAAGGGTGGGCACTTGTGGGTCTGACCCTGCAGGATCTGTAACGCGCAAACCCCTTCCCGTTCTTTTCCCCTTTCTCACGCTCGCCATTCGACCATGACACACTATGACATTCGTCCTCTCCTAGAGTCCCGAGGGAGTTGTTTGCACCTATTCCGGGACAAACTCCCCCACTTTGTACTTCGGCCCCAAAATGCAGGTGCAAAGTCTGGCTCAGGGTCCCGCTTCCGGAGGGCGGGCAAACTTCGGAGCTCGTCCTTGTCATCGGGATGCAGCCTAGGAGATCCTCGAGAGAGAGCGACGCTCGGGCCCTCTGATTTTCGTCCGAGAGCGTGGTACTTAAGCAATCTAGCTCACCGGACCAGGAGAATCGACGATCTCCCCAGCTGGTAGCAACTCAGTCGAGAGATCCGTGAGCCCATCGTCGCGTCCAGGCTCCGCGGAGCAGCCCCGACACATATCTGCGAGAGGAGGGGGGACACTATCCCTCGCAAGTACTACATGCCCGCGGATCCATCTCCTGCATGACGAGAGGCTGCAATGAGATCGCACTCCTCGAGTGTTCCGAGGCTGGCGACCGAAGCCGCCGCCGGCCGAGCACGCATAGGCACGCATCAACCAGGGAGCCGCCCCATCGCGACGGACGAGCCAAGGGGAGCTCACCCGCGCACGGGTCGCATCGAGCGCAGATGCAGCTGGGTGTCCGTGCGCGTGTCCCCGAGCTCCCCGCTCAGAGCCCGCCGCAAGCGTGGACGGCCGCCCGTCCTGCGCGTGCGCCTGCTGAACATGCTGAGGGAGCGCCCCGGCTATGCATCCGATCTCGCGTCGCGGGCAGGCACCTCGCTCTTCTGGACGCGCGAGGTCCTCAAGCAGCTCGAGACCCGAGGGCTCGTGAGATCGTGGACATTCGCCCAGGCCGATCGAGGAGGGCGAAACCTGACCGTGCATGCGTGGCGGCTTACGACAGAGGAAGAGCGCCGCTGCGGGAAGGAAGATCGGAGTGCCACCGCTCACGCCTCAGCCCTCTTGTCCAGGGTCCTGCGCGGCCGGTTGAGGGTGGTCGAGCGGGCGAATGAGCGGCTCGTTCAGGCGGCGAGGAGAGAGCGTGAGATCTCGCCTTCCTGAGGACACGAGCGAGGCCTCCGACCGGCTCTCCCCCCACTGGCTTGTATTTGCTCGGTGCGGCACCATCCCGAGCGGAACTGAAAACATCCAAGGCCATCCCCCCATGGAGATGTACGCTCCCCTGGCCTGATTGGACGAGCTCACGCACACTCGAGCGCGGCGATGCCGGTATCTGGCCGAGACGACGCCGGCACCACCACACGAAGGGTTTTCCGGCGTACCAGCATGTCCAGCGTCGGGCTCGGGGGAGGGAATTGTCAGCCAGCCTCTCCGTGCTCCGCAGGCCGGGCTGCGCGCTCAGTCGGTCGAGGGGCCGAGGCTGAGGGCTCTGTCAGCCTCATCTGTCCGAGGAGGCACGCGCGCTCAGGAGATCTCAGCAGCGCTGCGGTGTCGGGCTCCTCCTCCGTCTCGAGCAGGCGCGACACACACCCACGGCCACACCCTCGAGGCCGGCGAGATCGAGGACCGCCTGCGATCGCCGAGTCATACTGAGCCCGAGCTCGTGCTGCTCAGGCGGCTCGTCGTGGTTAAGACCCTGCGGCGCTTGAGGCGTACTTCCGCAGCTCATTCCGAATTCGGATCGCATCCTCGTTCGAGAGGGTCCGCGTACTCGAGTGGCCCAGGATGGCATTTCGTAGGCCATCAAGGCGCACGACCGGGATGGTCGTGGAGTAGACCTTGAGCTCGCACTGCGGGTTCGGGAAGCAGACGATCGCATTGACGTAAAGGTCGAGATCTGTCCTGGCAGAGATGTGCCTGCTCAGCATGGCCGCATTCCTCCGAGCCTGCGCGCTCGGGTTCCCCCTCATCTTGATGTAGGGTCTGCCTCTACCTTTGTGCCTCCTCACTTCCCACAAGCCGCCCGTGCACCGGATTGCTCCAGTGTAGTTCTTCGTCTCGATGACGAATACCCCGTTTGAGGCCGCAACGAAGTGGTCGATGTTCCCCCATCCTCCGGGCAGCATGATGTCGTGGAGCACGTGGCACCCTCTCAAGGACTCGAGCGCCCTCGCGACCTCCTCCTCACCCTTGGCTCCGGCGCTCCACGATCCCGAGCGCCTCAGGAAGTAGACACATGAGGGGAGGGCCAGGAACGCGCCACCGTAGAGGAGGAGCTCACTGGCCCATGAGCCGACGGAGGCGAAAACAAAACAGGCCAGGGCCAGCCCTGCAAAGAGGAGAGACAGGTTTCTGTACCGCATCGCCATGCGCCTGGTCGTCAGCATCGTGCCCCCTCCAAGGTCAGCGGCGTCTGCTCACCTTCTTGGATCCCGCAGCCGACTGCTCAGAGGTTACTCGAGTGCCCGGACTGCCCTCCAAAGAGCCCCTCTTCTTGGTCCTCCGCGATCTTGCCTCCTCAGCGACCTCTCTCGTGTGTGGTTGAGCACGTGCTCGAGGGCGTCCGCCTACGACACTTCCCCCATCACGGCCGGCCTCGCCCTGCTCGAGCTCTCGGAGCCCATCATTGAGGCGTGAGCGGAAGATCTCGAGCGCCTTGGAGGAGGCCTTCCGATGGTCGAGTAGAAGGAGAAGTGCCGGATCGTCAAACGCCTCGTCTATGTGTCCTGACCGCCCGATGAAGGAGCGAATTGCCGCGACATCCCGAGGGTCCAGGGCTTCGCCGCGATCTTTCGACTCGAACGCCTGGGCAGTCTTGAGCCACACCCGCGTCTCCACTTTGAGTGCCTTCGTGAGGAGATCCATGAGGCTGAGGCTGCGGTGGAGGGAGAGAGCAAACAACAAATCCGCGAGCTCCTGGGCTTGAGTCTTGATGGGCGCGTCCTCCTGAGGCAGGACTTTGGATACGGCTTCCAGAAACCTCGAGCGAGCCCGATCGAACGACTCTGAGGCGCGGGACGCACGCGGCAGATTAAGATACCATCGCCCCCGATGGCCGGGGCCGACTTCCGGCGGTTCCTTCCGGTACTCCTTCTCCTTGTAGCCTCGCATCAGCTCCTTCCAGATTGTCCTCCGAGAGGCAATAGGCGGCTGGATTTTCACGATCTCCTCGAAGGACATCCCGCGGTCTCCGGATCGCGCGACGACCGTTCGGACCGTCCTCCCCGGATCGTTATTGATGAGCGCTGGTCTTTGGGCCATAGTATACCGAAGTATACACGCCTTGAGAAGTTATAACCCTTCGCATGGCTCAATATAAAATTGAACGCAAACTGCAGGAGCAGGGGGGCAGCCTGCTCGTGTCCCTTCCTCGAATCTGGTGCAACGCCCACGGCCTCGAGGACGCATCGGTGGTAGAGGTCACCATTGAGGACGACGTCCGAATACGTCCTGTCAAGAAGGATGCGCGGAGGGGGTGACGGGGCATGAGGACGAAAAGAACCTCAGGGCCCTGGGATGGGGACCCAGACACCCTGAGACAGACCGACGCTGACATGACTTCTAACGACACGCCTCGACTTAAGGTTTTAGGTGCGCCTAAATCGCCCTTGTGCGAGCGCTGCGGCCGAAGGCCTGCAGCTCTGGTTGTCGTCGGAGAGCTCGAGGGCATAGCTGTGCGGATCTGTCGCAGCTGCCGGAAGACGAGACGTTTCCCTATGTCCCTCGCGCCCCGCTCTCGGAGGCGGAGATCGTGAGTGCCAGGAAGGGTAAGGGCGCAGACTCGAGCGAGGGCGGAGAAGCGGTGAGGACGAAAGCGAAGAGCTCCACGCCCCAGGATCTCAACCAAGAGCTGCAGGCAGGGAAGAGGGTTCTGCCGATAGTGCGCCCCTCAGTGTTTGAGAGGGACCTGGACTATCTTCTCAACCATGCCGAGGACCATGACTCACGTGAGAAGGAGGAGAAGAGGGCTTGGCTTGAAGCCTACGAGAGATTCCGGAGCCAGGCTCCACAAGTAATGGTGGGCCGACTAGAGGGCATATTGCCGGACAAGGACTGGATACGCCTCGAGAGGCCCCTTGAGATAGCTCAGCAGTACGTTATCTATGGAATCGACTTTGCCCGCGAGGTGCTCCGGCCTGAAGGGGAACACGAGACCTGGAGCAAGGAGGTTCTCAAGCTCGTGAAGGCGCTCGACTATGAGAAGGCAAAGGCCAGCCTCGCTCAGGTCGTCCGGTTCCCGCGGCCGAGCGATTACGACGCTTTCCTCCTGAGCGTGGCTCAGACCTACATCCTGGATCGTCTCGACAAGGTGTGGTACATCGCCTTCGTAGGGTCCATGTCGTCGGGGAAGACGACGGCCACGAAGGTCTGGGCCTACCTCGCGGATCGCACATACCATGTGGCCACGGTCTCGGCGGCGGCCATTGTAGCTATCATGCAAAAGGCCCGCGGGCTCACAATCGATGAGGTGGACGCGACGCTGAAGCGAGGTGAGAGGGATCTCGTTGAGGCCCTCCTCCGTCAGGGGATTGAGCGGGGGCAGCCCTATGTGAAGATGATGGAGGTCGTCCAGGGGGGGCGGCGACAGCACGTCCTCCAAGGCGTGCCCACCTTCGGGCCCAAGGCCTTCAACTATCGCGGGAAGCTCGAGGACGCCCTCACGTCTCGGGCAGACCTCGTTGAGATGAGACGAGCGAAGGACCCGGCTCTGAGGCGGCGGGCGCGGAGGTATCGCGAGCAACTCGCCCCATTGAAGGCATGGCTCGAGTGGGAGGCCGAGAAGGCTCTTGCCGGATGGAGTCACGAGAGGGTCCATGAGTATGAAGCCTCTGAGGAGTTCGTCGCACGGAGCGACGCGCTGCGCGTCGAGCTCGACCGAACCGGGGAGATCGGAGACCTCATGCTCCTCGTCGGGAAGGTCATGGACTGGTCCGTGGAGAGAGTCATCCAAGAACGACTTGACACCATGGCCATGGCTATCGAGGAGCCGATAGTGGAGGAGGTCCAGGAGGAAATCCTCAAGATGGTTGAGCAGGCCGAGTACAAAGTCGGCGAGGAATGGAGGATCCCGAAGGCGGCCCTCAGGGGGCAGCTCGACCTTGCGCGGAAGGACCGCGGGGAGCGGTCGATTTGGGGGAACGACCTCGCCGCGGCTCTCCGGGAGCTCGGCCTCACTAACGAGGGGCGTTCGGGCCGGGAGGACCGACGGCGATGTCTCATCCTCACCGCGAAAGACGTGGAGCGCCTGAAGACCTCTCTAGGGGGAGGTGGGACAGGTGGGACAGGTGGGATCATCCCCCTGTCCAGGTGGAGTGATGAGGGCGGTCCCACCTCGGTCCCACCTCGCCTTTTGAAAGGTGGGATCGCTCTGCCGCAGGTGCTGGACAGACCCCCCGATCCCAGCATCCCAGCAATCCCACCTTCCCCTAGGGAAGAGGACACGACGCGCGCAGACGGCAACAGATACTACGCACGAGCTCTCGACCGGTTCCGTGAGGATCCTCAACGAGAGGAGACTTGGGTCGAGCAGGATCTCATGCTCGCTCATCAGATCTCCGAGAAGGACCGGCCCGCCGTCAGGGAGACAGTCCACCGGGCATACCTCGTCTCGCTCAGGGAGAGAACGCATCTGCCTGCCGAGGGCTCTTCAGGGCTCACCGCAGCGGTACTCAGAGACGATCGTGCTCGCGAACTTGAGACCGCAGCGGGCTCTGAGGAGAGCTCAGTAGCCCAAGCAGAAATGCCTGCACGAAAAGAGGAGCAGGTCAAGAGGAGGCTTCGATCCCTGGCCGTCCTCGCGCGCCTGGGATCTCCTGAGAGATCGCTTGAGGAGATAGCGGCCCGCATCGCCGAGGACATGCGGAAGCACGGGCACGTCGTGGATCTCGAGCAGGTGAAGGCGGAGGCGAAGGATGTTATCGAGCTGGCCTTCGGTCCAAGGTCCCAGGAGGGGAAGTCCTCTTCACCAAGTAGGCTAACAAGCTCAGACGAGAGCCGTGAGAAGGGCGAGGATGAGGGGGGTCCTCCGTCATGACCAAGCTCCTCCTCGTCTTCGTGCCTGCGTCCGGGACCAAGGCCGAGGCCGTGCTGCTACAGCTCGAGGCCCTCGCATCGGCGAGCTCCTGCGTCGTGGATGGGCCGCTCGAGCTCGTGGGACCTGTCCCATCGACCGACGCGGTGAGATTTGCGAGGGCTGCGGAGATCCTCGAGCGAGCTGCGAGGAGCGCACGAATCAGTGAGGGACTCGCACGGGCGAAGGCAGAGGGGCGCAGGATCGGGAGGCCAATAGCCTATGGCCACAAAATGAGCGTTGAGGTCGTCTCAGCACGGGATAGCGGCGCAAGTTGGGGACAGATAGGACACAAGTACGGGATCCCGAGGTCGAGCGCGAGAAGGCTGTACGAAAACGCTCTTGTAGCACGGGCAGCGCAACGAGCCAGAAGACGGAAAAGGGGGTCTTCGTGAAGCTAAATGAGAATTGTGGCACAGTCCTTATGTCCCCGCTCGCCCATGTTGAGCCCGGCGCAGAGGATGGGGACAACTCGGCGCCAGGACAGCAACATGAAACCCAGACATACACCCATCTGGGACGACGGGGCAGATCGGGACGTAGAGGACGGAAGCGCAGGCCAAGGTCAATGGGCCGCCTTCCGTTCGTAACCCACCTGAACGAGTTCCTCGAAGACGTGCAGCCCTTCTACTCGCCTGCAACGCTCACCCACATGACGAGGCAGCTGCGATATATCCACAGGATCCTGCAGCAGCTGAGAGGGCAGGGACTTCTGGCCACGACAAACCCTATGCTCTTCACGCAGCGCGAGATCGGCGTGCTCCTCAACTACATGAACGCACGGGACGGCCTCCGCTCGAGGCCCATGGGTCCTACGGGCCAGAGGAAGCTCCTGCAGTACCTGGGGCGATTCCTCGAGCATTGCGGCAATCCGGTGCTGCAGCAGATGAAGGTCAAGCGGGTCCTGAGGATCCCGAAGGAGGCATGCGGACCGCTGCCGTGTCCGTCCGAGGAGCAGGTCCAGGAGATCGTGGGCAAGCTCCAAGAGGCGGCCGCGGCAGGGGACCCGGATGCGCTCGGGGTCCTTGGCATGGCGGTTTTCTGTGCCTATGCCGGCACCAGGCTCAAGGAGATCCGGCTCGCCCAGAAGGGAGACCTCTCTCTGACGTACTCGGAGCTCACAGTCATGCATCCGAAGGGCGAAGGCTCCTGGGGCTCGCCAAGAAAGGCGAGGCTCGTGCCACCAGGCAGACAGGTCATGGAGGACTTCATGGACCTGCGCTCGCGTGAGCTCGAGCGGCGCGGGATCCCGGATCGCAAGGACCTGCCACTCGTGCCATACCTCGGAGCAAAGAGCCCGGGCCGCTGCTGGAATGATGCCTACCTGCACACGGTGAAGGGCGAGCTCGAGGCCGAGATGGGCATGCGGTTCGACTTCCGCATGCTCAGACGAGCGTACGGTCAGAACGCTCTTGACCGCGGCGCGAGGATCGACAGCGTAAGCGTGGCCCTAGGACATTCATCGACTCGCACGACCGAGACCTACTACGCACGCCGCAAGCTGCAGGACGCCTTCGAGGACCTCGAGCAGGCGTACTCCGTCCCGGGTACCGAAAAGTGCCAAATTGACCGATGAGCCAGATAGGCCAAAAATGGACCCTGTGGGATAAGAACCCACGAAGATGACTGGCTAGTAGTTGAAAATTCCAATCCTCGGAATTCCCTACCGAGGAGTGCCGTTGAGAAGTGAAACCCCTTATCGATTCTTTTTCTGATTGCCTAAGACCAGACTCTTCACGATTAGATGGGGCGTGGTCCTGCGTCTGAGTGCCTACCCCCCGAAGAGAGTATCTCTGCCTACGCGGAAACTAAAGTTTCCGTAGATAAAAGTACCATCTGGTTGCCCCATCTGCCCGGACAAAAAGAGCCATCTCCGAGTTGTGGGAATCCTGTCCCGTATCATTGCACTGAGCATCACGAATCCTTTTGGACCAAATCCCATTGCCTTAATCGAGATTGCCCTGATTGTATGGAGCTGTGGGCAAATAAGGAAGCTAATCGAGCTTCCAGACGAATCGCCTGGGGAGCGAAAACTCTCAAGATCGAGCATTACCAGGCTACTACCGTCGCATTCGTACATTCGTTGGATGACGGGTTCAATCCTGATGCTCAATATCGCAAATCGCGGTTGAACCATTTTGTCGTTTCGATTGAGCTCGAATCTGAAGATCTAGAATCAATGACCTTGAGAGCTATTACTCGATACCAGCGGAAGGCCTACGACGTTGTGAAGTTGCATGGAATTGTCGGTGGCTGCTGTGTGGTTCATCCCTTCCGAAAAGATAGATATGACAAATTCTGGACTAAGGACCATACAGTGCATTTCCACTTTGTTGGATTCACCTTTCGTGGCTGGAAAAGTGCTTGCGAATCCGAGGATGAGAATTTGGATTCTGATGAGCGTGCTGGATATATCGTATTCAAGGCTTTGCCAGATGAGGAATATGGAGACTACAAAGGACTCCGGTCCGGAAGGGCCATCAAGAGACTCCTGCAATATCTTTTGACGCATTGTGGCGTTGATGATAATGAGCATTCTCTCGTGTACTTTGGGCAATTCAGTTACAATAAATTGTCCAAGGCCAGAGTCGAAAATCTATTTCGACCCAATCCGGAAGGTAAGTGTCCTTCTGCATTGGCTGATACCAAGGGTCCTCCGAAGTGCCCGATCTGCGGTTCGGGAAAAACCGAGCCCTGCTATGGCGGTACCACGACATTTGGCTTCTATAAGAATCCCGAAGCTGGCGAGCGTGATGCTGTGCCTGACCATTTCATACCTGATTACCCGAGTTCGCAGACTTCGATAGACGAATCCATCTGGTTGTGGTTGAAGCAACGACTGAAACGGGAAAGGCGTTTGCCTCTGAGCGGAATCTGCAGGCAGTCTGGCGAATCAATTATGACTGATGAAGGATTCGTTTTTGATGACTATCGAGATTATTACGACTGGAACGATGTCAGTAAGATTGTTGAGTGGAATCTCAGGACGAAACGACTTGTCCGTGATGGGGATGGTATCCGTCTGGGATTCCCCCCGACGCTGGATTACGCTCTCTATCAGCTTAGACTACTAACACAAATCCCTCCCTGGCGCGAACGTGTGTCAATCAATTGTTGCGGATGTGGTGTGTTTGTCGGTAATGCTATTGTCGATAAGGACCGCGTAGATTCCGGATTGCTGAATGTCTGGTGCGAGTCCTGCAGGCAGGACAGCCTCAGAGAACGGGGAATCGAGACGAAACTCCTAGATGAATCGTCTCATCCAGACCGAAACCTTGATGATGCCAGCATGGAAAACGGGGGGACGGACCTTGAAGACTGAGAGCTGCGCAGCGCTGCGCACCAAGGTGACCGAGGCCTCTTTGCTCTTGATTGAAGGCCCGATTGAATACTGGGTTCTCGAGGATGGCACGACATTGGCTCTGGATGTTCGGCAAGCCGGATACGCTCGAGGTCCTCGCACACGAGGAGGGCCTCCATGAGCGCCCTCACGATCGCGCAGCGACAGGAGAAGCTGCGGAATATCATCTTAGACATACTCAATCATAAGGACAGAGCGACCGCGCGAGAGATCTCATACGAGTTGCAGGTCCACGACGTCTGGAAATCGCCGAGGGAAATCACGGGCATTATCAAGGGAGATTCTCAGCTCAAGCGCAGAGTCGATGTCGAGTTCCAATCCTACAATGGCTGGAATCGATTGTGCTTCAGCCTCACGCGAAGCTACAATTCGATGATTGGCTACAAAGAAAAAGGGGGTGAGAAACATAAACACATTTGAAGCATGGGCTCTATTGGAGTTCGGTCTCATAGTGACCGTCGCACTCATATCCATCTGGCGCGGATTCGTCTATGTGATAGATCTGATAAGCACCCAGAAGTTAGTCATTCCCGAACAGAAGTCTGTGGGCACTACTTGGCAGATGAGGTTCGGCGAAGGTGGCGCTCGACTTGTCGCGGGCGTACATGGAGCTGGCTCATGGGGCGTCGCAAAGACAAGATATGCTAGAGCGAGATACGAACACTACCGTGGAGAACTGCAAAAGAAGCGGGTTGAAAGGATTCGTGCTCGGACGGCCAGATATGAATCGGCGACCCATCGGTCACAAGCGAGGCTGCTGCGCAATCAAGAAGAGAGAGCCAGAACATTAAGGAGATTGAAACGATTCTGAAGGGACCACCAATATCCCGAGAAGTGGCTGCGTATCACGAAGCGAGTCACGCAGCCGCAGCGGCGGCATTGAATATGCCCCTTTCGTTTGTGGACCTTGAGCAAACCTTGCTTCTCTCTCCCCGTCCCGTTGACAAGCGTTGGCTCATATTTAACCTCGCTGGCCCTCTTGGTCAAGCATCATTCCAGGCCAATCTCAATGACGACTGTGACGACATCTATCCCGAGATCCTGGAAGCGTATCATCAGCTGCGAACCCAGTTCGATGAGAACGCCGCTATCGAACAGCTCGAGCTCTACATGCATCGAACGGTCCATCTGCTAGAGGTTCATTGGGAAAGGGTAGAGCGGATCGCGAAGGCCCTCTTGCGAACGGGACGGCTGTCCGGGTATGAAGTAATGCGACTCTGAAATGATGATGGCCAATCATCATCAATCATTCATCCCGCTTCTTTTTGACAATATAGGTAGGTATCTCCTCCATAGGAGACTCTGGACGTCTCCATGTGTGTCCGACGCTATACTGTCTTCTCCCTCTTGGTGTCCTGCTGCCTCAGTGTGCGTATCGCAACCTCGAGGCCGTGGCTACGGCTGTGAAAGCGTCTCTCAGTGACTCTGTCATCAAGCCAGATAACCTGATTTTCATCCAAGGATACGCTGACACGCTTATGCCGCCGCTTGAAGGCGGTACTATGTTTCCGTTCAGGCCGTTCATCTATCATCAAACCTCTAATGACCTTGAGGACTATAAGCGTTTGTGTGCGCGAGTGTGCAGAACGCGCAAGACCGCGTATCCCTTTTGCACAATCCGAGAGATGTTTGTGGGCAAGCCATCTATGTAGATTGGGGTTTTGTGTTACACAATGTATAACGCGTCATCAAACTACTGGATAGATGAAAAAGTCTGGGGGAAACAGTTCGAATCGGTCATCTGGGTGCTCGAAAACTTATATACTGGCTCATTTGCCCTTCGGCTTGCCGTACTTGCGTTGCCCCTCGAGTACGCACAGTTCGACACCGTGCGAGAAGTTGGCAAAGACTCTCTGCGCGACCTTCCCGTGGATCCAATCGATGAGGTCCTGCGGCAGAGTCACCGTCACTTTCTTCCGAGCAGACATAGTATCACGAATCGTTTAAGGGGTTTTCACTCAGGGACGTTCTTCGCGCCTGGTATGCCTTCGGTGATCCGTCGCATCTCATTGTACGTCACGTAGGCAATGCCTAGCCCGAATACGATGATTCCCGAATAGAACATCAGCCAGGCCCTCTGGTCCACGCCATAGAAGGCGTCCACGAATCCTATTGCCGCTAGAACAGTTCCCAGGCAGAACCTAGCAATGTATCCTCTTCTCAGAGACATAGTATCACGATAGATATATCACATATAGCACAGCACATACTTTAAGGCATCGTATGGCAATGTCGGATAGGAGCATATGGAGACTGGATAGAATGGGTAAAAAGAAAATGACTGCTGGATGTGGGCATGTAGGGATTACAGACACGGATTGGGATGACAGCGTGCTTCTCTCTGAAGCCGCTGCGCATTTGGGAGAGAAGACAAGGGAGATCTCAAAGGCGTTTGAGCATCTCCAAACATGGGAACCGTATCTGCATGGCTATGAGACTGGCATGTTGGCGGGACTCAAGATCGCCCAGGACGTGCTCCAATGCATGTGCGATCGGGTGATGGCTGCAGAAAGACCTTGGCCGTCCGAACCCTATCCCCTGAACGGACTCGATACCGTTCTCTGATTGGGTTGGGTGATTATCATGCCCTATCTGGATACCAGGATAAAACGCGTGGCCAGCCAATATATACACCACATGGAGGATTCGAACCTCTCTCTCGAATATATCAATGAGGCCAGGCGAATCCTCTGTGCCTTTCGTGGCTTTCTAGAAGGCGAAGGCATCTTTGGGATCTCGAGGGTCCGATCTGGACATCTGAAGGATTTTCTCTCGAGATTGGATGGCTATTCCGCAAGCTATCAACGGTACAACTTCAGCGTTCTTCGAGGATTCCTGCTCTTCGGCAACAATGCCCACGCGCTGAAGTATCGCCTTCGTGTGAGCGGGACCTCCAGAGAGCGCGTTGATTGGTTGTCTAGCGAGGAAACCGAACAGGTCCTAGCGACGCCCATGACCGCAAGAGAAGGTATGCTGATTCGTGGAGGCCTTCTGCAGGGTCTTCGAAGGATTGAGATTGTGCGAATGACCGCGAAGGATGCCACGAGCGCATTGCTCTCTCGAGTGCTGACAGTTCATGGGAAGGGGGGAAAAACTCGTTCTATTCCAATCCATCCTGGATTCGTTCAGGCCCTCGAAGCATACCTCAGAGACTCTCCTCATGAAGCCAACATGCCCCTTCTAGGAATTGGTAAGACTCGAGCTGCAGCCGTGGTTGTGGAATTCTCTCTACGATTCGGCCGGAGATTCAGCACACATACTTTGAGACGAACATTTGGCCGTAATTTGTGGTTGAAAGGCGTGGATGTTCTCACGATCTCGGAACTCATGGGGCACTCGAGCGTGGACGTGACAAGGCGTTATCTCGGAATCAACATCACGGACATGCGGAAGGCGATCTCTGAATATGGGATCAAGAGCGAGCTTGTGATAATCGAGGACGTACCGCAGAGACGGATTGCACCGCCGAGGCAGCCTGAGCCCGAATCCGTGTCACTGCAAGCCTAGAGCTTCGTGCTGCGCAACAATGTCGATTCTTGCGCAATGAGGGACAAAGAAAGGGCATTCACTCGTCAAATCGAAGGGAATTGCGTCTAGTGATGCCCATCTTTGTGCAAAGTCGCATATAGTTGCAGCGCCCATAAGTGTACAATCAGCTTCAGGTCAACGTAGGCACAAGGGCTATCAGCACAGACCGGGAGATGACAACGATAGACAAGAGACACCGCGCCACAAGCATCATCATAGCGATAGTGGCCATGACCTTCATGGTGAGTTCATCCTTGGGCATCATGGCTGCGCAATATCGCGCACCTTCTCAGCCGATAGAGATTCTGACGACTCCGAAAACGAGCGATTATCCACTCACAGACCAGGTAATCGTGTGGACTCGATGGAACGGTTCTGACCCAGGGTATCCTTATCCCAACGAAGGACAGGATCCGAGTCTGGGTGTCGATTTCTTCGGTTCGAAAACTGTCTATGCCTGGGATGTGACAAGCCATTACACCCTCAGCAACCTTTCGGATACCAATTATTGGCACAGTGATTACAACATCTGGCAGAACATGTTGAGTCTATCAGGTACAACCGCTTTCGCCAATGCTGCCAAGACCGATTCCCGCCTCAGAGGATTGTTGTGGGATGATTTTCCAGTGGGCCTTGAGTCTCCCGCAAACGTATCGGCCATCTATACCGCTCTCCATCATGAGGACGCCAATCTCAGCCAAGGACCGCTCGAGCTCTATCTTGTCGTTTACAACAACAACTATTTCCTGCACCAGGCTTACGATTGGTCCGACATAGCTGGCTATTTCGATGGCATCGAATTTTGGTATGCTCCGAGCAGCTATGGAACTCTGTGGGACGAACTCAACGGCTACCGCGATTCCTTCTTAGAGTTGCACTCCTGGCTCCCGACAAAAGGCTATCGTTTCGGAATCTATCTGCACTACTACAATCGCCATGACAGACCGTTCGCTGCAACATATTGCCAATTGACAGAGGCATCGAAGCTCATCAAACAGGGATATGCCAGCGGTTTCTCGATTCTAGAGGCATTCTGGATAAAGAACAATCGAGAGACGTCCTATCTAGTGAAGAACTACCTCTACAATGAATTTCTCGGCTACTATGCATCGACGCTGAACATCCAGACGGGAATCGTCTCGAGCTCCAAGGACAGTGCACCGATCGCTCCAATCGTCAGATATGTGGGGAATGAGACAACCTCGGGTGGCATGACATTGTACTCCGACCATCTTCAGCAAATCACTGTGACTCATCCATCCTGGACGGATCCCAATGTTCAGGATCTCCGGACCGGAGAGTTCGAGGAATTGGTACTCGGCGGCGGTTCGTTCATGTTCTGGGCTTCCCCCCAGGCGAAGTACAGAATCTATAACCATACCTACGCTGCTCAGTCGTTGACAGGGAGCACCTTCATCAACTCCCCGACAACCTGGGAAAACAAATCAATCACGGTCACTGGCAAGATATTCGTCAACTCGACTCTCACAGTCAAGAACTCGATTGTCAGATTCTCGGATTACCATCATCAAAAGACGTCTGCAAATGCCACGATCCCTCACTATGGAATCTCTCTGAACGAGTCGGGAGAAATCAGTCTGGATAATTCGACTTTTGAGCCAGTCAATCGGATGTTTCCATACTATTTCAATCTGACAAATCAGTTCGGAACCATTGGCACCCGTGTCTTCGCGTCACACAATAGCACGATTGCTTGCTATGCTGGATTGCTTAAGGCGTATGGAGTCTTTCGCGTTCTGGACACGACAATCTACCGTCCCGAGGGGGATGGAGGCAACTATCATGGGCTCCAGGTCTACATGAGTTACATGTCTTTTCCCTTGCGGGAAATTGTGATGAAGAGGAACACCATAGATCTGCCTCTAGACACTGGTGCGGTGCTGTTATGTGCACCTATTCAGGCGGCAGTGGCCGACATAGAGGACATGCTCATCATTGGAGGCAACCGGACATTGTTCAGTATTCCCGTCACTAATGCGAACTTCGTCTATCAGAATATCACGATCTCTCCGATTCTCCCTTACTGGACTGGCTCTCTTGGCGGATGGGTCGATTACTATCCTGGAGACACTGCCGGAAGCCATTACTTCAATCTCACCAACGACTTCATTCTCAAAGGCGAAGGCATCACGTCTTTCGCTGGGGTACTCAAGGACAAGAACGCAGCAACCATTGGCTCATATTCGACGGTCAATGGGACGATCTGCGCCAGCGTCGTCTATGCTTCGCAAACAGGGACGACAATAACCTATGTCCATCCGTATCCCTGGACGTTCATGGTCACGACTGGGATGGTCCCAGGCCACTCCTATGTCATCCGTTCAGATGGCTGGCATGATGAATACGATTCGATGCTGCTCAGTCCGCACACAATGTCATTCAACAATTCGGTCTTCCAAATCCATGCTGGTGGAAACCTCGTCACGAAGTTGGTTGACACTACAATGGGCTTGCCTCTGAACGTCAATTCCTATGTTGGCCAGGCTGGCTGGATGACGACGGCCAATCTAAGCTATTGGCACCCACGCAACTATACATACGAATCGACGGAGATCCTGGTTTCATGCACCTTGGGCTTTACGACGGTCTTCCCGACGCTGTGGAATCCATCTGGGAATCATGTTGCCAATTGGGTCGCATCGAGCTCCAATGCCAATAGTGCTGTCACGTTCAGTCTCTCCGGCCTCGAGTATGGCAGAGTCTGGTACAATGTCTATGTCGATGGAGACAGGATTGACCAACTGAAAGCCACGGAGACTGGAATAGTCTCATTCA
>Ga0315281_10006741_pt1 | contig 16289 bp, 14 predicted proteins | sample YL17G07_0_MG_FD_204540 | JGI IMG/M metagenome (GOLD analysis project Ga0315281, IMG submission 204540) | Sediment microbial communities from Yellowstone Lake, YNP, Wyoming, USA - YL17G07_0 | ecosystem: Environmental > Aquatic > Freshwater > Lake > Sediment | place: USA: Wyoming | collected... | reverse complement strand
CTGCAACAATCGCAGACGCAGGTCTAACGAGAGCTCATCACATGCCGAATTTCATAATCAAGCTGGCAACCAACACATCCTCTCCACACCAACCCAGAGGAGTGGGGGAGAGCGCAACCATGGGCGTACCCCCCGCTGCTATCAGGGCGATAGAGAAAATCACTGGCGAAAAACTGACTAGGACACCCATTCGACCAGAGAGCATCTCGCCCAAAGAGCCCTCGCGTTGATGTTGCAATGGCAGGGGCAGTATCGCTTGGGCCACCTCATGAAAACACGTCCGAACAGGTCTGCCCCAACATTAGGGTAGACAGCAAGGCTCTAAGTTCGCATCTACTTACCAATGCCCAATTCCGACAGCGCGAAAATCGCTTAGGCTGTGCTGTAGCCCCACCGTGAATCTCAATCAAGTCCCACCGGCCCCACCAGTAATTTCGGTTTTGGTTTCCCAGCGCAGGGCCTCATACTGATTGCAAAAAAGGAAACAAACCGCCAAGAACCACACCAACGGAATTCGCATGAAAGCCCCGGGGTCGAAAGTCTTATAGGTACTACGGGTTAGTATCCGTCGCTAGGGATTACTATGTCTTCTTCTGAAGGCAAGAAGCTTTCTAGACGAAAGTATTTGGAGCTCACGGCTGGAGCTGTTGCGGGGCTAGCCGTCGGCGGCGCGTTGGGGTATCTCGCAAAACCGGCGGAGATGGTGACACAGACAGCCACTGAGACGGTGACGGTGACTGGCACGGTACCGCCGCCAGTTACAACTACCGCGGCTGCTCATACTTTCCCTCCAGCAACCGTGACCTATTGGAGCAGCATGTACAATCAACCACAGTGGAACGGTACCGGATATCCTCTCATGCGCAAACTATTCCAGGAGAAATATCCCGGGTGTGACGTCCTTAGCGTGGGAGTAGATTACTCGAGCCAGCTGGAACAGCAAGTGATACAGTTGCAATCGAGCAATCCACCTGATGTGGTGCAAGTGCAGGCACCATACATAAGTTGCATACCCTTCTTGGAACCTCTTGACGACTACATACAACGGTGGAATTGGCCGCTCGACAAAATGCGTGGCGAGACATCATATCCTGCCAAATATGCGAAGTACGTGGGCGGAGACGACAAAATATACGGGGCGGTTCAGAGCATGACTCCAGAAGCTGTCGCATGGTATAGGAAAGACATATTGAAGGAAAAAGGCTTTGACGACCCTGAAGCGCAGGCCCAATCCGGTTCCTCGCCAAAGTGGTCGCTAGACGAATTCTTGGACATCATTAGAAAATGCACATTCAAACGCTCTGACGGCACCCAAGTCTTCGGATACGCATTCCCAACATTAGCTACCGACGGCGTGTCTAGGTGGCGAGAGGATTGGCACGACTATCTGATAGCAGCCGGTGGAGGGCTTGTTAGGCCCGAGAATCCTGGCCAAATCATATGCGGCAAGAAACCGTACCTGGATGCTAATGTGGCGGTCGGAGAGTTCATGAGAACTCTGGTGAGCGAGAAACTGGTACCAGTGGGCGTAGTGAAGCCGTCGTACTTTACCATGCAAATCACCGGGCAGGTAACCTTCACACTTGGTCCCCCGGTTCAGTATGCATTGTGGGATGTACCTGCACAGAATCCTTGGGGCGGCGGTCATCAGGATCAACTCCCGAATATGGGAACATGTCTGATGGCTTTCTTCGGCAAGGGCTGGAATTATGTGGACATGAACGACGCTATCTGGGTTACAGTAGCTAAGAACGGCCGGAACAAGGAGGCGGCGTTCGCAATCCTAGACTTGATGTGCAACAACGAGGAGATGGCGAAATACCTCTCAACAGTGAACTATCTCTTTCCCGCAAATCTGGACACGATTCCTCCCGGAGCCCTTACGCAATCATTCTGGCAAGCCTTCCAAGAATCGGCCAAAATAGCCAATATACATATGTTGATCAGTGATTGCTGGGGATTGGAGAAGTATGGATTAGACATATGGAAGGCTTGGTTTGACATGGCGCAGAATATCGTCTACAGCAATAAGGACATTCAGGATATGTATGTTCAGCTTCAGGGGACTCTAGAGAAGATAGTGTCAGCATCATAGGATCTTGCAAATTGCAGTCCAAAGTCAGCAGAGAAAGACGGACTCTGCTGGAGGCCCTCTTTTTTTTCTTGCCGGCTTACCTTCTACTGGGTGTGCTGTGGATCTACCCAATGGCTTACGCCGTCTATCTAAGCTTCTTCAACCAGGACCTTATGAGACCATATCAATTTAATTTCGTAGGGCTCAGAAACTATCTAACCTTTCTCACCTCGGATCCGAATACTGCTACGGTACTCTGGGCGACCTTAGCAATTACCGGCCTTGCGGTGATTGGCTCCTTCGCAGTGGGCCTCGCGACAGCTGCGATCATGGAGAAAAAGAAGAGTCGCCTCATAAGGGCTCTTGTAATCTACCCGTACGCGGTTCCCACGGTCGTAGTATCTTTGTTGACGCTGTGGATTACAAACCCGACATTCGGAATACTTACCTATGCAATCTATCTTGTGACGGGTTCTAAGGTCAACCTCCTCGTCCAACCGACTACCGCATTATTGACTGATGTTGCAGCCTTTATCTGGAAGTACTATCCTTTCTCGACGCTCATACTCCTAGCGGCTCTGGAAGGTGTCCCGGTCGAACTATCCGAAGCGGCGAGTCTTGATGGCGCATCCCCGCTTCAACGATACATATTTGTGACTCTTCCCTCGATAAGGAAAACTCTTTCTGTGCTGGGAATATTGCTTATCATCTTCGGTTTTCAATGTTTCGATATACTCTATATGGTAACTTATGGCGGTCCAGCATTGAGTACAACCAATATGGTACTCTATGTCTATCAAACGGCTTTCTATTCACTTAAGATGAGTTACGGTTCGACCGTAGGTGTCTTCTCAACGCTCGGGATGATGGTCTTAACGATCGTCTATCTCCGGACGATGCAAGAGTGAGGTTTTTGAAATGTCCAGACTTCCTCGGTATCTTCGATACTTGTCTCCGGTGAATTTCGCAACCATAGTTTTCATCTTCATTGCTGTATTTCCAATGTACTGGGCATTCGCCACATCCATGATGACTACAGAAGAGACCTTTTCTTGGCCGCCAAAGCTCTTTCCAACAGCGGTTCACTTGAGCTACTTCGCTTATCTTATCACACACACACCTGTTTTCGGGTGGATGGTAAACACTATCATCGTCGCGGTTTTGACCCTGCTATTTTCTGTTCCCGCTTCCGTGTTGGCAGGGTACGGTTTGTACAAGTATCTTAGGTTTAGAGGAAGAAGTTGGCTCATGCGATTTCTATTTCTCGTAATCACTATTCCGCCAACCGTCGTTATCATCCCCTACTACCTGATGGTGGACAGTTGGGGACTTGCCGACAGTCTTCTCGGTCTCGCCATTACGTACATTGTCTTTACATTGCCTATCAACGTCATGGTTTACTTTGCCTCTCTATTCTCTATTCCCCGAGAGATACAGGAATCAGCAATGGTTGACGGCTGCTCGACGCTGGAAGCATTTGTGAGAATAGTATTGCCTCTGAGCAAGATTGGAATCATAGCGATTTCGGTACTCACCTTCACGGTAGCATGGAATGAGTTTGCCTTTGCGCTAACGCTTCTGAGGACGCCATCAAAGTGGACGGCCGTCATTGGTCTGCGCTCCTTTGTACAGCAATGGACTCTGGACTGGAATAGTATCATGCTATCTGCCATTATCTTCACGATGCCTGTCATCATTTTCTACTTCATCACGCAGAAATACTTCGTAGAAGGAATGACAAAAGGTGCTCTGAAGTTTTAGTGGAGAGGAGCTTGAATCTTGGATACATATGAAGAGATGGGAGTACACCGTGTTACGAATGCTATCGGTCATGCAACAATCTTAGGTGGCAGCATCCTCTCTATTCAGGTGTTGGAAGCTATGGTCAAAGCCAACGATTACTACGTTGATATGCTGGAGCTGATCGAGAGGACCGGAAAGATAATTGCGGACATTCTAGGGGCGGGAGGGGGCCTGGTAACTTCTGGAGGGGCATCAGCCCTGGTTCTTGCAACGGCTGCATGCATTGCTGGCAAAGATCCTGCCAAAGCAGCGCAGTTGCCCGAAACCAAAGGCATGAAGAATGAAGTCATTATCCAGAAAGGCTCAAGAACAGTATTCGATAGGTGTGTCACCGTAGCCGGAGGGAAGCTAATAGAGGTTGCAGAGGAAGATTTTCTTGAAAATGCTATCAATGAGAAAACAGCAGCAATATTTTCGTTGAGATGGGCGAAAGGTGTTCCAATTGAAGAATTGGTCAAAATAGGAAAGAAAAGAAACATCCCGATTATCCTGGACGCTGCCGGAGACACTTATCCTGCGGAGAGGATGAAATACTACGCAAAGATAGGCGTCGATTTAGTGAGCCAAGGCGCAAAGTACTTCGACGGCCCCAATTCTGCGGGAATTCTGTACGGACGGGGAGATCTAGTTGAGGCCGCAGCATTCCATAGCTACACGAGTTTTGAACGTGTCAATTACCCTGACTATTACCCCGACCATCCAACTGGTTGCCGACCGCTCGGAAGAGCGATGAAAGTGGATAGACAATCGGTAGTGGGTACAGTTGTTGCCCTTAAAAGATGGTTTGAAAGGGATCATGAGGCAGAACTCGAACACTGTCACAAGAAAGCCGAACATTTGGCGAGAGAGTTGAATGCAATTCGAGGCGTTACAGCCAGACCCTCAACTTCTCCGTGGGGAGAAAGGATGGGGATACCTACCTGCGTGCGAGTGGCCTTCGACGAGAACACTTTGCGCGCAACAACAATCGCCATTGCAAGATCTTTGCAGGCTGGGAACCCCAGCATCTGGGTGAGACGCTTTGAAGATGAGATAATTATGTCCACGGAAAACCTAGTCGATGGAGATGAGCAACTCATCATCGAAAGACTACGAGAGTTACTCTCCTGAAGCAATCAGCATCTAGGTCTCTAGCTCAAGGGTAGCTTCATTCTTGAAGAGGATGGCCAAGTCGGCTCGTCCTTTTGGCCCTAGCATTTGGCGTCAGTAGTCGTCCCGACAGAACTGCGCTGGGAGGTAGTCGTGTGTTTCATATCGAGGCCAATTTATCGAGTTACCCTTGACGGTGTTGATTGTGATTGTTGCTCAGACGTGATCTCATCACTGAACCATTTCCGCTTCACCTTGCACGGCGTGCACATCTCCAGGAGATCCATGTCGCCTCCACATCCTAGAATGTCGGAGTACTTCGACCTATGGCGCGCAATGGCTCTTGAACGAGTACCCCGTGGGAGGAGCATCCGCTTAACTGCCTGCTCGCAACCCCAGCGTTAGACGGGCACAAGAACCGTCGTGTCAGCGAGAAGCATTTCACGAACGGCAGAAGCGCATCTAGATTTCACACGTGCGGCTGAAAGGGCGGTGGGGATACAGCAATGAGTCTACCTCTCCGACCTTCTAGATTCTCAAAGGATATTTTCCGTAGTTTTGCGCGCATCGATAAAGGGTGATTAGCTTTTCTATCGTCACGTCGGGACCCACAGCGTGACACGGTGCTAAAATCAATCCGCCGCCAGGAGCACATATCTTGAGTCGAGATCTCACTTCATTCTCGACGTCTTCTATCGTACCAAACGGCAGCGTTCTTTGAACTGAGACTGTCCCGTGCAAAGTCAGTCTTGTTCCGAACTCTCTCTTTATTCTTTCAATATTATTGCACTCGGGCTGAAGAGGATTCAGAATATCAACGCCGATTTCGATTAGCTCGGGTATCAAGCGCTCGATACACCCGTCGGAGTGGTAAAACACGTAGAGGCGGCTCTTCTTTATGGCGTCAATTAGCTTTTTCATTCGAGGTTTGAAATATCTCCTCCAGGTAGCAAGGGAGATCAGCATCCCAGTTTGGGTGCCAAAGTCGTCGCCTAACCGTATTATGTCAACTCCCAGTTCCACCCAACGTTTCGCTTGTTCAAGCCTAAATTCGAGAAGCTTGTCGAAGAGGCTTTCGCAAAAGGCTTCGTTGTCGTATAGATCCCTGATCAGTCTTCTGAAGCCCCTCAGGTACCATGCCTGTTCGAACAATGTTGCTTCCATGTGACCGCAAATGGCGTACTTTCCACTCCATCGCCTCATCTGCTCCTCGGCGGTCTCAAATCGACCGGAAGCGTTGAGGTCCAAAAATTGGTAGTCGTCTATCTTCTCTAGTGCTTCGAGAGGATGGTGAACGTAGTGGAAGTACTCACCAGTGGCTCCAATTTCGTATTCTATTCCCCACTCGTCTCGATACCTGTTCCCAGGCAGTTCGTGAACCCAGATCCAAGGGGGCTCCTTGTATACAGCCTGACCCATGAAGGTCTCAGAGGGCATCATGAATAAATCCCGGAGATCGATTCCCAGAAAGTCCTTTACGCCGTCTACGTCAGACAGTCCTATTGTTCTCATCAACTTTTGTCTGCCTTCGGGAGACTGCAAACTGAAACTGTAGTAGGCCTCGTCAAGAGGAACCCTATCAGGCTCTTGATGTTGTATTGTCTTGAGGACCCTCTCTCTCGGGATCATAGTTCACACCGTCCACTTCTTCATGATTTCAAGGCCCTTTATTGCGTCGTTGACCGCCCCGTCGACACCGAAGGCAAGCATATGTTCTTCTCTGACTGCGGCTCCGCCTGCTATTACTTTGACTTTCTTTCTGAGCGCCCTCTTTTCCAATTCTGTAACGACGTCCCTACACCGCGGGACCGCCGTCGATAACAGGGCAGATATGCCCACAAGTCTCGCTTTCGTTTTCTGGGCCTCTTCGACGAATCTCCTGGGGGGGACATCTATTCCCAGGTCACGTACGTCGAATCCGGACGACGTAAGAATGGTAGCAACTATGTCTTTTCCTATATCATGTAGGTCTCCTTCGATTGTTCCTAGGACCACCCTATGGCCCGGTATGTCCGCTTGCCCAGTGAGGTGTGGCCTAAGAAGGTCAGTTGCTCCTTTCATAATCTCTCCTGCCATTATGAGATCTGCGAGAAACAATTCCCCGGTCTCGTAACGCTGACCGATCTCCTCCATTCCTTTCCTCAGCTCAATAAGGATCTTCATTGGATCAACGCGCTGGGCAATGGCTTCCTTAACCAGAGAGCAAGTCACATCGTACCTCAGGTCGATGATGGCTTTCGAAATCTCCTCTAGACTCAAATCCTCTCACGGGTGACTGTTACCAAATTGATCTACGTCCAGTACATGAGCTTTCTTCTGTGCTGAAAAGAGAGCTTGGGTGCAGACGAGCGCTATCGTCAGACTACTACTGGATCTCTGAAGATAGGATGGTCGGTATCAGCGGCAAGCGATTGGCTCTTTGACCATGCTAGAGCTAGAAGCTGGACGAGTCGAATGTGCCAACCAACCGCGAAAACTTAAAAGAGATGCGCAGTGATCCAAGTTAGGTGGCCTAGCCTTTGGCGAAGGTTGTACTAGAAGGACTTACAAAGAAATTTGGTGACGTCGTCGCAGTTAATGATGTAAGCATTGAGATTCAGGATAAGGAGTTCCTTGTTCTCCTAGGTCCCTCTGGGTGTGGAAAGACCACTGCGCTCAGATGTATCGCTGGTTTGGAGACTCCCGAAGCAGGAAACATATACATTGGGGACCGGCTCGTTAATGAGCTTCCGCCGAAAGATAGAGACGTCGCCATGGTCTTTCAGAGCTATGCGCTTTATCCTCACATGTCGGTATACGATAACCTCTCCTTCCCTCTGAGAATGAGAAAACTCCCTAGGCAAGAGATTGATGAGAAGGTCAGAAAGACCGCCGAGATCTTGCGGATTCCTCATTTGCTGAAGAGGAAACCCAAACAGCTGAGTGGAGGCGAGCAACAGCGAGTGGCCTTGGGCAGAGCAATCGTTAGAGAACCGAAAGTCTTCCTTATGGATGAGCCGTTAAGCAACATAGACGCGAAGCTTAGACTCCACATGAGAGCCGAACTGAAGAGGCTCCAGAAAGACCTGTCTACTACGACCGCCTACGTCACGCACGACCAAGCTGAGGCGATGACAATGGGTGACAGAATCGCGGTCATGAACCATGGAGCACTGATCCAGCTGTCGACTCCGATCAGCACGTACCGTTCTCCCTCAAATACCTTCGTCGCAGGGTTCCTTGGAAGTCCACCCATGAACTTTGTCGACTGCAGTTTCGTGGATAAGGACGGCAAGGCCTTTCTGGACGCAGGGACGTTCACAGTGGATGTTTCGGAGCTCGCTGCTGTCATAAAGGAGAAGAGCACGAGTAGCGAGGTTGTTTTAGGAGTTAGGCCTGAAGATACGTTGGTTCAAAACGATCGGCCGCGTGGAGACGCAGTTGAAGCTGAGGTTTATGTTCTCGAACCCCTAGGCGCCGAGATTATTGTCGACCTCAAGATCGGCGAGAACATGTTGAAGGCGAAAACCCCTGAAGGTTTGCTTCCGAGCATCGGCGACAAGATATGGGTCTCCTTCAGAAGAAACAAACTACACATCTTCGACAAGAAGACCGAGAAAGCAATCGTCTAACGCTCCACAAGACGCGCCTCTGCTGGATTGATCAAAGACCTCAACGGCTCAGCCTCCTCGCCCATCGTCATCAGCTGATCATACGTGTATTCTTGGCCTTCTTTCGCCCACTCCCTACGACGCTCCTGGACAATCCAGAGTCCAAGGATATCCTTGAGAAAGCGGATCGTCCCCGCGTAGGCCATCTCATTGGCGAAGTTGTTTTCTCGGCCCTTCTCATTAATGATCGGCTCTGCGACTTCGATTCCTAGGTAAGACCACGTGCCCGAGCTAGTATAGCACCAGACTAGGGAGCATGCCAGACTCTCAATGTGAGCAACGTTCTCGTTGAGCCGAAAAACATCAGCGTAGCGCTGTCACATACCGGAGAGAGATCCAGACTCCGTGGAAGGCTTAAAGAGTTGGGAATCCGTCGTTGTCTCCTCGTAGGCCAGGCGCAAGTCTGTCCATGACCGACAATGTCGTTAGAAGGAATCCAATGTGTACGGGGAGTATGGCGCATGGATTATGAATCGCTAGCCAAATTGAACATCAAACGTCTAGAGGCGGTCCAAAGACATGAGATACCCGATCAAGTACCCTTCATATTCTATGAAGATGGGTGGGTTCCATGTCAAAGATACGGAGTAAGCGTCGAGAAATATATGAAGGATGCGAAGACGATGCTGGAGGTACAGCTGAGAAACTCAAGACAGGGCCTCTTCTGGGGAGGAGGACTCTTCGTAGATACAGGAATACTGATTCCAGCTTCGGCATTCGGAGCTCCGGTCAGATATGATGACAAGCATATGCCGTGGATCGAGAAAACCATGGTGAAGGAACCAAGAGATTTGGAAAAATTAGAGATCCCCGATCCTGACACGTGTGAACCTATGCAGAAGGCCATCGAGTGCTACTACTATTTGAAAGAGCATGCTCCAGAAGATCTGCGAGAGAGTGTGGAGTTCTTTCCTCCGATCGGGCCTATCGACACCTCCGCGCTACTGAGAGGCACCTCTGAGTTCATGTCAGATCTGCTTCTACATCCTGAATTCGCCCGCAAGCTTATCGAAATTGCCACAGAGGCAAACATAGTATGGCTGAAAAAGATCAACGAAATTGTTGGCGGTCTGAAAGTAGTGAAGCTGGGAGACGATTACGCAGGCTACGTCTCAAAGAAAGTGTGGCAGGAGTTTGTCTTTCCATATGAGAAGAGGATCTACGACACGATTCCGGATACAATAAGATGGTTCCACACCGACGGACCTCGGATACAGCAGGAAGGCGTCTTGGAATCCCTTGCTGAGATGGGCGTGGACCTCCTCTACGGGCTCCATCCGCAGGTGAACTTGGAGGGCGCAAAGAGAAGGCTTCAACCTCTCAACATTGCAATGGCCTTCGGGATACCCCCAGTTGATATTCTGCTGAGAGGACCTGTTAACAAGATCGATGAATGGTGCAAGAAATGCATTCAGGTAGCTGCCCCAGGAGGAAACTATGCACTAGGGCCCTCGGGCGGAGACGCGCCTGGCACCCCCATTGAGCATTACCTCGCAGTGATCAGCGCGACGGAGAAGTACGGCAAATATCCAATCAAGATCTAGAAGAGGAGAATATTGTCGACGGAAGCAACCTTAGACGCGGTCAAGGACTCGATCGTCAACTTCGATATTGACGGTGTGAAAGGAAAAGTCGAGAAGGCTCTTAGACTTGGTCTTCAACCTGGAGAGATAATCGAAAGGGGCATTGGGAGGGGAATGCTTGAGGTCGGACAGAGATATGAGAGTGGCGAGTGTTTCCTTCCGGAACTCATGTCTGCTGCCGCGACGACAAAATTAGCCATGGAGGTACTGGAGCCGACCCTGTGCAAGCCTGAGGGAAGAGCAACGCCATTGGGAACCTTAGTCATCGGAACAGTGGAGGGAGACCTACACGACATTGGAAAGAACATTGCTGCGGCGCTACTCATGGGAGCCGGTTTCGATGTCAATGATCTAGGAGTAGATGTGCCGGCAGAGAAATTCGTCAAAGAAGCCAAAGCAAGGAACGCCAAGATCGTTGCGATGTCAGCGCTTCTGACGACGACCATACCAAACATGGGAAAGGTCACCGCTGCCTTGAAGAGGGCTAGACTTGGACCTGATGTTAGAGTATTGCTGGGGGGACATCACGTCACCAGAGAATTCTCGCAGCAGATAGGTGCCGATGCTTACGCGAACGACGCTATGACGGGTGTCAAACTGGCTAAAGGACTCGCTGGCCCAAAGCATTCCACCTGATGGCCAGAGAAATGCTGCCTCTAGAAGTACTTACTCTCCTCGATGAAAGAGGAAACCTAGACGACCGCAGAATAGCGGAAAGACTAGGACCATTCGGTTTGCTCAACAAGAATCACTCGGCAATGCACCCAGGCCTCAAGCATCCTAGGTACCGCGTTTCCACAGTCTCACTCAACGAAATCAGACACACCATCAGGATACTGGCGGGACTGGGCCTCGTCAGAGCAATCCCGACAGACAAAAGAACCCTGTATCAGCTGACCAAGCTCGGAAAAATGCTGCTGACTGAGCTGAGCGCGCAGAAATAGTGCGCGCAGAACAATCAATCTCTTCCGCTGAGTCAGGCTCGGCCGTACGACAATGCACCTCTAGTTCAGCTTACCCCAAGCCATCATGTTGCCGGACTTCTTTGGGCGAACCCAGCTGTCTATACTAGAATGGTGTGTCCATTGGGAACCAAGAGCACGAATCTACGCGACCCCGCGACAACATTTGACCGAGTCCTCAACCATGTGGCCAAACCAGAATTGAGCTGCAATTGGCCACACAGAAGGGACGTACGCGGGCATGGACTTGAGATATGGGTCCGTCTATGTTGTTCCTGGCGATCATTCACAAAGCTTTCAATGGCGGGTGTCAACATTCACTGGCAGGATGTCAGAATTGGCGCCGTGCTGTTGGTCGCCGATTCCTCAGCGAGTGGAGAAAGACAGATAGCATGATAGGACCACTTGATGAAGGAGAAAATGATGAAGCAAGCAGTGATGACAGCGCCCGGTAAGATTGAGTTCAGAGAGGTTGACAAACCGACCCCACGAGACGACGAGGTTCTTATTCGTACCAAGAGAATCGGCGTCTGCGGTTCGGATATCCATGTGTTTCACGGGCTGCATCCCTACACGAAGTATCCTGTGGTGCAAGGGCACGAGGTCTCTGGCGTGATCGCCGAAGTGGGTCCCCGGGTGAAAGGCCTAGTGACCGGGGACAAGGTTGTTTTCGTGCCTCAGGTCACGTGCGGCGAATGTTACCCCTGCCGGCATGGTATGCACCATATCTGTGACAGTCTCAAGGTGATGGGCTTTCAGACGGACGGCGCGGCGCAAGAGTATTTCCCGGTCAAAGCCGAGATGGTCTTGAAACTGCCCGATTCGATTTCGTTGGATCAGGCCGCCATGATTGAACCGATATCGGTGGCGGTGCACGCAATCAGACGGGGCGGCGATGTCAAGGGCTTGAAGGTCCTGATCTTGGGGGCAGGCACGATTGGCAATCTCGCCGCTCAGGTTGCTGGGGCATCCGGCGCTGTAGCGGTGATGGTCACGGACGTGAGTGAGTACAAGCTGGACAAGGCTCGCCAGTGCGGTATTCAGTTCGTCGTCAATCCGCAGAAAGAAGGCCTGAGCGGGGCGATTCTGAAATACTTTGGCCCAGACAAAGCCGATCTGATTCTAGAGTGCGTGGGAGTTCAGGATACCATCACGGAAGCCATCGCGAGTGCGCGCAAGGGATCAACCATTGTTGTGGTCGGTGTTTTCGGCAAGAAACCCGAGGTGGACTTGGGCTTGGTGCAGGATCGCGAGTTGAGTCTCATTGGGACGTTGATGTACAACAAGGCTGATTATGAACGGGCAATTGGGTTGGTCGTGCGTCGTGACATCCACCTGAACGAGCTGATCACCCATCACTTTCCGTTTGGTCGTTACCTGGATGCGTATCATACCATCGAGGCCGCCCAGGGAAAGTATATGAAAGTCATGGTGGAACTCGAATAAGCGGGAGGAACCCGATGAAATCGTTCAGTTACTTTCAACCGACCGAGATTCGGTTCGGGTGCGGGCGGCTTTCGGAAGTAGGCCAAGTCGTGGCGCGCTACGGAAAGCGCTGCCTGATCGTGTCCGTTAAGGTTGACCAAGTTTTTGCGCCGCTGTTTGAACGCGTGAAGCAGTCCATCAAAGAAGCGCGTGTAGAATTTGCCCACTTTGAGGGAGTCATTCCAAACCCGACAACTGATTCCGTAACCGGAGGCGCAAACCTGGCAAAGGAGTTTCGAGCCGATGTCGTGCTGGGTGTGGGGGGCGGTTCCAGCATGGATACGGCCAAGGCCATTGCGGTCGAGGCCACGCATCCAGGAACAAGCTGGAATTATCTCTACTATCGAGAGTCCCAACCTACTGAAAGAACCTTGCCGATCATTGTGGTTTCGACGACATCCGGCACGGGTTCCCAAGTCACCCAAGTAGCGGTTGTCACGAACACGCCGCTTAAGACCAAATCGGCTATCTACAATTCCATTGTTTACCCTAGGGTTTGTATTGTTGATCCCGAACTGGTGCGGACGGTGCCTCCGCATATCACGGCCTCGACAGGGTTTGATGTCTTTTGCCATGCCTTTGAAAGCTACCTGCACGTGCACGCATCGCCTTATACTGACATGCTGGCCTTGGAGGCTATCCGGCTGGTGGCTAGATGGCTTCCGATTGTGGTCGCGGACGGCTCTAACATGGAGGCCAGGGAAGCAATGGCCTGGGCAGATACTCTGGCAGGTTTGTGCATTGCCAACGCTGGCGTCACTTTACCTCACGGCATCGGGATGACGATCAGCGGGCAATGCCCACGGGGGATGCATGGCGAAGCCCTGGCCGTGACCTACCCCGAGTTCACCCGGTTTACTTATCCCTACGCCATCAAACAGTTTGCGACCATGGGGCGCATCCTCAACCCCGTTCTTGAAAAGGAATCAGATGAGATCGCCGCTGAACGATCCTGTGAAGAGGTAGACAGACTGCTCATGAAGATCGGGATGTGGCTGAGCCTGAAAGGTCTGGGAGTCACAGAAGCTGACATCGTCGCCATTGCAGACAATAGTCGCGTGCTGCCCGATTACAAGAATAACCCTCGCATCGCAAGCCGCGACGAGATCTATGAAATGCTCGTCCGAAGTTACAACCGCGTTTAGTGTCTCAACGGCTGAGGCGAGTTTGCACCCCGACTTTTCAATCCATCCTCGTAGGTTAGGTTCCTCTATGGCATCCAATACGTGTCTAGTTTTGCGACCTGAAAGGGAGAGGTCTCTCTCTGATGCAGAGAGGGTACGATGCTCAGGTATGCGCATGCATGCTTTGAATCGGGAAACCTGTTCATCTCATCTAGGGCGGATGATAGGAAGAGGGCTGTGTATGCTCCGACGCATGGGATTAGCGTTCACGCGAGGGCTCGAATCCACAGATACGACACCGAGGACTGGAAGCTCGATGCTGGACCTGCACTCGATACACAGAGCGACGAAAGCTCGTGACAGAGCGCGGGCTATCAGCCTGCCGATTGTATTGTTTGACGGACTCGACGCACCCGAAGAACATCGCGATCTCAGTTGAATTCTCAGCTGGCATTGAACGCGAGAATCGCTGACAGACGAACACCATTTCTGATGGGAAAGGTGGCGAATTATGTCAAGGATCACCATTACTTGGTCTAAGCGGTGTGGAGACGTCTACACAAGCCGGTTTGGCTGAGGCTTCGCCGCACCGGGGATGTTACGGGTTGAAATACAGCCGCTCCATCACGGTCCAGCCCTTCGCGCCGGCCAGGGGTATCTGCATCGGATCGCAGACCTTGAGCCACGCCTTGTTGCGCGGCTCGGCATCAAGTTTCGCCATGTCGTCCGCGAAATCATCCCCGGCGTACTCATAATATCCGAACTCGTACCACTTGCCGTCGATCTGCTGGAGAAAGATCGAGAAGTTGTGCATGTGATACTTGTTCAGCAGGTCGCGCACCCCGGCGTTGAAGTCCGCATGCAACCTTTTGTATTCCTTCAGGCACTCCGGCTTGATGCCCACCACCATGCCCACCCGCTTGATCTGCTTCGGCTTGTGCATTTGGATGCCCTCCTAGTGAGCATAGGGTCCGTACTCGCGCACGGTATCGTACATAACAATTACGTTTTCAACCGGTGTTTCCGGGAGAAGATAGTCGTGGCTGGGCGAGGCAATGTAGCCGCCGCCAGGCTTCATAATGTCGAGGATCTCGCGTGTGTTCGCCCGCACCGAATCCGGCGTGCCTTCGATGAGCACGTGCTGCGTGTCGATGCAGCCCATCAGCACGATTTTGTCGCCGAATTGAGCCTTGAGCGTGGCTGGTTCCATGCCGCGACATGAGGGCTGTAACGCCTGCAGCCCATCCAGCCGAACCTCGATCATTGCAGGGATGAGCGGCGCGAAACCACCGCAGCAATGCATCATCACTTTCAAGCCGTAGTTGTGGCCCAAGTCCACTAGGCGCTTGAGGTGGGGCAGGATGAATCGCCTGAAATGTTTCTCTCCTATCTGCGGCCCGTTCTGAGCGCCGAAATCGTTGCCGATGAAAAACACGTCTATCACATCAGCGGCTGCCTCAAAAATGCGCTGGCTCGTGCCGAAGTAATAGTCCACAGTGTGCTGGAAGACTGCATCGAGTACCTCTGGCTCGTGAAACATCTTCACTAAGAGATTTTCCATGCCGAGCAGGTCAATGGCGTCGTGCCAGAACGGGGACCAATCACCTCCGAGGATCGCATACTTTCGATTGTACTTCTCCGCTTCCGCGCGAATGCCGGAAGGGTCCATCCACGCCGGGTCGGGCCAGGGGTACTCGTGCACTTCTCTCAGCGTCGCATGGGCGAGAGGATGGCTCAAGGGCTGGCCGTAACCGTAGCCGTGGCGTTGGATACCAAACGGCGTCCGGGACGTCGCGCCGGGTTGCAGGTTGAGCAGTGGATCGGCGTGCCGCGGGCCATGGTACTTGGCAAAGACACGGCGAAAGTCATCGCCCAGGCGGACCGACAGGCTTTCATCGTCGGGCAGCCCCAGGTACGCTCGCGCCAATATGTGGAATTCGGGTGAAGCGCCAAGCCACGCCGGTACGCGATCACCTTCGATGTGCTCGAATGCCGCCAAGACCCGTTCCCTGGAAGTCATTTGCTCAGACATGCTTAACTCCTCAGCCTAGATCAGCCCAAGCCAACTAATAGGAGGATTCTCTGGAAGAGGATTTCATGTCGATCTCGCTCCTCGTGAACTTGTGAGATTGGCAAAGGCTTTAATGAAAGCGCGCCTGATCCTGAATCCCGGCAGTTGTCGATATGCAAGGCGAGACTCCTTCAAGCGAATCAAATAAAGCGGTGAAATCGCGGCCAGATTCGAGCGAAAGGTACTCTTCACACCATAACCCTCTCAAGATCCCCACGGTTTCTCGGCTACCAAGAGATGTGGAGCCTCGTCCTTGCTGGAATATCAAATCCGTTTTAAACCTCGCCAAAATGACCCACATGGTACGTCTCTTCACTTGACAGGTGTCGAGATGAAAATTCTCGGCGCCTGGAAGCTCTCTTCTAGCTAGCTTCTCGAATTGATGTGTGGCCGGCCAAGCCCGAGATGCCCGCTGAGCCAACGGAAGGCTCGTCTGGTGAATGGGCTC
>Ga0315281_10006740_pt1 | contig 16291 bp, 18 predicted proteins | sample YL17G07_0_MG_FD_204540 | JGI IMG/M metagenome (GOLD analysis project Ga0315281, IMG submission 204540) | Sediment microbial communities from Yellowstone Lake, YNP, Wyoming, USA - YL17G07_0 | ecosystem: Environmental > Aquatic > Freshwater > Lake > Sediment | place: USA: Wyoming | collected... | reverse complement strand
CAGCCCACCCGAATACGCTAACACGACTTTTTTCATCTTAGCCTCTTTTAAAAAATAAATTAGAACTTAAAAAGCCTCCCTAGAATAGATAACAAAAACGGAGCGGCATTCGCTATTATTCCTATTAGGCACATTGTCTCCACCTCATCCCGTCTCTCCCCCATCTTCCTTCGTTCCCTTATTAAACCGTATAACCCCAAGACCATACCCAATATCGGCGAAAGTCTTATGAGAGGATTAACAATAACCTTTAAGCCTGAGAGACCTAATATCGCTAACAAGCTAACGAGAGAAAAATTATTTCCGATTAATGCCAGTAATCCGAAAACCAATGATAAAATAGCTAATAACATATTTTTCTTCTGGTGACTAATTATCCTTTGTCGCTCAATAATGCGATCAATATTGCCTTCTGTACATGCATCCTGTTTTCTGCCTGGTCAAAGACAATGGAATTCCTGCTATCGATGACCTCGCCTGTTATCTCCTCGCCCCTGTGGGCAGGTAAACAATGCATAATAAAGACTTTCTTCTTGGCTAATCCAACTAAATTTTTATTCACCTGGAAATCTTTAAATATATCTTTCCTTTCTGCCGCTTCTTTTTCCTGGCCCATACTTGCCCAGACATCAGTATATATGACATCTGCTCCCTTGACCGCTTCGGTTGGGCTGTTAAATAAATTAATAAATGATTCTTTTGACTGGGCAATAGCCTTTGCTTCTTTTACCACTGATTTATCTGGCTCGTATCCTTTCGGCGTAGCTATATTCATCTTCAGGCCTACCTTCGCAGAGGCAAACATCAAAGAATTGCAAACATTATTACCATCTCCGACATAAGCCAAGGTCACTCCCTTCATACTTTTAAATTTCTCTCTTACGGTATAGACGTCTGCCAGGGCCTGACAGGGATGCGAAAAGTCAGATAAACCGTTTATCACCGGAACACTTGCGGATTTCGCCATTTCCAGAATATTCTCATGCTCGAATGTCCTTAAGACTATAGCGTTAACATATCTGGAAAGAGTCTTGGCCACATCCCTTACGGATTCCCTCACGCCCAGATTTATCTCACCAGGTCCTAAATAGATAGAATTTCCGCCTAATTGGTACATCCCTACCTCAAAGGAAACCCGCGTGCGATTCGAAGGCTTCTGGAAAATCAAGGCCAGGGTCTTACCTTGCAATACCTTACTGAATTTAGCCTTATCTTTTTTTAACTTATCCGTAAGAAGAAAAATATCTTCGATTTCAGCAGTAGTTAAGTCTTTAATTGAAATGAGATCTTTTTTCATGCTATTGGCCTTTCCCCGCCAATCAACTAATTCCAGGCGGGATCCCGCCTCTTTTCACTTTATCATTAAGACATGACAATGCCTCTTCCAATATTGTTATTGCCTCATCGATTTCTTTCCTGGTGATATTCAATGCCGGCATGAGCCTCAAGACCTTCTCGTGTGTGCAATTAATCAATAAGCCTTTTCCCATGCACTTTTCAACTATAGTTTTCCCCTCGATATTTAATTCTATTCCTGCCATAAGACCTATACCCCTTAGCTCTTTTATTATGCTATATTTATCCTTTAGTACATTTAGTTTTGTAAATAGATACTCGCCCATCCGTTGCGCATTGGTGAGTAATTTTTCCTTTTGTATTGCCTCAAGAACCGCCAACGCTGCCTTACAGATAACCGGTCCTCCCCCGAATGTCGAGGCATGCATTCCCGGACCCAATATATCTGCAATTTCTTTTTTGACTACCATTGCTCCGATGGGCAGGCCTCCAGCTAAGGCCTTGGCCAGGGTCATGATGTCAGGTGCAATACCATAATGTTGATAGCAAAATAATTTTCCAGTCCTGCCCATACCGGTCTGCACCTCATCAAAAATCAAAAGAAGATTTTGCTGTTCGCAGATCTTTCTTAATTCCAAAACAAAACCTTTCTCTGCTACGTTTATTCCGCCTTCGCCCTGAATCAATTCCAGCATTATCGCCACGGTCTTATTGGTTATCGCATTTTTGACTGCCTCTATATCGTTGAATTTAACTATCTTAAACCCTTCAGGCATAGGTTCAAAACCGTTCTGATATTTTTTCTGCCCCGTGGCTGCCAGAGTTGCCAAGGTCCTTCCGTGAAAAGAATTTTCAAAGGTAATAATTTCGTATCTGCCTTTGCCAAATTTGCGAGCGAACTTTATGGCTGCCTCATTTGCCTCAGCACCGGAATTACAGAAAAAAACCTTAGCCGGATAACTCCAGTAAACTATCTCCTTAGCCAATTTTGCCTGCGGTATATGATAATAATTATTGGGAATAAAGATTAATTTTGACAACTGATCCCTTACTGCCTGCATAACTTTAGGATGGCAATGGCCGAGATTACCCACTCCCCAACCAGGGAAGAAATCCAGATAAACCTTATTATGAATATCCCAGAGCCGTGAACCTTTGCCTTTAACAAAAACGAGCGGCACTTTGCTATAGGTCGGCATTATATTTTCTTTGTAGCTATCAAATATCTCTTCGATTTTCATTTTATAATTTCTGTCCCTATTCCCTGGTCAGTAAATATCTCTAAAAGCAAGCCGTGCGGAGTACGCGCGTCAATAATGTGCGTTTTCTTGACACCGTTATCCAGGGCGTTAATACAGGCTGAAACCTTGGGAATCATACCCTGCTGTATAACATTATTCTCAATTAACCCCTTTGCCTCTTCGATGGTCAGGGTGGATAAAAAAGAATGCGGGTCTTCAGGGTTACGCATAATCCCTTTTACATTGGTAAGCAGAACTAATTTTTCCGCACCTAAACTGGCGGCAATACTGGCTGCTGCTTCATCGGCATTGACGTTGTAAGCCTTTTTATCGCGGCCTCTGCCCATCGGCAAGACAACCGCTACCTTATTATCTTTTAAGTCTTCAAATATAGGTTCAGTATTTATTCCTACAATATTTCCGACCAGTCCCAGGTCTATCTCTGCCTTTTTCTTCTCCACCTGAATTATATTCCTATCTTTACCATTTAACCCACTAACCTTTGCACCCAACTCGGATATCTCTTTAACAATAAGATCGTTTAGGCTTTGCAGTTCCTCTTCCACTACAACCAGCGTCTCTTCGTCAGTAACGCGCATGCCGTCCACAAATTCTGTTTTCTTGCCTGAGGCACGCATGCGCTCGCTGATATTCGGACCTCCGCCGTGGACTAAGACCGCCTTTATGCCCACGAGGTTCAAAAAAACAATATCCTCTAAAACTCCCTTCCTGATCTTCTCTTCTCCCAATATACTGCCGCCGTATTTTATAACGATTATTTTTCGATGAAACTTCCTGATATAAGGGAGCGCTTCAATCAAAACATCCGCTTTCTTAATGGCCTCTTCCATTTTTTCCTCACTTAATTATATTCTGCATTTATTTTAATATACCCTGGTGTCAAATCAGAGGTATAAACTATAGCAGAATAATTGCCCCTCTTAAGAGAGACATAAACATTTATCTCTTTTTTATTTAAGGGGCTTACTTTTATTTTTAGGTCCTTTTCTTTTAAATCTATACCACTTGCTCCGAGGGCTGCCACAATCCTGCCGAAGTTGGGATTCTCCCCATATACAGCAGTCTTAAACAGATTGGAGTTAGCAATGCTAAGGGCAGCTTTTTTTGCTTCGCTAAAATTCTTCGCCTCCCCTATCTTAATCTGAATAAATTTAGTCGCCCCTTCAGCATCCCGGACAATCATTTTTGCCAACTCAAGACACACCAAACTTAGTGCCTTAACAAACAAATTAAAATATTTGCCGCTATCGCTATCAATCAAGACATTTCCGCAGGAAGCGTTTGCCAATATTGCCACAGTATCATTGGTACTCATGCAGCCATCGACAGTGATACAATTAAAAGAATTAGCCACTGCAATCTTTAAAGCCTTCCTGAGGGCATTGTGTGTAATATTGGCGTCAGCAAGAATAAAACCAAGCATCGTCGCCATATCCGGTGCAATCATACCCGCACCTTTGGCAATACCGCAAAGAGTGACTCTGCGACCAGCAATATCAAGTTTTACAGTAACCTCTTTAGCAAAGGTATCCGTGGTCATTATGGCTTGCTTTGCTTTAGCAATGCCACCTGCGGATAACCCCCTAACTAATTCAGGGATGGCTTTTTTAATTTTAGGCACAGGCAGTCTTTTACCGATGATGCCTGTAGAGAAAACCAGTATACTTTCTTTTTTAATCTTCAGGATAGAAGCGAGGGTCCTCGCAACTTCTTCTGCGTCCTTTATGCCTGCTTTACCCGTGAAACAATTAGCATTGCCGCTATTGATAATAATGGCCTGAAAGTATTTATTCTTTTTAAGATATTGCTTAGTTACCCGAATCGGTGCGGCCTGTATTTTATTAGTAGTGAACAGGCAGCTAGCCTTTGCAGGAATATTAGAATATAGCAGGGCCAAATCTAATTTTTTTAATTTCCTGATACCGCTTGCTATGCCGTTTGCCTTAAAATCTTTCGGCAGAATCGCCTTTTTATATATCTTCATCATAACAATGCTGTATCTTCGGGGAACTTATACATAATATTCATATTCTGCACTGCCTGGCCGCTGGCGCCTTTTAATAAATTATCTATGACGGCAATGACGATTATGCCCTCAGCATTATCTTTGATGCCTATATCGCAGAAATTAGTTCCCGCCACATCTTTCACCCTCGGGAAATCTCCCTCATCCCTGATTCTTACGAATGGCTCCTTTTTGTAAAACTTCTTATACAGGTTGATTAAGCTTTGTGCTTTGTGCTTTGTGCTTTGTGCTTTCTTAACATATACCGTAGCCAGGATCCCTCTACTCAAAGGCAAGAGGTGCGGCACAAAGGTCACCTTTATTTTTCTGCCAGCTAATTTTGATAACTCCTGATTTATCTCTGGTGAATGCTGGTGCATATTTACCTTATAAGCCTTAAAATCCTCATTGACCTCCGAGAATAAGAAACCTTCGGCTATTTTTCTTCCTGCTCCGGTTACCCCTGACTTGGCATCGATAATTATTGAATCTGTATCGACTAAATCAAAGGCGACAAGCGGGGCCAAGGCCAATATGCTTACCGTGGGATAACAGCCCGGATTAGCCACCAGTCTTGCATTTTTAATCTTGGCCCGATAGATTTCAGGTAAACCATATACCGCTTCAGCAAGATGCAGCTTATCTTTTTGCTTGGTCTGATAAAACTTTTCGTAAATCCTCGTATCCTTTAATCTATAATCAGCGCTTAGGTCAATAACCTTTTTCCCTGCTTTTAATAATTGAGGCGCTATGTTCATGGAAACGGTATGCGGCAGGGCCAGAAATACCAAATCACAGGTGCGCACAATCTCTTTTATATCCGGCTCCTTGCAGATAAGCTCTATCTTGTCTTTAAACCTGGGGAATATCCGTGATATGGGTTCAGGCTTATCAATCTTAGCGGAAATGCTGGTTATGCGCACGCCCTTATGCCGCAAGAGTATATCGATTAACTCCTCCCCGGCATAACCGGTTGCTCCTACGATACCTACATTAAGCATTTGTGCTCTCCTTATCTTAAATATGTATCATCTTAAATGAAAAAAAGTGCATAGTCAAGCATTTTCTCGTCGGTTCACCGACGACACAAAACGCAAAAAAAATCCCGCCTTCCAGCGGGACTAAAAATATCTAAATTTTTGAAATTAGCCTGTCAAGTCCTCCTATCTCTTTGTCCACTGGAAGCGTTTACGCGCACCTTTTTGTCCGTATTTCTTACGCTCTTTCATGCGCGGGTCGCGAGTCAGGAAACCTTCCTTGCGCAGTAGATCCTTAAGCTCTGGCTGCGCCAATACGAGGGTACGCGCAATACCAAGCCGTAAAGCACCTGCCTGACCAGTGAGACCGCCTCCTTTAATATTAGCAGTGATATCATATTTATCTATACTATTGGTTATTGCCAGGGGTTGTTTTATAACAATCCTGTCTGTCTCTCTTAAGAAATATTTTTCGTATGGCCGGCCGTTAATCAAAATGTCTCCCTTCCCTGCCAAGAGCGACACCCTGGCTACTGATTCCTTGCGTCTGCCCAATGCCGTATATTTTAAAACCTCAGCCATCTCTAATTATACCTCCAAAGCAACCGCGTCTTTAATCTTATGCGGGTGTTTATCGTCTGCATAAACTTTTAATTTTCTTAACATCCTTCTGCCCAAATGCCCGCCGGGTAACATCCTTCTGACTGCCAACTGAATTACCGTTGCGGGTTTTTTACTAAGTAATGTCTCCAAGGGTACCTCTCTTAATCCTCCCGGATAACCCGAATAACGCCGATAAACCTTATCTTTTAGTTTCCTGCCCGTAACTCTGATTTTAGAGGCATTGATGACAATGACGTAATCTCCTGTATCCAGATGCGGGGTAAATATGGCCTTATGTTTGCCCCTTAAAATTACCGCTACCTTAGCAGCAAGCCTCCCCAGTATCTTATCCTTGGCATCCACAAAATACCACTGTCTCTTTATATATTCTTTCTTGGCGACATAAGTCTTATTCATAGAAATTAGAGTATAACATATTTTTCGCTTTAGTCAAATATTTTTTAGGTTAATACCGGACAGCGAGCAGACAAAGCCCGCCCGGAGGGGCCGTAGGGCCAGCGAGTTTTCTATTCCTTGAGGCCAATATTCTTTTGAGGCTGCCCTTCGGAAATCTAGCCCTGCCTATCTCAATCAGCGTACCCACGATGTTCCTGACCATATTATACAAAAATCCGTCTGCCTCTATATCTACGTGTATTAAATCCCCTTCCTTTGAGATTTTTATTCTTTTAATTGTCCTTACTGTTCTTTCTGTTATGCTGCCAGAGGCCTTAAATGCCTTAAAATCATGCCTGCCCAGAAGTACCTTTGCCTCTGTTTGCATAATTTTTATATCCAAGGGGTAGGGGTAAAAATAAACCCTGTTTCTCAAAAAGACAGAGGGGTATAACCGGTTTAATATACTATAGCGATAGGCTTTTGATTTCGCAGCGAAACGGCTATGGAAATCCAAAGGCACTTGTTTTATACTCTTAATTGTAATATCTTGCGGCAGGAGTCCATTCAAGGCCCTTTGTAATTTCTCTAAAGGTATCCCGGAGGTTGTCTTGAAATTTGCTATCTGTCCCTGTGCATGGACACCAGAATCAGTGCGACCAGAAGCGATAAGTCTTACTTTTTCTTGAAGAATTCTGTGGAGGGTTTTTTCTATTATTTCCTGTATCGACTTTTGCCTTTTGCCTTTTGCCTTTTGCCTTCTCTGAACCTGCCAACCGCAGTAGTTTGTTCCGGCATATTCTATTTCAAGTCTGAGATTACGCATTCTGCGATTTGTCCCGCTACATCACCTTAATTCCGCCAGCGGGATCCCGCACGCTATAAATTAGCCCAGCGGGACACGGCTTAAGGTTATTTTATTAATACTTCAGCTATCTGAATAGCATTGGTAGCTGCGCCTTTACGCAAATTATCAGCCACCACCCACAGCCATAAACCATTTTTGACAAAAGGATCCTGGCGGATTCTTCCTACAAAGGTCTCATCCTTTCCCTCCACATCCTTGGGCATGGGATAGAGATTCTTTTTGGGGTCATCTATCACAATAATACCTGGAGATTTTGCAAGAAGGTTCCTTACTTTATCGGGTTCAATTGATTTTCCCGTCTCGACATACACTGATTCAGAATGGCCGGTCCTTACCGGAACCCGAACAGTAGTAGCGGAAATCTTGATTTTATTATCGTGCATAATCTTGTGCGTCTCATGGACCAATTTCCACTCTTCATTAGTATAATCTCCCTCTACGAAACTGCCGATGTGCGGAAAGACATTGTAAGCCAGTTGCTGTGGTAGAAATTTATTTTTAGCATTTACCTGCACATTTTCAAATCCTGCACTGGCTATGAGCGAATTCTCTTCTTTCAGCTGCTCAACAGCACTCCTACCTGCACCTGAAGAGGCCTGCAGGGTAGTAACAATCACTCTCTTAATCCCTACCTTTTTATAGATAGGCCATAAAGCTATCACCATCTGAATGGTAGAACAGTTAGGATTGGCGATAATGCCTTTATGTTTTTTTACATCTTTGGCATTCACTTCAGGGACCACTAATGGTACTCTCGGGTCCAGGCGGAAATCCGCGCCATTATCAATAACCACCGCACCTCTTTTTATCGCCTCAGGGGCATAGGTTACCGCAGCTCCTTTTTCTCCTTCGGTTCCGGCAAATAAAGCTATATCTATACCTACTAACCCTTCGGAAGAGATTGCCTCTACCCCATATTTCTGGCCATCCACTTCAATATCTCTTGCGCTGCGCGCAAAGACACGCAATTCTCCCACCGGAAAATTGCGCTGCTTTAAAACCCTGAGCATCTCAATTCCCACCGCACCCACCCCTACCACTGCCACATTGTATTCTTTCATAAATTCTCCACCACCAAATCTCCGACTTCACTCGTCGAATACCCCATTTTACCTGCTGCCAGGGATTTTAATTTTGTTTTGACGATTTTAATCACCGCATCCTCAACTGCCTTTGCAGCCTCTGGTTCGCCTAAATTTTCTAAGCACATCCCTAATGCGCAAATTGCGGCCAAAGGATTAATCACATTTTTACCCGTATATTTTGGCGCGCTTCCGCCTATCGGTTCAAACATGGATACGCCCTGCGGATTAATGTTCCCACCCGCAGCAATACCCATCCCGCCTTGAATCATCGCCCCTAAGTCCGTGATTATATCGCCGAACATATTGTCCGTAACAATCACATCAAACCACTCCGGGTTCTTTACAAACCACATGGTTGTCGCATCCACATGGGCATAGTCAGTAGTGATATCGGGGTATTCCTTGGCCACCTCATCAAATGTCCTCTGCCACAAATCCCAGGCAAAGGTAAGCACATTAGTCTTGCCGCAAAGTGTAAGTTTTTTCCTGCGGTTGCGTCTTCTGCAATATTCAAAGGCATAACGGATACAGCGTTCTACTCCTTTTCGCGTATTATACGAAACCTGAATGGCCACTTCGTCTTTAGTGCCTTTATCTTTAAACTCGCCCATACCTTTATATAATCCCTCGGAATTCTCGCGTACCACTACAAAATCAATATCCTCCGGATTTTTGTCCTTTAAGGGGCAGAAGCCGGCATTATATAATTTAACCGGTCGAAGATTGATATACTGGTCTAAAGAAAATCTTAGTTTCAGAAGTATTCCCGTCTCCAGAATTGCGGAATATTTTTTTAATTCCTCGATATCCTTATCCTCTAAGGTCTTTCCGGTCTTAAGATAGAGCTCGCCGCCAAAGTCAAATATTTTGCTGTCGTACTTAAAATTATATTTCTTGGCTGCTGCATCCAAAACTTTTAAGCCCTCGCGGATTACCTCCGGACCTGTCCCATCACCCGGTATGACTGCTATTTTATACATTTTTAATGAGCCCCGCCTACGGCGGGGCGAATTAATCCTTGACATCGAAGATGTCAAGGATCTTCGGGTTATTAGTTTCCTGCCTTCTTCTTAATATGATTCATCAATCCGCCTTCCTCTACAATCTCCTGTAAAAACCTAGGGAAGGCCTGCGTTTTATAAGTCTTATCTTTGCTTAGGTTTTTTATTATACCACTGGCTAAATCTATTTCAAGTAAATCACCTTCAGATATTTCATCAGTTTTGTCTAATTCCAAAAAAGGTAAACCTATATTTATGGCATTTCTAAAAAATATTCCCGCAAAACTCCTGGCTACCACTGCAGTAATACCGCAACCCTTAATCGCTAAAGGTGCGTGCTCACGCGAAGAACCGCAACCAAAGTTTTTCCCAGCAACGATTATATCACCTGCGTTAACCTTGTTTACAAAATCGGGCCTGATGTTCTCCAAACAATGTCTGCCTAATTCTCTTGCATCTGTGGAAACCAGATACTTGGTGGCAATGATATCGTCGGTATTAATGTTATCGCCTAATTTGTGAACCTTGCCTTTTATAATCATCTAAATGGCTTCCTCAGGATGCGTAATCCTTCCTGTGACAGCAGAGGCTGCTGCTACAGCGGGATTGGACAGATAAACAAAAGACTTAGGGTGCCCCATCCTGCCGATAAAATTACGGTTAGTGGTAGCAAGGCAAACTTCCCCTTCGGTCAAAATACCCATATGGCCGCCCAAACAGGGACCGCAGGTAGGGGTAGAAAATATGCCTCCTGCCTTAACAAATATTTCTGCTAAGCCCTCTTTGACTGCTTCTAAATAAATTTTCTGGGTAGCTGGAATTACAATTAGTTTTAATCCGGGCTTAATTTTTTTAGCCTTTAAAATCCTCGCGGCAATCCTTAAATCAGAGATCCTGCCATTAGTACAGGAGCCGATTACTACCTGATCCAGTTTAATATTCTTTAATTTTGACACAGGCTTCACATTACTCGGTAAAGAAGGACAGGCCACCTGCGGCTCTAAATCCGTAACATCCCATTCGTATACCTTCTCGTAATGCGCATCAGTATCTGATTTTAAATTTTTTACTTTTACCTTGTACTTTTGACTTTTTGCTTTTGCCTTTTGACTTTGCTGAATATAATTCAGCGTAATCTCATCTGGCTCAATTATCCCTGTCCTTGCACCCGCCTCAATAGCCATATTCGCCATGGCAAAGCGGTCATCCATACATAGTTTCCGTATAACCGGACCGCTAAATTCCATTACCTTATATAATGCACCATCTACGCCAATCTTACCAATGGTAAACAAAATCAGGTCTTTTCCACCGACCCATTTATTCAGCTTACCTTTATACATGTATTTTATCGAAGGCGGTACTTTAAACCAGCACTTTCCGTCTATGAAGGCGCGCGCCAGGTCAGTAGAGCCTACGCCAGTTGAATAACAGCCAAGCGCACCATAGGTGCAGGTGTGTGAATCTGCGCCTATAACTAAATCTCCCGGTAAAACCAGGCCCATTTCTGGCAGCAGCGCATGTTCAATCCCCATACAGCCGACTTCAAAATAATTTTTAATCTGCTGGTCTCTGGCAAAGTCAGCCAATATCTTACACTGGTTTGCACTGCGTAAATCCTTTGCCGGAGCAAAATGGTCGGGGACCATGACAATTTTATTTTTGTCAAAGACTTTTTTGAAGCCCGCCTTTTTAAATTCCTCAATGGCCAGGGGCGCAGTAATATCATTACCTAAGGCCAGATCCACTCTTGCCTCGATGAATTCACCTGGCCTTATCTCTTTTTTATCCGTATGCGCCAGTAATATCTTTTCCGCGATTGTGTAAACCATCTTTGAAAGTTAAAAGTAAAAAGCAAAAAGCAAAAAGTAGGCTAAAAAATAATAGAACTTTTTAATTTTGGTTTGCACTTTTACCTTTTGGCTTTTAAGTTTTGACTTAAAATTATCCTTTGAATTTCCTCACCACAAGGGTGGCGTTATGTCCGCCAAAACCTAAAGAATTGGACATGCAGATATTGACCTCTGCCTTACGGGCTGTATTAGGCACGTAATCAAGGTCACACTCAGGATCGGGATATTCGTAGTTTATTGTAGGTGGGACAACGCCATCTTTTATAGCTAAGCAGCAAGCAATAAATTCTACGCCTCCAGCAGCGCCTAACAAATGTCCGGTCATGGACTTCGTGGAAGAAACCATCACTTTTTTCGCATGAGCACCAAAGGCTTTTTTGATAGCCATGGTTTCAATCTTATCATTGAGTTTTGTGGATGTCCCATGGGCATTTAGGTAATCTACTTCCTCTGGCTTAACCTGCGCATCCTTTAATGCCTCCTTCATTGCCCTGGCTGCGCCATCGCCATCCGGGTCAGGTGCGGTGATGTGATAGGCATCGCAGGACATGCCATAGCCTGTTATTTCAGCCAGAATAGCTGCGTTTCTTTTCCTGGCATGTCCTAAGGTCTCCATAACCACTAAACCACACCCCTCAGCTATCACAAATCCGTCGCGCTCTCTGTCAAATGGCCTGCTTGCCTTGTCTGGTTCATCGTTTCTTGTGGAAAGCCCTTTTAAGGCACAGAATCCACCCACGCCCATAGCCGTAATGCAGCTTTCCGTGCCGCCGCAAACCATAACCTCAGCAGCGCCGCGCTCTAAAATCTTAAAGGCATCTCCAATGGCGTGCGAACCAGAAGCGCAGGCAGTAGCCACGCAGGAATTAGGCCCTTTCAAACCAAAGGCCATGGCCACGTGACCGCTTGCTTCGTTAACAATTAACATCGGAATAAGAAAAGGCGATAATTTAGAGGGCCCTTTCTCCAGATAAACCTTATATTGTTCTTCTACGGTATGCAAACTACCGATACCTGAGCCAATCAGGACCCCGATACGCGTCCTGTCTTCCTTATTTAAATCCAATCCTGAAGACTTTATCGCCTGGGTTGCCGTGGCAACCGCGTACTGGACAAATGTATCCATGCGCTTGAGGTCTTTGGAGGACATACCATAAAAGCCGGGGTCAAAACCTTTAACTTCTCCGGCAATGCGGGAATCGAATTCCGAGGCATCAAAACTGGTAATCCTATCTATGCCGCTCTTACCGTTTTTTAAGGCCTGCCAAAAACTAGAGACATCATTGCCTACCGCTGAAATTACGCCTAGACCTGTAACTACGACTCTATTTTCCATAGGTTATGACCACCCTACTTATAAAATTTACCCCGCCAATGCAAGGCGGGGTAAATGAGAAAAACCCTGCCTGCCGGCAGGCAGGCAGATCTATATTAAGTTATTATTTATTGGCTGTTTTTTCTTCAATATATTTAACTGCATCACCAACGGTGGTAATCTTCTCCGCATCTTCATCGGGTATTTCAATACCGAACTCTTCCTCTAAAGCCATCACCAGTTCCACTGTGTCCAGAGAGTCTGCGCCTAAATCATCGACAAATGATGCCTCAGGAGTAACCTCTTCCGGCTTTACTCCCAACTGCTCTGCTATGATAGACTTAACCTTATCTTGTACTGCCATTCTTTTTCCTCCTTGTTATGAACCTTACGCCATAACCATTCCGCCGTCCACTACGATGGTCTGACCCGTGATGTAATTGGCAGCCTCAGATGCCAGGAATAAACATACCGCTGCCACATCATCAGGGCTACCAAACTTATTTAACGGTATAGCTTCTTTCATCTTCTGTTTAATATCTTCGGAAAGCCTCGCCGTCATCTCGGTCTGGATAAACCCAGGCGCTACCGCATTCACATTGATATTGCGCGAAGCCAATTCTTTCGCTGCTGTTTTTGTAAGAGCGATTATACCTGCCTTAGAGGCGGAATAATTTGCCTGTCCGGCATTACCGATTATGCCAATGATGGAGGCGATGTTGATAATCTTTCCGCTATGCTGTTTTATCATCGCCTTGGATACGGCCTTGGTGCAATTAAATGTCCCTTTTAGGTTTACATTTATAACCGCATCCCAGTCTGCTTCATTCATGCGTAGCAGCAGACTGTCCTTAGTGATACCTGCATTGTTAACTAATATATCAACCTTTCCGAATTTGTCAAGGATTTTGTTTAATGCCTCTTCTACTTTCGCGTAATTCGTGACATCCATCAGTATTGGCAATGACTTCCTGCCTAAGGCTTCGATATCTTTTGCTGTCTTTTCTGCTTCCTCTTGATTTACATCTGCGATAGCTATATCTGCTCCTTCTCTAGCAAAGGCCAGAGCAATGGCGCGGCCAATGCCTCTTGCTCCGCCAGTTATCAAGGCAACCTTATCTTTAAGTCCCATTTCCCCTCTCCTCTATTTAACAGTTACTTTTAACCTTGGTTTCGTTTCGTAACCGCGACCCTTTTAGGACGAAACCGCGAACTTAAGGATATCTTCCTTCTTTTCTATATTTACCACCTCTGCTGCTGCAGCAATGCGGCGCATTAACCCCTTTAAAACCTTACCCGGGCCAAATTCGATGAAATTCTTGATATCTCTAGATAAGATGAATTTCATCGAATCTTCCCAAAGGACACTGGAAGCTACCTGTTTAACCAAATTTTCTTTAATCTCAGCTGAAGAGGAAACCGGTTTTGCCGTCACATTGCTTATTACCGTGATTTTTGGCGTATTTATCTTTATTTTCTCTAATTCCCTGGCCAACTTAAGAGTCGCTTCTTTCATAAACGAAGAATGGAATGCGCCGCTTACTTCCAATACAACTGCCATCCTTGCCTTGCCTTCTTCAGCTAACTTCTTTGCATTTTCAATAGCCTGCGGGCTTCCAGATATCACTATCTGACCCGGGCAATTTATATTGGCAATCTCGGTACCTGTATGAGAACATACCTCTTTTACTTTATCTAAGTCGAGCCCGATTATAGAAAGCGTCTTGCCAGGATTTTTGAGCGCTTCCTCTTCCATAAACTCTCCGCGCCGCCTGACTAAATAAACTGCATCCTCAAAACTTATCGCCTCTGCCGCAACGAATGCGGAATATTCCCCCAGGCTTAAGCCCGCCGCATAACTACCGTCGACTGTCGAGCGTCGAGCGTCGACCGACTTAAACGCCTCAAATGCCGCTATACTCATAGTCAGAACAGCTGGCTGGCAATTTGCAGTTCTCGTCAGTTCCTGCTGCGAACCCTCAAAACACAATTTAGAAAGAGGAAACCCCAGGACTTTATCTGCCTTCTCAAAGATCGCTTTGCTTTCAGGGAAGGCTTCGTATAAATCTCTCCCCATACCTATATATTGAGAGCCCTGCCCGGCAAAAAGATAAGCTACCATTTAATCACGCAGGCGCCCCAGACCAAACCCGCCCCAAAAGCATCCAAAAGAACGATGTCGCCTCTCTTAATTCTGCCTTCTTTAACTGCCTCGCACAATGCCGTGGCAGTAGAAGCAGAAGACATATTCCCGTATTTTTCTATATTAAGGTAAACCTTTTCTTCTGATAAACCCAGCTTCTTGGCCATGGCCAGGATAATGCGGATATTGGCCTGATGTGGAATAACCAAATCTATATCTTCACATTCTAAGCCCGCGCGCTTCAAGGCCACCTGTGCTGCCTGTGTCATAGTGGTTACCGCTATCTTGAATAACTCATTGCCCTGCATTTTTATATAATGTAGCTTTTCATCTATCGTCTTGTGAGTGGTAGGATTTCTGGAACCGCCAGCAGGAAGCATCAATAAATCTGTCTTTGTGCCATCGCTGCCAAGGTAGGTTGAAAGGATGCCTCCTGATTTGACCTCTGATAAAACTACTGCGCCTGCGCCATCTCCGAATAAAACACAGGTATTCCTATCTTCCCAATCAGTGATAGAAGATAAAACCTCTGTGCCAACCACTAAGGCATCTTTACAGCTGCCGCGTGCGATAAACTGCTGGGCAACGGTTATAGCATAGACAAAACCTGCACAGGCAGCAGAAATATCAAAACAAACCGCCTTTTTAGCAGAAAGGGCTTTTTGTAAAAAGCAGGCCACTGATGGGAAAGACATGTCAGGCGTGATTGTGGCTACAATAATTAAATCCAGCTCTTCGGGTTTCAGGCGCGCATCCCCTAAGGCCTCTCTGGCTGCCTTTATGGCCAAGTCTGAGGCAGCTTCATTCTTTGCCACTATCCTGCGCTCTTTTATTCCTGTGCGCGTGGTAATCCATTCATCGGAGGTATCTACCATCCTCTCTAAATCAGCGTTGGTTAAAACCTTCTTCGGCAGATACTCGCCTACCCCAATTATACCTACTTTACGCATGTCCTTCCTTTGGTTTTATCGCCTCTAAAATATGCTCGTTAAATTTACGCTCCACTTCTTCTTTGGCTACCCTGATGGCGTTTTTAATAGCCTTGATGTTTGAACGGCCGTGACCGATAATGACGACACTGTTGACACCCAATAAAGGCGCACCGCCATACTCAGCATAATCCAGCTCTTTCTTAAAACGCGAAAAGCTGGTCTTCAGAAGTATCAACCCCAATTTACCCAGCGGATTACTTAAGAGGTGCCTCTTTAAAAATACCTGCATGGCTTCGGCTGCACTCTCAGAAACTTTTAAAGCAACATTGCCTACAAATCCGTCGCAGATAATAATATCGCATTTACCGGAGAATAAATCCCTGCCCTCTACATTGCCGATAAAATTAAGGCTGCTTTTTTCCAGAAGCTCATGCGTCTCCTTAATAAACTCCGTCCCCTTAACTTCTTCTTCTCCTATATTTAGAATCCCGACGCTGGGGTTAGGCCTATCTAATATATAACGGCAATAGGCATCAGCCATAATACCGTATTGTA
>Ga0315281_10006739_pt1 | contig 16291 bp, 13 predicted proteins | sample YL17G07_0_MG_FD_204540 | JGI IMG/M metagenome (GOLD analysis project Ga0315281, IMG submission 204540) | Sediment microbial communities from Yellowstone Lake, YNP, Wyoming, USA - YL17G07_0 | ecosystem: Environmental > Aquatic > Freshwater > Lake > Sediment | place: USA: Wyoming | collected... | reverse complement strand
TCGGGAGCTCGGACGGGTCGCGGGACAACTCGGTCGCCGCGCGCGGGCGCGAGATTGCGGCAAGCTGTCAGGCCCGAGACGCGCGCGACTCCCTCAAACAGTCCCGCTTGCGCCCGTCCTCACTCCCCGCCTCACGCAAGTGGATCCTCGGGCCTCACTCAGGGGAGCCTCACCCGCGGGGCGGGGGGTTATTGGGCCCCAATACAAAACGAATCAAGAGCAACATCAACACCGATAACCAACGACTCGGATCTCCAGCTCTCATCTTTGATATTCCAAAACAACCCCAGTCCGCCGGAGGAGCGCCACGAGCGGGGCGCCAGGTCCGCGATCGAGGAGGAGTGCGGCGGCGGTGAAAGAGTGAACGTGGCGCCTCGTGGTTCGAACGCGAGCAAGTCGCGGGAGGGAGGGGGCGGAAGACGACTTGTGAGTGTGAGAACCCCGCCGCCGCACTCCCCCGCAGATCCAGCGGACCTGAAGCCCCGCGATTGGCGGCGACGAGGCGGGCTCGAAGAAAAATCCTCGGACCCCAGCCTCTCGTGCCCCACTCCCCTCCGGCTCAGGGCCACCGAAGCCCGCAGGGCAGGCACGCTTTTTCTGCCCCGCGGATCAGCTCCCCGGTCGTTCGGCTTGGATCCACTGGCGTTCGGCTCTCGCGCGGCATATGAATCAAGTCTCGCGATTCCGCCGCTTCATGGCCGCGCTCGGAGGTTTGGACGAGTCGCGGGACAACTCGGTCGCCGCGCGCGGGCGCGAGATTTCGGCGAGCTGTCAGGCCCGTGAGGCGCGCGCCGCCCTCAAACAGTCCCGCTTGCGCCCGTCCAAACCTCCCGCCTCACCCAAGTGGATCCTCGGGCCTCACTTGAGGGGAGCTTCACCCGCGGGGCGGGGTTTATTGGTCCCCGAAACAATGAAAGGCCCAAGACTTCGATCTCCCAGGGACACCTACCTAACAACTTCCCCAGCCCTCTTCTCCGGTTCCCAAAGCAACCCAGCCCGCCGGAGGAGCGCCATGAGCGGGGCGCCAGGTCCGCGATCGAGGAGGAGTGCGGCGGCGGTGACAGGGACTACGCGGCGCCTCGTGGTTCGAACGCGAGCAAGTCGCGGGAGGGAGGGGGCGGCAGACGACTTGCGAGTGTAAGAACCCCGCCGCCGCACTCCCCCGCAGATCCAGCGGACCTGAAGCCCCGCGATTGGCAGCGACGAGGCGGGATCGAAGAAAAATCTCCGGGGCTCCGGCTTCAGGGCTCCGGCGTCAGGGCTCCGGCCTCAGGGCCCGGGCCTCGGCGCCCACAACGCCTCACTTCCTCCACAATCCAACTCAATCCATGACCCGGGCTAAAAAAGCTCCGACAAATACACGTTCATCCGCAAGAACCCCGCATCGGTGAACGCGATCGTTTCGCCATCCACCGTCACATCTCCGAGCGCCACGCCCTCTTCGAGACGCTCCGAAAACGCCGGCCGGCCCAGTCGCTGCGCGGCTTCCCGAACGAGCTCGCGCCCAACTCCGCGGCGCTCCCGAAGCCCGAGAAAGACCAGTTCCCGAATCCGTTCTTCGCTCGAAACCCGAGCACGCTCCACCTCGGCGGTCTGCCCCGCTGCAATCCGGCGAAGGTAGTCGGGGAGGGAGTCGGCGTTACGAAAGCGTTCTTCGCCCATGAGGGAATGAGCCGACGGGCCGAGACCGAGATACGAAAGCCTTCGCCAATAGCGCAGGTTGTGACGGCATTCCTCTCCGGGCCGGGCAAAATTCGACGCCTCGTAGCGGGAAAGACCCGCTCTTCTCAGTTCTTCGCACGCCTCCAGAAAAAGATCGGCGATGAGATCATCCGGAGGAACGGGCAAATGCCCGGACGAAACTTCGCGGCTGATTTTCGACGGCTTGTCGGTCTCGAGAACGTAGATCGATACGTGGCCGCTCCCCGAATCGATCACTTCGGCGACAGAGCGCCGAAAGTTTTCGGCGCTCTGCCCGGGTGTTCCGATCATCAGGTCGGCGCTCGATCGGATACCGGGCGTGGCTGCGGCTTCGCGAAGAGCCCGGCGAGCCGCTTCGGCCGTGTGATTGCGGTCGAGCTGCGCGAGCTCCCGGTCGTCGAAACTCTGAATTCCGATCGAGATCCGGCCGATGCCGAGATCCCGCAAGCGCGCGCAGCGCCCGTCAGGGAGGTCGTCCGGATTCGCCTCGATCGAAATTTCCGCACCGGGTTCGATCGAAAACCCGCGGCGAAGCTTGGCGAGAATCGCGCCGAGCTCGCCGTCCTCCAAAATTGACGGCGTGCCTCCGCCGAAGTAGACCGTATCGACCGGATCGAGAATTGCGCTCTCCGGGGCCTGCCGTTCGATCTCCCGGTCGAGGGCCTCCAAGAATTCGTTTTTCCTGTCGATCTTCGTCGAGATGGCGAAAGAACAGTATCCGCAGCGCGTCCGGCAGAACGGAAGATGAACGTAGAGACCGAGAGTCGCGCGCACGTTCAGGATCGAACGGCCGAGGCGAGGAGCCCGTGCAGAAGCTCGAGCGGTTCGCCCGCAAGTCCGGGGAGCTGGGAGAGAATCCCCGCTTCCACGATTTTGGAAAAGTTGCCAGCTACCGACTCGACGCGGCGTGCCGCTGCGAAGAGATCGGCTGCCGCCGCTTCCTCGCCTTGCGCCGACCGCTTCCACCCCTCGCAACGAAGCCGGCTTCCGCACCACTGGGCGAGCGAAGGGAATCCGGTCGGCCAGGGAAGTGGACTCGGAGCTCGAACCGCTCCCGGGGAGGACGACGGCGACGGATCCGCCGCGTGAAAAACCGCTTCCATGAGTTGTTCCGAATCGATTTCGCCGGTCTCCTCCGCCCACCGAACGAGGAGCCGTCCGTCTTCGCCGGAAGAGGCGACCGGAATCCAATGACAGGTCTCGTTCGAATTACCTTCTTCGGCCGGAGCGCCGGGAAAAAGCGCATTGAGCGCCCGTCCCGGTCGGCCCGGACTCCTTCGATCCCCGAGAAACCGGTCGAAGACGTCGAATCGAAGCGGCGACGGTTCCGGAGTCGAGCTCCTCGTCGTGTGCAGAAGCACGACTCCGTGACCGAGGTCGAGAAGAATCGAGGCGAGACTTTCTGCGAGCACTTCGTCGTCCGGAACAACCGGGCCGACCAGAACCGCGCCACACGGCAGCATTGAAGCCTCATCTCCGACTTCGCCGGGATCGGGCTTCGCCCCTTCGCCGCTCGAGGGAGCCACGATCCTTCCCAGATCCGGCGCCCACCACCATCTCCCGACCGGAGCAGCAAACCTGATGGCTTGCGTCAATCCCAGCGCTCGACCCACGTCTCCTGCGGGAAGAATCACGCGGGGCTTCACGAGCCTCGTCCGACGCGCCCCGCCAGCATCCGCTCGACATACTTTCCAAGTATGTCGAACTCGACATTGACCTCCGCACCAACGATTCGATCCTTCAGCACGGTCTCCTCGAGAGTTTTCGGAATCACGGCCACACCGAAATCCCGGCGCCCCAGAGACGCAACGGTCAGGCTGATCCCGTCCAGTGCCACCGAGCCCTTCTCCACCAGGTAACGCGAGCCGCCTTTCGGAATCGCGAACCGGTACTCGGCGAACTCCTTCTGATTTCGAATCGCGGTCACGCGGGTCACGGCGTCCACGTGCCCCTGGACGATGTGCCCGCCCAGCCGTCCCGACGCCGCGAGCGCACGCTCGAGATTGACGCCGCTTCCCGAGGTCAGGCGGCCCATCGTCGTCCTCTCGAGGGTCTCGGGGGAGAGATCGGCTTCGAAGTTTCCGCGGCGAGCGGGGGCGATCACGGTGAGGCAGGTTCCGTCGACGGCTACGCTCTCGCCGATCGCGAGCTCGGCAGCAAATGGCGCTGCGATCGTGAGCCTCCCTCCGCCGCCGGGCAGACGGCGAAACGAGACGACGCGGCCGGCCGCTTCGATGATCCCGGTGAACATTCTAGAAGACCCCCGTCAGCATCCAGTCGGAACCGATCGCCTCGACCCTGCTCTCGCGTAATCGCGGGGCGCCGGCGAGGCTCTCGAAACCGACGCCTCCGATGGCGCTTCGTGCGCGTTCGCCGCCGAGAACAATCGGCGCCAGGAAGCCGATCCATCGATCGACGAGGCCGGCTGAGAGAAAACTCGCGGCGAGGGTCGGGCCTCCTTCGAGAAGAAGTCCGGTGACCTCGCGCTTTCCGAGCTCTTCGAGGAGGAGCCGGACACCCGTCTCGCCGCCGGGAACCGGCAGAACCTCCGCCCCTTTTCGACGGAGGTGCTCCGCCAGCTGCCAGTCGGGAGGGTCCATCGTCACCACGAGAACCGGTGAAGGATCCTGAAATATTCGTGCATGAAGGGGCAGGCGGAGGGTTCGATCGAAGACAACCCGAAGAAGCGGTCGCTCCTTTTTCCAACCCAGGCGCCGCGTCAGGAACGGGTCGTCTTCGAGAATCGTCCCGATTCCGACGGCGACGGCGTCGTACACCTCGCGAAGAAATTGAACCCGTCCGCGCGCTCCCGTCCCCGTGATCCATTTCGACTCACCCGCTGACGTCGCCACTTTTCCGTCGAGACTCGCGGCCAGCTTGAGCGAAACGAACGGCCGGCGGGAGGTCACCCACCGCCGGAATCTTTCGTTCAGGAGCGCTTCGCGGGGAGCATCCAGATCGCGCACGATTTCGATTCCGGCGGCTTCGAGCTTTCGAAATCCTTCGCCCGACATGCGCGGATTGGCGTCCGTCGCCGCAGCGACGACCCGGCGAATTCCGGCTGCGATGATCGATTCGACACAGGGAGGCGTTCGTCCGGTGTGGCAACAAGGTTCGAGAGTCACGTAGAGCGTGGCTTCCCTCGCCTGCGCGCCCGCCTCCTCGAGCGCGACGATCTCGGCGTGAGGCTCGCCGGCGCGGCGATGCCAACCCTGTCCGACGAGTCTGCCGGCGCTGACGACGATGGCGCCGACCATTGGATTGGGAGAAGTGCCGATTCTTCCCCGCTCCGCGAGCGCGAATGCGAGGTCGAGCCAGCGGCGAGGATCGCCCAGCCCGCTCAAACGAGGGCCTCCGCGAAGCGGTCCGCGTCGAACGACTCGAGATCGTCGATGCCTTCGCCGACTCCGACGTATCGAACCGGAAGACCGAGCTCCCGGCGGATCTGAAGCACGACGCCCCCTTTTGCGGTCCCGTCGAGCTTGGTCAGAACCACTCCGGTGGCGCCCGCCGCCGCCTGAAACTCGCGCGCCTGCGCCACACCGTTTCCGCCCGTCGTCGCGTCGAGAACGAGGAAAACCTGATGCGGCGCTCCCGGAACCTCGCGAGCGGCGATTCGTCGAAGCTTTGCGAGCTCGTCCATCAGCGGTTTTTTGTTGTGCAGACGGCCGGCCGTGTCGACGAGAACGAGATCGGCGCCGCGGCTTCTGGCCGCTTGAATCGCGTCGAAGAGAACCGCACCGGGATCCGACCCCGACTTTTGCCGGATCACCGGAACGCCGGCCCTCTCTCCCCAGACCTCGAGCTGCTCGGCGGCCGCGGCGCGGAACGTGTCGGCGGCGGCGAGGATCGGGTTCCTCCCTTCCGAGCGGGCGAGACGAGCGATCTTGGCCAATGTCGTCGTCTTTCCGACGCCGTTGACCCCGACCGCGAAAATGATCTCGAGCGGCGGTCTTTCGACGATCGAGTCGCCCGATTCGCGAAGCCGCGAGGCGACGGCCTCGACGAAAGCCGCTCGAAGCGCCCCGGCGCCCAGGAGCTCACCGGCCTTGGCTCTCTTTCCGAGGGCAGCAGCGATCTCCGAAGAGAGGGCCGGGCCCACATCCGCCGCAATGAGCCCCTCTTCGAGATGATCGAGAAGCGCCTGATCGACCGGCCGGCCGGACGAAACGAGCTCCGAGACGGGCCGGTTCAGAATCTCCACCGACGAAGACAGGATCTCGCCGACCGGCGTCGTCAGAACCTCGCGTGTCCGCGCGAGAGCGCCCTGAAGCTTCGAAAGAAATGCCATTTCTAAAATAGGATCTGTGCGATTTTTCGGGCGGCGAGTTGCAGCTCGCGGCGCGCCTGCCCCTCGCAGGCGAGGTCGCTGAGAATCAGCGTGACGTAGTAACCGTCGGGCAGCGAGATCGTCAGGAACTTCTCCCGCCCGATCTTCATGACCATCTGTTCGAAGGTGCCGAGCCCCTGTTGTTGGCAGAATACCTTGGCCTGCCCAAGAAAAATCCCCTGATAGGCTCCGAGAACTTTGATGTCGTAGATGGAGTTGGTGCAGCCCAGAGCTTCGACCGTCTCGCCGTCGTAGTCAAGAAACAGAACTCCGAGCGCGCCGGCGACGCGGGAAAGAAGATCGGCGAGAACGTACTGGAAGTCCATGGGGGCGTCACACCTCCGCCATCCAGGAATCGAAGGCGGCCGGCGTACGGCGAACTTTGTCGCGAGGGATCGTCGGCGTCAAGGGGCATCAACGGGATGAAGCGCCGGTCTTCGATCCGAGCCTTTCGCGGGCCTCCTGCGCTTCCGTCGAAGCGGGGGCGGTTTCGATGACCAGACGAAAATATTTCGCGGCCAGATCCCGCTTATTGAGGCGATCGAGACAGGTCGCCAGGCGGAACGCGTCCGATGAGTTCTTTCCGTCCCGTTGAAGGGAGAGAAGAAAGTTCGCGGATGCTTTTTCGAAATTTCCCAGCGCCTCGTGGGCTTCGCCGAGACGCGAGTAAAGCCACTTGATCGACGGATTCGCTTTTTGTGCCTGATAGAGCTCGGTCAGCGCCTCGTTGGGACGGGATTGATGGAGCAGAGCGATCCCGAGGTTGAATTGAACGTTGATTTTCTGAGGGTAGTTCGGATCCGCGAGAGTCTGCCGGAAATCAGCTTCGGCCTCCACCGGCCGGCCCAGATTCAGATAGGCCAGTCCCCGCGTGTTGCGGGCATCGGTGAGGGCGGGGTTGAGCTTCAGAGCGGTATCGGACTCGGCGAGAGACGATTCTTCGTCCCCTTGCAGATGTTTGATGAGGCCCAGGGTCTGGTGATCGAGGGCGTTCTTGGGAACCAGCTCGATCGCCCGCCGGATTCTCAGCTCAGCAGTCCGCAGGTCCCCGGCCCCGAGCGCCTGGATCGCCGCGTCATAAAGGGAATCCGGATCGTTCGACAGCTTTTGGGTGATTTGCTCGATCGAGCTCGAACACGAGGTAAAAAAGAAAGCCGAAACCAGAAGCCACGCCGTGCGAGTATTTCTCACGCCACCGACCGTGATGATTCTTCCAGCGCGATGTCTCCTTTTTGGAACGCCCGAACGAGCGAATCCACCACCGCCGGATCGAATCTGGTATGCGCGAAACTCTTGATCTTCGTGATCACGTAGCTCAGCTCCATTGCTTTCTGGTAAGGGCGCGTCGTGGTCATGGCGTCGAAGGTGTCGGCGACCGCCACGATCCTCGCCTGCATCGGGATGTCCTCGCCGACGAGGCCGTCGGGATACCCGCCACCCTCCCATTTTTCATGGTGGTATTTCATTCCGGGAATGATGTCACGAAGCTGCGGAATCGACTCCATAATCTGCGCTCCCTTGCTGGGATGCTGCTTCATGATTTCGAATTCCTCGTCGGTCAGCGCCGCGGGCTTTCGCAAAATCCGGTCGTCGATGCCGATCTTTCCCACATCGTGGAGTAGCGCCGAAACGCGAATCCGGAGAATGTCTTCCCGCGTCAGGTTCATGTTCTTGGCGATGATGATCGAGTAACGGCAGACACGCTCCGAATGACCGCGCGTGTAAGGGTCTTTCGCGTCGATGGCGGCGGCCAGGGCACGGATCGAAGAGAGAAAGAGATCCTCGTTTTCCCGGGCGGCCCTTTTGAGCGCCTCCATCTGCTTCTCGAGCTCTTCCCCCATCTCGTTGAATGTCTCGGCCAGCTCGCCGATCTCGTTCTTGCTCCGAACCTCCACGCGCTGTCCGTAGTTGCCGGCTGCAATCTCGCGGCTTTTTTCGGCCAGCTCATTGATGGGCTGGGCGAGCTGGCGCGCGACGAAGGCCGAAGCGGCGACGGCGAGCGCCAGGACCAGCAGCCCGGTGAAAATCGTTCGGCGAACGACCTGCGTGACGACGGCGTAGGCAATTTTCTCGTCGAGCTCGACGATCACACCCCAGGCCGGCGAACCGACGGGCGCCAGCGTGCCGATCACCCGCCGGCGGCCGCTTCCCTCTCCGACTTCATAGGACCGCGTGAAACGCCCGGGCTTGCGAATGAATTCCGCCACGAGCTCGACGCTCGCGTAGTTGGGATGATTGGATTCGACCAACGGGTCGCTGTGCAGAAGAAGATCTCCGCGTTCGTCCACGAGATAGGCCGTGTATCCGCGCCGTTTCCCTGCTTCCACCAGCTGCTCGCCCACCGGACGAAGCGACACGAGAGCTTCGACGACTCCGAAAACTTCACCGACGGAAGTCTTCACCGGCACGACGACGATGATTCCGGAATCTTTCAGGGAATCGATCCGCACGAACTTGACGACTCTTTCCGCCGATCCCGCCGTACCCGAGATCGCGTTTTTTGCGAGAGCGTTGAGGTCGTCCTTGACCCCCTTCTCGAGATCCGCGGGTTCGGAAACACCGCCCTGCCCCTGGCGATTGATCGCACGAATCGACAGAAAGTTCGGATCCTTCCTGTGGTATTCCTCGATGAGACCGCTGTCGCCCATGTAGATGAACGGATCGGTTTCCCCGGAGACGGCTGCGGCGACCTTCATCGAGTCGGCGATTTTTCCGATCTGGTCCAGGTAGTTCCGGATGTAGGAATCGGTCTGCTCGGCGATCGCCGTTGCGCTGCGAGTCAGATACTTGTTCGACTCGTCCTGAAGAGCCTCACGATTTTTCGAGGCCGTGAACAATCCGAGCACGACCAGCGGAACGATGGCGGCTCCGCCGATGATCCAGAGCAGCGTCACGAAGATTCGCGAACGCCGGCCGATGAGATGCTTCATGGAGGAGGATTATAAGGCCATCCGGCGCGAGATTCAGGATCGGGTTCCCAGCTGCGTGGCGGACCAGACCTTTCGCAGAACCGCCGGTTCGACCCCTTCGACCAGCTCACCTTTTCCCGCCCCGGCCAGGATGACCCAGACGGCGCCGGAACGGGATCTGACTTTCTTGTCGGAGGCCAGAAATGGCTCCAGCCTGCCGAAATCGAGATCGTCGACGGGCGGACGGGAACCGATCTCGTCGATGGCGGACGTGAACCGGCGAGCCGACTGGGAGTCGAGCCTCCCCAGCTCCACCGAAAGCCGAAGAGCCGCGACCATCCCCCACCCGACGGCCTCGCCATGAAGAAATCGCCGGTAGCCGGTCGCCGCCTCGAGCGCATGGGCGAAAGTGTGTCCGAAATTGAGAAGTTGACGGCCGCCGGATTCCCGCTCGTCCCCTTCCACGATCCGAACCTTCAGCCGAACCGCGTTTTCAAGGATCGGTCCCAGACTCCGAATCGAACGGGTCTTCGACGCCAGAAACGATTCGATCCCGGCGATTGCGTTTTCTCCATCGAGGAAGGCCGACTTGAGCGCCTCGAAAAGACCGGCGGCGAGCTGACGGGGAGGAAGCGTTTCGAGAAAGGCCGGCGAAATCAGGACAACTTCCGGCTGGGAGAAAACTCCGATCCGGTTTTTGCCGGTCGAATGATTCACGCCCGTTTTTCCGCCGATCGACGAGTCCACCATTGCGAGGAGCGTGGTCGGAATCTGAATGACCGGCACTCCTCGAAGTGCGAGGGCAGCGGCGAGGGCGGCCTCGTCACCCAGCACGCCGCCTCCGAGCGCAAGAACCCTGTCGTCACGGCGAATTCCAGCATCCAGCATTTCATCCAGCGCCCCGGAAACCGCCTCGAGATTCTTCCTCTCTTCGCCGCCGGAAAGGATCACCGTCTGAACTTCGACGCCTGCGGCGGCGAGCGCCGAGCGGACCGGATCTCCCCAGAGATCGTCGACCGTGGCCTCGGTCAGAAGGAAGGCCCTCGACTCCGGGGGAATCGCCGCCAGAAGACGAACGGGATCTGCGGGCAGATCCGGAACGAGCTCAATCCGGCAGTCGCCTGCGGCGTGCCGCAAAAACAGGGGGCCGGTCACGCGGCCGGAGCCGCAGAAAGCTCGTTCGCGAAAGCTTCGTAACCGAGCGACTCACCCCAGAGACGCTGGGACATCGACTCGGTGTCGTACCGGTTTCCCGACGCCCAAAGCTCGCGCAGGAATTCGCCGGCTTTCGGGTTTCTCCAGAACCGCCGCCCGAAGGCCGATCGCAGATGCTCCCGAAGACGAGCCACGAACGCGAACCCTCGCGCGTACTCGGCGGCATAAAGGCCATCGTCGATGTAGAACGACGCGGCGCTGGCGTCGACGGTCAGGCCGATCATTCCGCGAAACGTCTCTGCGACGCGCGCCGGACGCTGCTCCGGCTGCCCTTCCGTGTCGATCTGGGCCTCGATTTCGGCCGTCAGGCGGCGAAGGATGTATTCGTTCCGCAGATTGCTCAGACGCACGAATCCTTCACGGTCGACCTGCCCGCCGAACTCCTCGAGCCACAGCGGGTCGTGAATGAGGTGCTCGAAAAGAAAAGCGTAAGACTCGGTGAGCGCGTAACCTGCGCCGTCCTTCCATTCCATCGGCAGCGCCGGATCGATCCGGGAAAAATGAAGGGCGTGACCCGCTTCGTGAAAGAGCTGGCTGTAATCGCGCGATCCGCCGACAGGCTGGATGACGAGATAGACCTTGTCGGGAACGACCACCGGTGCGCAGAAAGCGCGTGGATTTTTTGCAGGGCGCGACTCGACGTCGAGAACGATTTTTCCTTCTTCGTAAAGATCGAGCCCCATTCCCTGCAGTGTCGATTCGAGAGCCGGAAGCAGCCGGTCGCTCGAGAATGCCGAGTCGCCCAGATCCGCGTTCCAGAGGTGCCATAAATCGTGAACTTCGATTCTTCCGTCGGGCGTCCGGTTTCCCGTTCGATCGAGCCAGCTCTTCAGCTCGGCGTGAAACTGATCGAAACGGGGATCGAGGGCATGACGCAGCGCCCGAACCGTCGCTCTCGGGTCGACACGGCGAATTCTGGCCGATGCCGCCAGGTAGGTCGGAAAGCCGGTCGAACGGGCGGCCGCCTCCTGGGTGGACCATTTTTCGATCAATGACGTCAGCAAACGGCGGCACATGGCGCCGTGGGCCAGAGCGAGGCGATTCCTTTTCTCGCGCTCGCCCGTGGCGGCCGCCACGAGGGTGGCCGCGAAAAAACTCTGCCTCTGCCCATCGACCGTTTCGCCCTCGCGCGCTTGCGCTTCCTCGAGCTTGACGATTTCGGAGGCGCTCTCCTCCTCGAGCCGCCGGTCGAGGCAGATCCGGCTGAAAAGCTGGATCGGCTCCGACAGCGAGCCGGCATCTCCGGTTCGTTCCAATTCCCGGACCTTCTCGAGGGTTTCTTTCGATGAGAGAACCGGATAGTCGCGAAGAATCTGTTCGAGATCGAGCGAATCCTTGAGACCCGCCCGGAAGGCGTAGACCTCTTCTCCGCTTCGCTGGTAGAAGGCCTCGTAGGCGGGGCGGAGCTCATCGATTAGAGCTTCGGGAAGCGTGGAAGCCGAATGTTCGGTCGACCGGGACGCCGTCATCGTCACGATTCTAGTCCTCTTTTCGCGGCAGATTTCTATCGCGTCTGGAGCTTCGGAAACTGTGATCCCCGTCACGGAATGGAATTAAGGTTCGTCCGCCTGACGGACGAACGGCCGGTGCACGCGGGGAAAGGACTGCGAAGAGCAGACCCGGCAACCCTGCGGCCGTTTGCCGGCGGCTCTCAGCTCCCGCCGGAGATTCCGTCTTTCCCCAGTCCGAGCTCCTCAAGAAGCGCGCGGTCCACGACCGAGGGGGATCCCGTCATGAGACAAGTCCCCGAGGTCGTTTTTGGAAACGCGATCACGTCGCGCAGCGACGAAGCGCCGGCGAGGACCATGCAGATCCGGTCGAGGCCGAGGGCAAATCCTCCATGGGGCGGCGCTCCGAACCGGAAAGCGTCGAGGAGAAATCCGAATTTGGCCTGGGCCTCTTCGTCGCCGATACCGAGCAGCCGGAACACGCGGCTCTGAACCTCCGGACGATGAATTCGAATCGACCCGCCGCCGAGCTCGAGCCCATCGAGAACGATGTCGTACGCCCTCGCATGAACAGCCCCCGGGTCGCTTTCGAGCCGATTCATATCTTCCTCCCGGGGAGAGGTGAACGGATGGTGGGTGGCAAACCACCGCCCCGCCGCGTCATCCCGTTCGAAGAGCGGAAAATCGGTCACCCAGACGAAATCGTGACGCCCCTCGGGAACGAGTTTTTCTTCCCGCCCGAGGCGAAGACGAAGATTGGCGAGCGAATCCGAAACGATTTTCGGCCGGTCTGCGACGAGGAGAACCAGATCTCCTTCGCGGGCCGAGGCCGCACCGAAGATCTTTTCTGCAATGCCCGGCTCGAGGTGCTTCTTCGCCGACGAGCTCCAGTCGCCCGCCTCCTTTTTCATCCAGACCATTCCTTTGGCCCCGAAGAGGCGGACGGTCTCGGTCAGATCGTCGAGGCGTTTGCGGGAAGCGCCGGCGCCTCCCGGCAGGCAAATCCCCCGAACGACCATCCCCTTTTCACCTGCTCCGGAAAAAACCTGGAACGCCGACCCGCTCGCCGGCCCGGTCACGTCGAAAAGCTCGAGTCCGAAACGGGTGTCGGGGCGGTCGATTCCGAATCGGCGAATCGCCTCGTCGTACCGAAGGCGCGGGAACGGAGTCGAGCAGGCGAATCCGGCCGGCGGAAAGATCTCAAGAAAAAGCGTCTCCACCACGGAATAGATCTCTTCTTCCGTCGGGAAAGACATTTCCACGTCGATCTGGGTGAACTCCGGTTGCCGGTCGGCCCGGAGATCCTCGTCTCGAAAACAACGGGCGACCTGAAAATACCGTTCGAATCCGGAAACCATCAGGATCTGTTTGAAGAGCTGCGGCGATTGCGGCAGCGCGTAGTAGGAACCCTTCTGGACTCGCGAGGGAACGAGAAAGTCACGCGCGCCTTCCGGCGTCGACTTCGTCAGCATCGGAGTTTCCACTTCGATGAAACCGAGCCGGTCGAGAGCGCTCCGTGCCGCGAGAACGGTTTTGTGTCGAAGCTCGAAGTTGCGAAACATGGCGGGGCGGCGAAGGTCGAGATAGCGATATCTGAGCCGAAGCTCTTCCGACGCGTTCGTGTCGTCCTCGACGGCGAAAGGGGGAGTGTCGGCCGTGGCGTAGATCTCGATCGCCTCCGCGATCACCTCGATCTCACCGGTGCCCAGGTCGCGATTCTCCATTCCCGGCTGACGATTGGCGACCGTGCCGCGAACTTCGACGACGAACTCGCTCCGGAGCTCACGCGCCACGGCCAGAGCGGCCGCAGGCGTTCGATCCGGATCGGCGACTACTTGAACGATTCCGGTCCGATCTCGCAGGTCGAAAAAAATCAGCCCCCCCAGATCGCGAGCTCGCCGCACCCAGCCTCGCAACACGACGGCCTCGCCCGCACGAGCGGAACGGAGCGTCCCGGAGAAAGTCCGCTCGATTTTTCGATTCACCGGGATCAGTGCCATTCTCCCCCCCCGTCGTCCTCCCCTTTCCCGATCCATTCTTCGCCGTTCGACTCCGATCGATCCCGCGGGTCGGCCTCGATGGCGGCGTGGGAAGCGAGGAATCGCTCCATCCCCTCTTCGGCGATCGTCGCGGCCAGCTCGGAGAGCGGCAGCTCTCTTTCCGTCGAAGCCGTCAGGTCTTTGAGAACCACCGTTCCGGCATCGCGTTCTTTTTCCCCCGCCAGGATTGCGTATCGAAAGTGTTCCTTGACGGCACGCGACAACGAAGCCTTCGGGCTTCGCCCCTGAATTTCCAGCGTGGCATCGAGGCCGGCTTCGCGAACCTCTTCGGCCACGTGAAAGGCATAGACGAACGCTTCGCGGCCGATCGGCACGACCATCACGCGATCTTCTCTCCCGGCGATTTCTTCGGACTTGAACTCCTGCGGAAGAATTTCGATGATCCGATCGAGCCCGGCCGCGAAACCAACGGCGGGAATGTCGGGACCGCCGAGATCCGAGACCAGGCGGTCGTAACGCCCTCCGCCGACGATGGCGTCCTGGCTCCCCAGACCTCCGGCGGTGATCTCGAACACTGTGCGCGTGTAGTAGTCGAGCCCGCGAACGAGTCTCTCGTCGGTCTCGGCGGGAAGGTCGAGCGCAGCGAGGATCTCGGCCAGCCGGCCCGCATGGATCCGGCACGGTTCGCAGAGAAACGCGGCCGGCAAAGGAAATTCCCGCGCAGCCATCCGGCACCCTTCCACTTTGCAATCGAAGATCCGGAGGGGATTCGCTTCGGCTCGCCGAACGCAGTCGGAGCAGAGCCGCGACGCGCTCCCCCGCGCGACTTCGCGAAGCTTCTCCACGTAGGCGGGCCGGCAGGCCGCATCACCGACCGAGTTGAGGCGCAGGGTCAGCCCGTGAAAATGGAGCCGTCGAAGAAAAGCGAAGATGGCAGCAATCATCTCCGCATCCCCCTCGGGACCGGCGGAACCAAAGATCTCCGCGCCGACCTGATGGAACTGGCGGTAGCGGCCTTTCTGCGGGCGCTCGTACCGGAACATCGGGCCCAGGTACCAAAGGCGGACCGGCAAGGGGCGCTGCTGAAATCCGTTTTCGATGAAAGAACGAACCACTCCGGCCGTCATCTCGGGACGAAGCGTCAGGCTCCTCCCTTTTCGATCGGGGAACGTGTACATCTCTTTGTGCACGATGTCGGTTCCCTCGCCGATTCCCCTCACGAACAACTGCGTCTCTTCGGCCACCGGCGTTCGAATCTCTTCGTAGCCGTAGGATCCGAAAATCGCCCGCGCAATTTCTTCGACCCGCCCCCAGAAGAAAGTCTCCGGCGGGAGCAGATCCCGCATTCCCTTGACCGACTTGATCATTCAGATCCCCAGCGCCGCGACGGCGGAATCTTGACGTCCCGGCGCCTCGGCATCCGCCCGCCGGTACTCTTCGCTGTATCCCAGATAATTCCGGTGATAGTGCCCCAGATCCGCCACTTCCGCCGCCGAAAGCTCGCGCCGCTGCCGCGCAGGAGAGCCCCACCACATCGTCCGCGGAGGAACTTTCGTTCCCGGTGTGACCAGCGCTCCGGCGGCGATGAAGGCTTCTTCGCCGATGTCGGCCGCATCGAGAATCTGCGCTCCGATTCCGATCAGCGCGCCGCGGCGAACGGTGCAGCCATGCACGACGGCGCCGTGCCCGACGGTCACCTCTTCTTCGAGAATGCACGGGTGCGTCCCGGCCGTCACGTGCAGAACCGAACAATCCTGAATATTCGACCGCGCCCCAACTCGAATGAAATGGCAGTCGCCGCGAACGACGGACGAATACCAGACCGACACGTCGTCGCCAAGAATCACGTCGCCGACAATGGCCGCCGTTTCCGCCAGAAAAACTCGATTTCCAAGAGTCGGACTGACGCCCCTGTAAGCTCGAATGATGGCCATGACTCCCTCGATTCTTCGTTCCGCCGCAACAGATTCCCGCGAAAACAGCGGGCGCGAAAGGTTATCACAGCGGTTTCGCGGGGCCGATTCCTCCGGTGGTCCGGGTCCTCCCCCGCCATAGACTGTCGATCGTGACGAGAGAAGGAAACCCACCCGCATCCGCATCCGGCGACGGTGAAGCCGTGCCCCGTGTCCTTCGAATCGCCCACGTGAATTACGTTTTCCTCTCCCGCGATCTGGCGCCTTCGGCAGCCGGACTGCTCGAAAAATTTCCGACGCTTGTTCGTCTCTGCGAAAGCCAGGCGGAGGACCCTGCCGCGAAAATCACCGCCCTGGTTCGATTCCGGCGCAACGAAGATCTCGAAGCCCACGGCGTCTCTTACCGTTTTCGGCGGGACCGGGCGGATCGAGAAACACCGAATCGATGGACGTTTCCGGGCCGCCTTCATCGTTTGGCGAGAGGCCTGGCGCCCGACGTCGTCCACGTGAACGGGCTTCTCTTTCCGTCACAGCTCTGGCAACTTCGCGCCTGGATCGGCCGCCGTCCGGCGATCGTTCTGCAACATCACGGAGAGTCTCCCCTCCCGGCCGGCCGCTTCGGGAATTGGAAACGCCGGATGTCATTTTTTCCCGCCGACGGATTCCTCTTCACGTCCGAGTCGATGGCCGGCGAGTGGCGCGAAGCGGGGCAGATTGCGGACCCGCAGACTGTATCGAGCGTCATCGAGGGCTCCTGCGATTTCAAACACAACGC
>Ga0315281_10006738_pt1 | contig 16291 bp, 13 predicted proteins | sample YL17G07_0_MG_FD_204540 | JGI IMG/M metagenome (GOLD analysis project Ga0315281, IMG submission 204540) | Sediment microbial communities from Yellowstone Lake, YNP, Wyoming, USA - YL17G07_0 | ecosystem: Environmental > Aquatic > Freshwater > Lake > Sediment | place: USA: Wyoming | collected... | reverse complement strand
GTTAGCGCTGATAACCACAAGCGACGCCATCACAGCAAGAAGAAGAAGAAGCACAGCCATCATGATAAGCGCAGTCATCACAAGTCCTCGAAGAAGCACCATTCTTCGCATAGGGAGCGTGAGCGCCGTCATCGCGTTGAGAAAAAAGCCCCTCCTCCTCATGCGCTCGATAATCACGATTCCGTTGCACCATCGGGCAGAAAGTATGAACTGAAGCCGCCCGTGGAGAAGAAGACACCCGAGCTGGATGCGTTTATCTCGGTCAAGAAACAGAAGACGCAAAAGACCACCACTCACAAGCCTGCCGAGGAACGCGTTGAGAAAAAGGAGAGACGACCCGTCGACCCACCTGTTGCAAAGACCATTGATGCTGGCGCTGCTGCTGTTGCTGACAAGTTGATGACTGATGTGCTTATCAGCAATGCGGGGTTGAAGGAGGCATATACGTCTTTCTGCGTGTTCACTGGCGCGCACATGTTGACGCAAGGGCTGAATCCGGCCATGGACGCAATCATTGAGAATTTCAAGTATGCGGACTTCCTCACCTTTTTGGACAATTTTCACAGGGGTCTCACCATGGAAGGTGCCGGGTTGCAGAAGGTGTTGGGATTGGCGCGCCAAGCCGATTTTCGCATCTACTATCTCTCGATGGATTCGAAGGCCCCCTTGCAGCTTGATGTGGGCGGCATCAACCGTTGTTGGTTGAGCAAGGGTCGTCCCATGGGCACCCCGCGTAATGTGCCGACTCTGTGTGGGTATGTTTCGGGTGGTGCCATGGAATACAGTTTGGTGAGCAGCGGTGTCGGCCATATCTTGGTTTCGTACAATTACATCTGCAACATTGCGATCCGCACCGCCGAGATGCTCTCCAAGTTCTGGGCGACCATGTATCCCGATTTTGCGACATTTGACAATGCCACGTACAATGCGGCGTGCAATGAATTTGTCGCAAAGATCCCCACTTTTGATGCAATGTATGCGGGGTTTTGCAGGCAGTTGGCCATCTTGTGCACGGCATTCAAGACCAAGTTTGCCTTTGTGCATAAATAAATATATATATATCATTTTGCGTTACTTGTTTTTTTTTTTTTTTATTTTTCTCTGTTCACACACCCTTGACGACGTTGTAAAAATTGACGCGCAGTTTCTGGTCGTTTTTCCAGCTTGTTTTGAGGAGATGGGGTTCCTCCCACGTCACGGTGAGATGGGGCGCGTTGTGGGGGTTGGTGATCGCGGCGCTGATGTACTGGATTGCGTAGGTGGTTGCCCATCCCAGCAGGAAGATGTCGATGGAGGTGGCGGTGATGGCGAGTTCGATGTCGAGCATGGGCGGGAAGCTCCGCGACAGGCTGCAGAGGGCGTCTTGATGGGCGACCGAGGCCTCGCGCATCCGCTGCCGCGCGGCCGGGGAGGTGTCGTTCCAGTCGATGCCGAGGGATTCGTACAGCGCAAAGTCCCATGTGTGGCAGTGGCGGTTGCGGGTGTATGTGCGGGCCTTTGCGTCAATGCTCTTGATGTGGCTGAGGATGACGAGGTTCGTCTGGATGCTGGTTTGCTGGCTGGCGCTGTTGAGCAGCTCGGACGCGGGCGCAGGCTCGCTGCGGTCGGCCGTCTCGTGCGTCCGCGACTGCAGTATTTTGCGTGTGCGCAGGGAGCACTCAATGCGGAAGTGCAGCAGCCCCATCCACGCGTTGTGTAAGGGTGCGCGCCAGAGCCCCCATGTGGGCGAGAGTATTGTGCAGGTCTCGTGCGAGGCGTCGCACAGCAACAGCGCGAGGCCGTACTCGACGACCTGCGGACTGAGCGAGAGACAGGCGTTCGAGAAGTTTGTGCTTTTTGCGTCGAGGGGCGCCATGGCGAACGTTTGCCAGTCGCGGCTGACGTGTGCGTTGTCGAAGCAGCCGAGTTGCCGCGTCAGGGACATCGCGAGGGGCCCCGTGTTTGCGTTGATGCGTCGGTCGTGGGGCGTGTGGTTGTGCAACAGGCCGTACAGCAGGTGCATTTGCGTTGCCAGACGCAACTCCGTGCGGCTGTTTTCGATCAGGCGGCCGTTGTAGTTGATGCCGCCGGCCCGCGCAACGCTGCTTTGGTTGATCTCCAGCAGCAGGCCTGGGTTGGCCGACGCCCTGCGGCTTGTGCTGTGGATGTTGGTGGGCACGATGCGGCGGTCGTTGGCAACGGGCACCGTGGCGGCCAGCGGCAGGATGTGTGCGAGGGCGCCCTGCACGGCGGGGCGGGTGATGTCGGTGCTGTGGCGGGTGATGTCGAGGACGTGTGTGTCGCTGGCGTGGATGACGGACTCGTAGACGCTCATAAGCACCAGCCGTTCGTCGGGGTACACCCAGTGGGCCGTTTTTGCGTCGTACTCGGCCGTCGCCAGCACGGTGTGGACAAAGTCGCCGGTCCACCCCGGCCGTGCCGCGTTGAGGGTGTTAATCTTGTCCGCGTGGTGTAGCATCGTGTGGTCGATGAGGCGGTGGATGTCCGTCACCAGTGTCTGCAGCATGTGCTTGTCGGCGGCCGACGCAAATAGTGCGGCCACGGGCTCGGGCGCGATGTGTTTGTACGGCAGACGTATTCCCGCAAACAGCGGCAGCAGCGGGGCCGTGTAGTTCAGGGCCGTGGCGTCGTGGCCGCACTTCTCCAGCGGGTGTTTGAGCACGCGTTCTGTGTGGATGACGAGCGCGTTGCAGTTGAAGAAGCCCGTGTCCTTGTGCAGCGGGAGGCGGTCGCGCGCATACTCAACAACCTTGTCGACTTTTGCGTTGGCCGCGTTGTATAGGCCGTTGTCCTTGAACCCCGCATCCTGCAACAGCTGGGACAGTTGCGTGTCCCGCGACATGTAGTAGTGATAGACAACCACCTGTTTGTTGTCGGTCTGCACGTCGCGCAGCTGTCGTGTCCCCGTTCTGCAGGGGCCGATGAACATGTCCTCGTGGCCGAAGAGCATCTGGCACATCCTCCATGTGGCGCTCGCCACCGCACGCGTGGTGTTGCACATGTGTGCGTCGTCGAAGTAGCGGTTGTTTGCAAAGTAGGCGTGGGCCTTGGCCTGGTTGCTCCATGCGATGTGCTCGGCGCCTGTTGATTCGCGCAAAATGGGCGTCTTTGATATGTAGAACGCCGCGTCCTGGAACTGCTCGGGCGGGCGCTTCTGCTCGGCAATGTGCTGGAAGACGCTCGCGGGCAAGGGCAGCGCAAATTCGATGGTGGTCTCGTCCTCCTGCATGGTGGCGGTGCGGTAGCAGTCCTGCAGCATCAGCAGGTTGATGGCGGCGGTGTCGGTCTTGCTGACAATGTACGCCTTGCTGTTTGCCATCTGCACGCGGATGCCGAGCGCCTCGCTGGCGAAGAGGGTCTGGCCGTCGTTGGTGTCGCGATTTGCGCCCGCAAAGAGTGCGGCCATGAACCCGCCGCGGCCGTCCTCGTGTTCGGTGGGCAGGGGCTCCGTGTGACTGCGGATGTGGTCATGGGCAATCCCCTCGTCGATGAGCAGCACGCGGAAGACGTATTCGCGCAAATTCCGCACCATCAGCGTCTCCAGCACCGCGCTGTGTAGGTCGTTGACGAGGACGAGGCGGTTGTCGGTGGTGGCCAGCAGCTGGCTGGGCACGCGTGTGTCGTGGGGCGGCCGGTTCTCGCGCGCGCCCGTGTCGGCAAACAGCAGCAGGGTGGTGAGTGCTTTTGCGTCGTCGATCAGCAGCTCGATGTGCTTGGGCATCCGGCTGTCGTTCGTGTTGATTGCCGTGGTGCGCGCGACGTAGTGCAGCATCTGTGTCAGCGGGGCGCCCATGGTGCAGCTCTCGAGCGAGAGGTGTGTGCTCCATTTGCGGCCCTTCTCCTGCCACTGCAGCGTGTTTTGCGCCAGTATCTGCGTGTTGTGCTCGCGGGGCCCCATCAGGAAGTCCTGTGGCTGCACGTCGGTGCGGATCAGCGGGTACGACACGTGCACCAGCAGGTTTGCGAGGTGGGGCACCTCGGTGGCCACGTCCGCGGTCTGCAGCTGTTGCAAGAGAAGGTTGAAGATGTGGCTGTAGGTGAGGCAGCGGGTGCGTTTGTCGCGGAAGGCCTGGATGGGCTCGCACTTGGTGCTGAAGAGGCGCTGTCCCAGCAGCTCGGGCTGCAGTCCCGTGAGGAGGGCGTCGGGCTCGTAGCAGAACTGGTGGCCGATGTCGTCGAAGTCGCGCTCCTGGGGCGTGCGCAAAAGCGGCCCGTTGATGGCAATCTCGCAGCAGAAAACGACCGTGTTCAGCAGGGGGCATTGCTTGAGCTTCCTCATGATGTACGACTGCAGCCCCTGTGCAATCTCGTTGTAGTTGACGGAGACGTATTCGTGGCGCTGTTTCTTGGCGGCGATGATTTTGCGCATCACGTCCTCGATGAGCAGGTCGGCGTCAATCAGATGCAGTGAGGTTTTGTTGTCGAACGCCGCGAGTTTTGCGTGTATTCGTGTTGTGCTGTTGCCGAGGCCCTCGTGTTTGGCAAGTATGCACTCGTGGGCTGTGTCGCATTTGTAGAAGAATTGGTTCAGGAATTCCATGTGAACCTTTGCATAAAAAATGGTGCCCTTTCTTTTTTCACTTGTGCGTATTGTGTAATTTTTTTTTTCTTTTTGTTTTTTTTATGTAATTCTTTCTTTCTTTCTTTCTTTCTTTCTTTTTCTATCCTTTTTTTGAACACACAAAACGCAAATGGACAAAGACGCCATAATTGGATTTTTGAGCAAAAAGCCAAAGAACAAGCAGAAGCCGGCGTACATTTGGCCGCACATCATCATCGCGGCACCGTCTGTCTTGTTCTGGGCTGTGGTCTTCATCAACACGCTGATTCTCGCGCACAATGCCGACTGGCGGACAGGCAAGAAACACTACGTGGACAAGGACAAGGAGAAGCTCAAAAAGACGCTGAGTTTTGCAAGCAATGAGGACCTTTTTGCGTTTCTGAGCGCGGCGTACGTGCTCGACAACAAGACGCTGATTGTGCCGGCCGAGCTGAAGGATTCCCACTTCACGCTGATTGCCGTGAAATACACCTCCAAGCAGTTGGTTGCCATCACGTTGCCGGGGCACAGGGACCACGGCCACGGCATATCCGTGGCCGATTTGGCCGGCTTCTGGGTGTGGTTTCCCATGCACCTCTTCTACACCCTGGTGGCGCTGCGGTTGGCGAGTCTGCAGCTATCGGGCGCGGTCACCGCGGAGCAGCAGCTTATCAAGAACGCGGTGCGGCGGCGGGCGCAGGACAGCGGTGTGGAGATGGCGCCAATGCAATCCTTCCTTGATCACGCAAATAACGACGACAGAATTGAACCTGCTGGAGACCCCATGGAGGATGAGGACGAGAACTTCACACACGTGGTGGCGCAATCGGCGTCGGACCAGCGATTTCTCTCGGGGGTGCTGCTCTCGTGGATCACGCCGTTGGCCCTCTCGCTGAAGTGGTGTCTTGACGGCGAGGATCGCGTCAGCTACAAGTTCTGCTGCACGGGGCTGCTGCTGTACTGTCTCTACTTCATCTCCGTCGGCGTGCGCAAGGAGAATTACTTCATGCGCACCCAGAAGGAGATAGATGATGAAATTGAGCAAAATATGGCGGATGAGTTGGCGAATAACGATAAGTGAGTGGATAGATGTATGTATAAATAAATATGTGTATATTTTTTTTTTTTTAACGCAAAAAAATTCCTTTTTTTTTATTTACTACTCCATGCACAAAGCACACATTTGGTTGCTGAGCAGCATGAAATCCTCGTATTTTGAGATGTTCTTCGATGCGAACGTGGAGTTGATGTCGTCGGCAATCAGCAAGGTCATTATGTTGTTTATGGGTTTCTTGTTTGCGCCCGAGCCCTCGAACGCAGTCACAGTCTTCACCTTGAAGCCGAGCTCGACGCAAAGCTCGTGAATCAGTTTGAGGTAGGTGTCGTTGTTGACAAGACGATTGTCGAGCGAGAGCTGCACGTTCAGCAGGTGTCGCCATGGCCGCTTCTCGATGGCCTTTGTCACCATGCCGAGCAGGCCGATTTTCTGTTTCAGGTCCTTATGCAGTGTTGCAGTGATGTGTAGAACGCAATTTGCGGCGTAATCCTCGTCCTGCATGTACAATTTCATGTTTCGGGTCTCGTCGTAGAATCTGCTCACCGTCTCGCTGTTGACGTTTTCGTCGATGAGTAATCTTTTCTTCTCGCTGTTCTCTCCATTGCATGTGATGGTGTATTCAATTTCGATGCCGCTTTTTGCGTCAGCCAGTGGTTTGGAAGCATCTCCGCCCATTGTTTTTTTTTAAAGTGTTAATAATGACTGAAAAAAAAAATTCAAAGTCTATATGCAATTTTACATATGCAAAAAAAAAAAATTATATATATACATTTTTTTTTCAAGTCAACACAATTACGGATTTTTTTTTTTTATTTTTTTTTTTTTATTATTATTTTTTGAGCTCATTGACAATAAAAAAAAAATGGACGCAGTGAAGGTTGAAATGACGGAGAGTATGAAGCTGTATGTGGTGAAACCGATTATCGATTCCATGGGAAAAGGCGTGTATGATCCATTCACGACGCAAAGTCTGGAAGACTTCTATGCATACTGCACCACCCGCGTCAATTACCGCAATATGTGTGCCGTGGCAAAACTCTTGCCCGACGGGAAACGGGTGTTGAGCGAGCCCTTGTTCAGCATGGACCTCGTGTTGCATCTGCGGTCCTTGGCGGCCTTCACAGCGTTGATGACGCAAACCCCGCGGCGAGGACTTGTCTACTGCAAGAACGCGAGTCAGACGCAAGGCGGCGATGGGGAGATGTTGGGTTTCGTCCTGTACACCGTGTACGACGCCGTGCGGATTGTTTACGTCGACCATGTGTGCGGCAATGCGTTGCTGAAGCTTGTGGGCACGAAATTGAGCACAGTGTTGCTGAATTGCGTCGGCATGTTGGAGCTGCCAATGCTCGATGATGGCGGGTACAAGCTTGTGCTGCGACCGCTGCAGGATGACCACGGCAACACCGCCATCCATGAGAAACTGTATTCGTATTGGTGCGCACCCACCGAGATGGTGAATCATTTCATGGTGTGGGACGCACAGGACCGCGAGAACCGCAATCAACTCAAATTCTTTACCACTGCAAGCGTGGAGTCGCTGTATCACGAGATTGCATCCGACCCCGACGCGCTGTTGGGTGTGCTGGCTCTTTTTCTGCAGGCGGCGCCAGGGCTAGACGTTGTTGGCTTTTCCGCTGGGTTGGCTGCGTATGTTCGTCTCGGGCACACGAGTGGCGGCGGCGTCTTGTCGAGCGAGCAGCTTCTGCAGTTGGAGAAGGGGTGCGACGCCATTAACACGTTGTATGGACCGTTTTTCCTCTTCCGGGTGGGTGCAATGCTGTTCTCCATTCTCTTTGAGGACGATGACATGCCCGCGGACGTCCGGGACGAGTTCAGTCTCTTCCTCAGCAACCGTTTTGCGTTGCACATGAATGCGGCCATTTCTGCCCACGCAAATTATCTCTGGATGATGGTGGTCTTGCTGTGTCACCCCGAGAACAGCGACCCGGCGTTTGTGAAGCACTGCATCATGGAGTTTGTGAGTCGATGCACCGAGTCCGAGGTCATGCGCAGTTCGGTCCACAGGTTCCTGCAGCAGCCCGGGTCGATGGTGCCTGCCTTTCTCGAATATGTCAAGCGAAAGACGCAATTGATTCTCATGAGGCAGATCGACCGATTGGCCCTTGTCAATCTCCGCCGCCCCCGAATCGCTGCGTTGTCACTGTACCTGACAGGCAGCATTGACGACAGCATTGCCGAGTACGCAAAACCCGACCGCCAGATTCCGATGAGTCCGTTTGTCGTCAAGTTGCAGCATTGTGCGGGCATCCTCAACACGGCGCGGAAATTCAATAGCGTGCCACAACAATAATAAACATTATTTTATTCACTCCTTCCTCAAAATTTTTAATTTTTTTTTTTTTTATTTTTCTTTTACTTTTTATAAACATTGAGTTTGCAATGGACAACAACAACATCAGCAACGCGCCCGTGCCCCAAAAAATCATCTTTGTCAATGCCCCAGAGGACCCCGACAGCAATCTCATCAAATGTGACAGTCGGTGGCTGAACATGTGCGGGTTTGTGTTCTTCTTCGTCGACCGGAACACCCCGGCGGGCCGCCGCAAAATAGAGAACATCCTCAACATCTTGCTGCTGTACTTCTATGTGCTGAGCATCTGTCTGACGACGATCGGCGTGTTCAATCCCGCATGGAAGGTGAGCCATGGCGCAAAATTCGGGCTCTTCAATGCGTGCGCCTGCACCCATGTCAACGAAGACTGCACGATCGACGTCAAGAACTCGTTCGATCTGCAGGAGCGCGTCACCCAGCTCTTCTGGGGCGACGATTGCGTCGTCTATCACGCATCGGAGGCCGGTGTGTATGTGCTCTTCCTCGCGGGCATTCTGATGGTGGTGGTCCACATGAAGGAGATGGTCCTCGATCCGTTCTTCATGCCGGTTGGTGCTGCGGGTGCGACTGTCGCAAAATCCGTCCCCCGCACGGTCTTTTTTGTCTGCGTCTTCAACGTCGTGATGCTCTTCTTCGTCATCGATTGTTTGGAGGATCTGATCAACATGAACCCCCTCGACTATGAGGCGGGGTTGGCGATGTTCATTGTGGCCGAGCTCAATTGCGTGTTTTCGATGGGTTTTGTGGTTTTGCGCTACCTGCCCTTTTTCCGGCGTCAGTTTGCGCGGGTCATGCGGTATGTGGACATCGGGCTGCTGCTGTGTCTGTTCTCGGTTGTGTTTACGATCAGTGCCAGCATTGGGCTCGGCCAGTGGGTGCGGCTGGTGCTGTCGACTAACGTGAACCCGCTGATGCACTTCGGGCCCGACATCAACCGGCTCTTTTCCGTCATGGGCATGGCCCGCAACGCAACGGCTGTTGAGGACGACATGTTTGCGCTTGACACCGGTCGCAAGGACTACATTGAGCTGGCAAAGCTGTCGATTGGCATGAACACCGTGTGCTACTGCAAGCCGACGTGGGACGGGCCGGATATCCACTGGAACGACGGGGTGGAGTTCTACTCGCTGATGCCGAACGGCAACAGCATTGCCTTTGATTACTACGCAACGCGGCTTTTTGCGTGGCTGACGCTCATGGTCATGCTGATCTCCTTTCTGATGTACATTGTGCAGCCCGCGGCCTTCTACCACTCGCTCACAATCTGGGTGATTGTCTTCTGCATCATGACGCTGTGTCTGTTCACACAGGCGAGTTTCAACGGGCTCTTTCCGCAGGATGGCACGAGCCGGGGCCACGGTTATGTCCTCTACAACGTGGGCGTGTTGCTGTCCGTTTGCGTGCACGCATCGCTGTACTCGTGTTTCCACAAGAAGCGCAATACATGAATAAACTAAAAAATACATTAAATTTGAGTTATTATTATTGCATTTTTTTTTTTAAAAAAAAATTTTAATTTTATTTTTATGTAAGATGATGTTTTTCTTTCAATTTGGTGATGTCTTCACGGGCTTTGAATAAAATACGACGCAATTCGAGTGAATAGGCAATGCTCTCGTCGATTGCAGTTTTGAATTTCTTGCGGTCTTTTTCGAGTTCTTTCTTTTGGCGTTTCTTCTCGGCCAGTTCCCTGACCTCCTGATTCACAAATTGATCGTATTCTTCCAGAGCCTGTTCAATGTCAAATTCAGCTAGTTCTAGGTTTTCAATATTGAGACCCGACAGATTGTCGTATATGGTTTTCATTCGTTGATAGCATGGACACATTGCATCCAAAGATGAAATCGGCGTTTCCGCAGGTTGCTTTAGAGCCTCGTCAAATCTCATTTTAATTGTCCGCCATCGACCCCGTGTCAAAAACGCTGTCCATCTAAAAATCCCTTCATATTTGAACTCATTATTGACACAAGCAGCAATTGCATCAAAAATAAGCTTTGCTTGTGTGTATTTGGGGGTTACATGACCCATTAAATGAGAAAATGCGTCATTGTCATTCTCAAAGAAATTCACAATGACATTGAGCTCTGCACATGTTGTCTGTGATTTTTTCTGACTTCGCGAAGACATTTTTTGGTTTTGTGTTGTTGAAAAAAAAAAATTTAAATGTATTTTTGAATCATCATTGTTGTTGTTATTTATTTTTTTTTTTAAGTCATGTTATCAAGCTCGTCTGATTTTGTTTCGGGCTTGTTGCCCCGCATCCGCTGCACCCAATGGGTGAGTCGTTTGTAGTTGAAGAGACCGACCAGTACCACGACTATGGCCACGAGGGAGAGGGTGACGGCAACAATCTCGTCATGCTTTGCTTTGGTTGCTTTGAGTTTGGTATTTGCGTTCTTGTGTTTCTGTGACTGGGACGGGCTGGGCGAGTTGCTCTCCGAGAAGCAGCTGCAGAATCCGCCGCAGCCATCGGCCCCGCACAGATTTGCGCTGGTGCACGCCGGCATGCAGTCGGTGCGGGACACGATCACCACGCACGTGGCCGTGCCGTTGTTGCATGCAATGTCGAGGTGGTACGGCTTGATGAATCCCGTTGTCGGCAGTGTCATTATGAAACATTGCGTCACCAGTGTTGTGTAGGAGTAGATGATGTTGTCGGCATTGTCGAGCACCTCGATCCAGTATGCGCTGTAGATGGGAGAGTGGATGTCAAAGTAGATTGAGCGGTTGTTGAATTGGTACACGTGCAGCGAGTTTTGCGCGATATTGATTGTGCTTTTCACCGTCGTCCCGTTGCCGCAGGCATGGGCTCCGCACAGCAACGCAAAAAGAATCAGCACATGTGGTAGGGTCATTGTGTTTTTTTGTTTTATGAAAAAAAAGTGGCTATAATTAAAAAAATTTTTTTTGTTTCTGAAAAAAAAAAAGAAGGGAGATAATTTTGCAGTTGTGATTTGTTTCTTTCTATTTTTAGACCCATGACGCTGCGGGAATTCAAGCATGCGCAAATCGAGGCGGCCAAACGGCAGTACACACACTATCTGCTGAGCCACCACGCCACATACGTGCAGATTGCGCGGCGCAACACGCGGGACTACATCCACGGCGACTACGAGGTGCTGCTGGAGTGCGGCGACGACAGCGTGCAGTCGAACATGTTCTCGGGCACGAAGAGCATCGTGGGCCTCTACATCCTGCTGGCCTACATCAACAACGACGTGCCGATCGACGTGGACCTCTCGCAGCTGTTTGCGTCGTACAGCACCATGTCCCGCAACCTGAAGAAGCTGTCGAGCACGCCGATCGTCGACTACGTCAACCACATGGGCGCGCTGGTCACGGGGATGCAGAAGCCCAAGTCCGTGGGCCTGCTGGACATCATGGTTGCCAAGCTGCACAAGGTGGTGGACGCGCTCAGTCTCGTGGAGCGGGAGATCTGGTTCGACGAGATGCTGAGCCAGATTGGCAAGCACAAGACGGAGTTCGACTACAACAACACGGGCTCGCAGCTGGCGGCCATCTACTTCGAGATTCTGATGCGCTTCTTCCACGTGAACGAGGTCGGCGTCACGCAAAAGGACATCGAGAACGACTACTTCACGCTGAAGAATGCGTGCACGACGCTGTTCTTCGCGGCGCCCGAGCAGGTGGTCTGGCCCATGGGGCTCGAGGGCTACTCGCACCAGCACTCGGCGGGCTTCTCGGGCGTGCGCACGACGGGCCGTGTCATGGTGGCGCTGGCCCGCGTGTTTTTGAGTCTGTACCGCTCCGCCTTTCTCTATCTGCTGGGGGAGACGTACATGTCGCCCAGCGGGGTCTTCCATCGGAACACGCACATCGTCGAGGCAAACGACAAGAACGTCAACCCGGGCTGCAAGACGGAGATGAAGTACAGGTACTCCTTCGGCTGGTGGCTGCCGCAGATCCCCGAGAATGCCTACGTGGAGGACATCGACATCACGGACGCGCACAAGAACCGCAAAGATGTCGTGAGTTCGTACGTCTCCGCCATCGGGATGTTCGGGCAGTACATCACCATCAACCTGCGCAACGACGTCTATTTTGTGCGCAAAAGCACGCTGAGCGACAACTGGGCGCGCATCATGGGGCGCAAGCCCATGGACGCCGATCCCTCGTTCATCTGGCACAGCCACTGCTTCCTCAAGATGGTGGAGTGCGTCGAGGCGGTTCTTGAGGATTCGTCGGAGGCGCGGAAGCGGATTTCGCAGGTGGTTAAAGGGTTCACCGACATGCTAATCGCCACGATGGTGCAGGAGCACGATCAGCACGTGGATTTGTGACGAGAGTAATATACACACACACACACACAAATTTGTACAGTAATAACAATAAAAAAAAATATATAACGCAAAAAAAACTTGATTATGTATATTTAAATGGTGATTTTATTTGTGTCGTTAATCAAATTCTTGACATCTGTCATGTCCTCACACTCTATACCGACAATTTGATTTGAGTCATTTTGGCATCGCTCGCACACGTTGGGATAGGTCATCTTGATGATTTGTGCAAATTCTGCAAAGTGCTCGATGATTTTGGTCACCATATCTAAAAGCACGAATTTCAGGTGGTTTTTGAAGATTTCGGGATGATAATGGATGGCGGGTTGCAGAACAAGCTCGTGAAAGTCCTTCTGTACCACAGTGTTGGGGCTACAACCATCAATGTTCATGACAAACACCGACGCCTCCCTTACGTATTCGTCATTCTTGTTAAACCCCACTGCAAAGTTCATGACACCTAGGAGATGGTGTCCAACAAACTTAATGCGCAAATGTCGTTTTCCAGTGTTAAAGCTGATGTCGTAAAGATATGGAATCACGTTTATGATGAATGCAGGGATATTGTCTGAATTCTCACGCAGCATGCTGAGAAACTCGTCTGTCCATTCATCGATGACAATGTTGATTCTGTGTATCAATCTCGTTTTCTGATCTTCAGTGTTGGGCATTTCTCTTTCTTCTTCTCCTTGGCTTTTTTTTCAAATTTGAGTGAAAAAAAAAATATAAAAAGTACATATGCAAAAATAAATTTTAATATGCAATTTTTTTTTTTTGAAAAAAAAAAAATTGAAGTCGTTTTTTTTTGTTGTTGTTGTTGTTTCAACATCTGGCGTTTGTGATGTTGAGCTGCAGATTGACCAGCGTTTTTGCGCCACATATCTGCAGAAAGGCCTTGTCGTAGTTCGTGAAATTGACGAGGGGCGGGGCAATGGCGACGGTCAGGTAGTTGTTGTTTGCACAGCCGCTGTCGAGTGTGGGGACGCCCAAGCAGCCCTGCAAGCTGTAGGCATCGTACGCAATGTGGGTGTGGGCGTCGATCATGTCCTCGACGAACTCGCTGGCGGGACGGATGGGACGCACCGCACACTCCCAGTCGATGATGCGGCGGTCCAGCAGACATTCGCTGTACGTGGCGCACGGCACGGTGATTTGCTCGAGCTCGGCCATCTGCCGCAGGAATTGCGTCGTTTGCACCGTGCCGAAGTTGACGCCGAGAAAGTAGGTCTGCGCAACCTTCAGCGCGTTGATGATGGCGGGAAACCGCAGATGCTGCACGTGGCAGCAGAGTGTCTCGTGGAGCTTGCTGGAGTTCATCATGTAGCTGAGGTGGTTGGCGACGGGGCAGTCGTTCCCCAGCCACAGGCCGTCCGTGACGAGGCTGCGCTCGCTGGGGTCGTACAGTTGCGCAATGGTGTTGATGGTGCTGTTGAGGGCCCGCTGCAGGTCCACAAACTGGGCCGCGAGCTGCGGATACTCTGTGTAGGCCGTGGTGCGGAACTGCGCGGCGTCGCTGGCAATGGTGTCGTTGAGGGGGTCCAGCAGGTCAGATTGCGCCTGCGTTTGCAGCGCGGTTGCCAACAGTAGCAGCGCTGCAAGGATCATTTTAATTTTTCAGTTGAAATGAAAAGCAAAACAAAAAAAAAATTAACAAAGTTGTGCATATTGATTTTTCAATTTTTTTATTTTGACTTATGGAGTTGTTTCCCAAGTGTTTTCTGCAGCTTTTTTGTGTTAGACAGTGATGAGCTCGACAAAAGATGTGACAATGACGCTGTGTGTGGACGTGGCGGACCCCCTCTTCACGTTCTGGTGGTTTGCGCTGGACCAGCTGGGCCACACCCCGATTGTGCCCGTCATGGCGCACAACTGGGTGGTGAAGAAACGCATGGCACACAAGCTGGCGCAATACGAACAGGACCTGCTGGACAAGCGCATGCTCATCATGGGCTGCGAGACGACGCTGGCCAACCACTACAGCGCGCTGAACACGAAGGGCATGGCATTCAGTCGCGCGCTGGGCGAGAACCCGATGGTCAGAAACCTCAAGAACCGACAGGTGAACAGCGACATTCTGCAGAAGGTGAAGAACATGATCACCACCAATTTTGAGCTCAATCAGCTGCAGAACGAATTGCGGCTGCTGGGCGAGAACATCGACAACACAACCGCGCAACGCATGGCGCTGGCGGACACCATCGACGATCTGAAGTACGACACCGTGCAGATGCGGGACTTTGTCAATGCGCGCGAGGAGCCCACTGAGAAGCGGGATTACCAGGACATTGCGGCGTCCTTTGAGCGCAAAAATGGTGCACGCCGGAACGCTGACGACGAGCGCAAGGACGAGGAGCGCGCCGTCCATGTGGAGAATTACGAGGAGCGGCGGAAGGAGGAGAAGGATGAGAAGGCGCGGCGCAAGCGCAAGAAGCGCGGCGCGCAGGGCGAGACCAGCAGCGCGTTTGAGCAGATTCTGATGCAGGTGATCAGCACCGCGCTGACGGGCGAGGAGCTCAACATGGACTCCATCAAAACGAATGTGGAGAAGCACAATGAGGAGCAAGAGGAGGAAGAGGACGCCGAGTCGTTAGACATCAACAGCATCAGACAGGAGGCCCGTGCCGTTCTGGACACTTGACACAACCAATGATGGTAATAAAAAAAGACGCAAAAATAAAAATAAAAAAAAAACTTACAAATAGCAGTGTGTTTAATTATTTTTTGTCGACGCCGTCGTGATCACTTGAACCTGCTGATGTCTGGGGGACGCAGTTTCTCCTGGTCGATGCGGTCCTGCTCGGTCTGCTGGAAGTAGATCAGGAATTTGAGACACATTGCAAACAGCAGTTTGCGGCGGTTCTTCTTCTCGGTCTTGAGGGGGAAGACGCTGTAGTTTCCATGCTCTGCGATGATGTTCTCGATGTCGTCGGGCAGCGTGCTCTGGTCCTTGTGTGTTTTTGCGCCCTGACGTCTCATGGGCGATGTTTTGCAGCTGCACTTTTAGATGGCAAAAAAACAATGAAAGGCAGAATACACTCTTCATTTTTGTTTTTCTGATTGGGTGTGTGTGTATTTTTCAATTACAAGTGCAAACAGTGTGAAAAACAAAGGGAAAAAAGAAAAGGAACGAAGCACTCGTTTATGGAGAAGAAACACGTTGTGGCATTCGGCAATGCAGACAAGCCCGACAAATACATCCTCGTGAAGGCGATTCTGATTCCCGCAAACTACATCAACGCAGAGGACGAACGCGACGTCCTGAAGACGCGGCGCCAGTACACCCGCAGCGAGCTGGAGAGTCTCGACATGCGGGGTCTGGTTGTGAAGTACGAGCATCAAGGGTCGCTTGCCATCGGCCATGTGATCGACAGCGACTTTTCGAGCGACGGCTCCTATCAGGTGCTCATCGAGATCCCCCCTTACAGCGGCACCGACCGGCAAACTCTGCTGAAGAGCGAGGCCCGCAGGAACCTTGTGGGGCTGCTGGTATCATCGGCCTTGACGGATGTGTCGCTGCATCACAAGGCAAGTGTCTTCAAGGAGGGGCGCAATACCCGTGTTGTGCGCGAGATGCTTGACGTGTCCTTTGTCTCGAAGGGTGGGCGTGTTGGAAGCCACGTCCTCAAGGTGATGTGGACCGACGCCTCCTCTGCAAATGTGATTCGTGTGCGCGAGTCTGGTTTTGCGACTGGTCTTTATATTTTTTTGTATCTTTTTTTCTCATTTTTTTGCAGTTCTTCTTTTTTCGCACATCTATTTTTTTGCTTTTTATTTTTTTTCAACAAAGTGAAGAACCCATCACGAAAAAATCGTATTTACACGTGCGGCGCACGGCTTTTTTTTCATATATAATAATTTTTGATTTGTTGAATTTTTTTGTTTTTTTTTTTTTTTGTTTTACTCATTTATCAAAAAAAAAAGATAAAGGTTCTGCAAAAAAAAAAGGATATACAGATCGAACCATCGCCGCTGTTGAACCAAACCGCACCGTAATCGAAACAATCGCCGCATCCAAAGAGAATTTTGACCAGATCACA
>Ga0315281_10006736_pt1 | contig 16295 bp, 11 predicted proteins | sample YL17G07_0_MG_FD_204540 | JGI IMG/M metagenome (GOLD analysis project Ga0315281, IMG submission 204540) | Sediment microbial communities from Yellowstone Lake, YNP, Wyoming, USA - YL17G07_0 | ecosystem: Environmental > Aquatic > Freshwater > Lake > Sediment | place: USA: Wyoming | collected... | reverse complement strand
CGTGGAGGCGAACGCCTCGATGGACGACAGCAGACGCTTCTGGAGGCTGCACAGCACGAGCCCAGCCGCGTTCTGCACCGACTTGGGCGCGTCCTTCAGCCGTTCCTGTCGCGCCTGTCGGTATTCATCCAGTAGCTTCGGCAAGAGCAACTGTGCATCTTCTTGCGCCAGCCCATCGATCGGAATCTCGACGATGCGGCGCTCGGGGAAACCGCCATCGAGCATGCGGAGATCTTCCTTCAGCCGGCGAACCATCACCGCGTCCAGCTGCTTTGCGCCTTCCACGGGGACCCCGCGACAGAATCGCTGCGGGTCGAGAATCTCGAGCAGCGACGAGAAGCTGTTGGAGTGCCCGTTGTGCGGCGTCGCGGAGAGGAACAGCCGATGCTCGAAACGCGGTGCCAGCTCGCGGATGGACTTCGTGAACTGCGAGTCCACCGCGTATCGCGCGCCGCTGGCGGGCGCGGCGTTGTGCGCTTCGTCGAGAATCAACAGGCTTTGGGGCGCGAACGTGCCCAGCCAGTCGCGCAGCGGCGACGCGTAGTCTTCGTCCCGCAGCAGATGGTGCGAGACGATGAAGCGCGAGTGCGTGGTCCAGGGGTTCACGCCGAACCCACGCTCCTGGCGCATCCGGCGGACGTAGTCGCGGTCGAACACGACGAACGTGAGGCCGAACCGCTGATCGAGCTCTTCCTTCCACTGCAACACCACCGACGGCGGCGCGGCCACGATGATCCGCCGCACGCGCTGCCGCATCAGCAGCTCGCGGACGATCAGCCCGGCCTCGATCGTCTTGCCGAGACCCACATCGTCCGCGATGAACAGGTTCACGCGCGGCAGGAGCAGCGCTTTGCGCAGCGGCTCGAGCTGATAGGCATCGATGCGGATGCCCGCGCGGTAGGGCGCCTGAAACAGCTTGGGGTCGGTCGACGTGACCGTGTTCCAACGGAGCGTCCGGTAGTAGGCCGCGAAGTGGCGCGGCAGGTCGAAGTGCCCCTGTGCGAGACGCGACCAGTCGGCCTCGCTCACCCGCTGCGCGTCCACCTCCTTCTCCCACAGCACCTCGAGTTCTTCGCCCTCCGCGTCGTCTTCGAGGCACGAGAGTCGGACCAGAGTCTGGTCTCCAAGCCGTGGCGCAGGCTCGACGGGCCCCACCAGATAGCGGCGTGAACGGACCCGGACAATTTCGCCAGGCTTGGGCGGCTGGTCGATGGCGACTGACATTGGGGGAATGCGAACGGATCTTACATCCGTTCGCATCGCGGCAATTTGGAGCGACGGAGTTGCGTGTAGCGCGGCCTTTCAGGGCCGCGTCCGCGGGGCTGAAGCCCCGCGCCACGTTTCTGAAAACCGCGCTACCGCTCGGCGATGTACTTGATTTGGCGCAGCATCATGCTCTGGCTTGGCAACTCCGTCGCACCGGGGGGGAACTTGTTGAACTGCAGCATGGCCGCAGTGATGTCTGCGTTCTGCTGCGCGCTCAACTGGCCTTCCTTACCAACGGGCATCGTCGTGCGGTTGCGGTCGAACAGTTCGGCGACCGTCTGGCCGTCGTAGTTCGCGGAAAACGCGCTGCCGACGAGGGCGGGCGCCATGCCCCCGCCCTCTCCCGCAGGGCCGTGGCATTGCGCGCATTCGCGGTCGAAGAGCGCCGCGCCGCGATTCGCCTGGGCCTCGGTGTAGACACCGTCCCAGACCGACCGCGTGCCCTGCGCACCAAGCGTGCAGAGAAGCCCGCTGACCGCGACGCCGGTGATGAACGCCGCCACCCTCGCCGTGCTGCTCGTCATGGCCTCACCGTTGGGTCGAGGTCGGCTTCGCGATGTCACTCCGCGGCAGCGCGAACGCGATGTACTCGCTCGTGTAGACGCCACCGCCGACCGCCACCATGATGTACTGCCGTCCGTCGACCATGTAGGTCATCGGGTTGCCGCTCTGCGCCGCCGGCATCCAGACCGCGCCCACTTCCTTGCCGTCCTGCTGGTCGTACGCCCGCAGCATCGCGCCCCGCGGCCGATCCGGCGGCGCCGTCACCTGCGGGTCGCCGACGACGACCAGCGACTTGGTCAGGACCACTCCGACGATGCCCTGCTGTCCGGTCTTCGGGATGGTCAGGCCCTTGAGCAGCGGGCTGTTGCGCACCGCGTCCGGCGTATCGCCGTGCGGCACCTGCCACTTCATCGTGCCGTTGTTCATGTCGAGCGCCGTGATCACCCCGTACGGCGGCTTGATGATTGAGAGCCCGCCAAGACCCTCGGTCAACGCGTTGCCTCCCCGTCCGCCTCCACCACCGCCGCCGCCGGCAGCAGGTGCACCGCCAGCGACCGGGTTCGCCCGATATCCGCTGGTCGAGGGCGCCTCGAAACCAGGCTGAGCGAAGCCCGGCGCTTCCCAGATGGCGATGTGGTTGGGCGTGTGTACTTCGGGCTTGATCTTGTCGAAGTACTCCTGCGAGAGGCTGGCACCCGAGATGGCGGAGTTGTTGGCCTGGGTGTAGAAGATGCCTGTTTCGGGGTTGAACGACGAGCCCTCCCAGTTGACGCCGCCCATCGTGTTCCCGACGAGGATGGTGCCGAGCCACTTGTCGCTCGGAATGACGTACGGAACAAACGGCATCTGCTCCCACCGGTATTTCTTGAGGTTCTCCATGGCCTTCGCGCGCAACGCCGGCGTGAAATCGATCACGTCGTCTGGCGCGAGGTAGTTGCGCGAAAACAGCGGCGGCTTGGTGGGGAAGGGCTGCGTGGGCGAGGCGTTCTCGCCCGGCACGTCCGAGGGCGGCACCGGCTTCTCGACGATCGGCCAGATCGGTTCGCCGGTGATCCGGTCGAACGTGTGGAGCCAGCCCAGCTTGCCCGGCTGCCCCACGATCTTGCGCGGCTTGCCGTCGATCGTGACGTCCATCACGAGCGGTGCGCCGGCCAGGTCGTAGTCCCAGAGGTCATGGTGCGTGATCTGGAAATGCCACTTCCTCTTCCCGGTCTTGAGGTCCACCGCCACCAGGCTGCTGTCGTACAGGTTGTTGCCAAGGCGGTTGCCGCCGTACGCGTCGATCGTCGGCGATTCAACCGGCAGGTACACGAGGCCGGCCTCCGGATCGGCCGACATCTCCGTCCAGACGCCCGTGTTGCCGGTCCAATTCCACGACCCGTTCTCCCACGTCTCGTTCCCCGGCTCGCCCGGACCCGGCATCGTGTTGAACCGCCAGAGTTGTTTGCCGGTTCGCGCATCATAGGCACGCACGAGGCCCTTGGCGTTGTTCGTGTATTCGTAACGAAGTCCTTCGGCCATTGCCGACTGGACGACGATCGTGTCGCCGACCACGAGCGGCGTCGAGTTGGTGCCGATTTCACCCTCAACGAGCGGAATCTGCACCTGCTGCCACTTGCCGTTCACGAGCTTGCCGTAGACCACGCCTTCCTTCAGATCGACCATGCCGCCCTTGCCGAAGGTCGGGATGGGCTGGCCGGTCCTGGCGTTCAACTGCACGAGCCGATAGCCGATCGTGACGTAGACGATCCGATCGTCGCCCTTGCCGTCGGTCCAGTACGACAGGCCTCGGCCGGAGAGGACGCGCGGGGCCATTTCCGCGCGCTTCCCCTCGTCCAGGCTGTAGACCCATTTCTGCTCGCCGGTTTTCGCGTCGACCGCCACCACCGCGCGGCGCGTGCCGGCGGTCATGTAGAGGGTGCCCTTGACCATGAGCGGCGTGCCCTCGAGCTTGTACTCGGGCCGCGGTCCGAGGTTATCGGTCTTGAAGCGCCACGCCACCTCGAGCTTGTTGAAGTTGGAGGCGTTGATCTGATCGAGCGGCGAGTACCGGCTGCCCTTCACATCGCCGCTGTAGTTGGGCCATTCGCCGTTCTGGGTCGGCATGCGGGACGAACCCGTCGGCTGGCCGGAAACACCGGCAGCCATCCACACCACGACGAGGGCCAGCGCCGCCCACGCGATCGAGGGTCGAGAGTTTGTTCGCGACATCGTTCGCCTCCTGTTTTGCACACAGCCGACTGGCGCTGATCCGTGCAAGAGGCGGACCCGGCCGCGCGCGCCGAGCGTGCCGGAGTTTCGGAAGAGGGCGAATGTGGGCGCCGGAAAACGACGTCTTTTCGGCGTCGGCGCACCGGGTTTTCGGCACTGGACGCCGCGCACCTGATCGGCTAGCGTTCACGCATGCCGACAGCCGACGAACTCACCAAGCAGCAGAAAATGCAGTGGAGCGCCGCCGCGGCGGGATGGGAACGCTGGGGCGACTGGTTCGACCGCAACAGCGGCAACCTCGCGGGGTGGCTGTGCGACGCCGCCGGCCTGAAGCCGGGCCACCGGGCGCTCGACGTCGCCTGCGGCGCCGGCCAGCCATCCGCGACCGCCGCCGGGCGCGTAGGGCCGGGCGGACGGGTGGTCGCCACCGATCTCTCGCCGGACATGGTCGCGGTCACGCGGCGCACGGCCCTGCGGCTGGGTCTTGGCAACCTCGAGGCCCAGGAAATGGACGCGCAGGCGCTGACGTTTCCCGATGCGTCGTTCGACGCGGCGACGTGCCGCTTCGGGTTGATGTTCCCGCCCGATCCGGTGCGCGCGGCGTCAGAGATCCGTCGCGTGCTCAAGCCGGGCGCGCGCTTCGCGACCGCGGTATGGGACGTGCCGGCGAAGAACCCGTTCTTCACGTCGATCACGGGGGTGCTCGCGGAGTTCGTGACGATGCCGCCGCCCGATCCGACGGCGCCCGGCGTGTTCCGGCTGGCGCCTCCGGGCGAGCTCGAGCGCGTGCTGAACGCGGCGGGCTTCTCCACGGTCGCGGTCGAGGCGCGACCGATCACGCTGACCTACACGTCGCTGGACGAGTACTGGGAGATCATGACCGCCCTGGCGGCGCCCCTCAAGGCCGCGATCGCCTCGCTCGACGCGGATCAGACCGCGCGGCTCAAGGCCAGGGTGTTCGAATCGCTCAAGCCCCACATGGCGGGCGACACGGTGAGCCTCGCGGCCACGCCGCTCTGCGCCTCGGCTGTCAGTTAGCGTGAACGATCGTGCCCTGCGCCGTGGCGCACAGCCGCTCGATGCCGCCGTCGGACGCGTAAATGTCGCAGCGGCAGACCGCTTGGTTCGCGCCGGCGTGCACGACCGTGGCCCGCGCGACGAGGAACTCACCGCGCGCCGGCCGCACGTAGTTGATCTTGAATTCGGATGTGACGACGCCCGGTCCCAGCGCGCTGCCGCCCGCGAACGTGAGCGCGTTGTCGGCGGCGTAGCTGATCACGCCGCCGTGCACAAATCCATGCTGCTGCGTCATCTGCGGCGTGATGGGGATCTTCAGCTCGGCTGCGCCATCGCCGAAGGACACCAACTCCGTCCCGAGCAGCACGCTGAATGGCTGCGACCCCAGCACACGCCGACCCATCTCGAGCATGTTTTCCATGTGGCACGGTCCAAGAACGAACAACCTGCGACGAACGACCAACGAATCGTGCTACTGCACCGCCACGACTTCGATCGACCCGTCCGGCAGCTTGCGCAGAGCGATCGCCACCGGCTCACCCTTCTCCTTCGTCACCTGCAGCGGCTTGGGAACCTTGACGAAGTCGCGGTAGGAGATGGTGGCGTAGCCACGACGGCCGGTTGTGCAGATCACGCCGAGTCCAGGAATCCGATCGCTGTCGGCCCGCCACTCCACGCGATACCCATCGGGACAGCCGTCCGGCCACGACCGCCAGGCGACGCTCAGGACGAGCGTGTCGCTGGGCGATCGCCTCAGCCGCGCGGCACCGTCGCGCACCGCGTAGACGACGCGCGTCGCCGAATCGCTGATCAGCATTTCGACGGCGCACGACGCGCTGCCGAGCGCGCACAGGATCACCAGCAGAAGCGTGGCGCAGCGCTTGAGCGCTGCGAGCCAGACCGCCCTCGCAGGGCTGAAGCCCTGCGCCACGAGAGCCTGAAACGCAGGGCTGAAACCCTGCGCCACATCGGCACCGATTCGACGCGCCACATGGCCACCGAATCGACTTGCGCGGGTCTCTAGTAGGATGGCCACACGCCCGGCGTGGCGAGCTCGACCGACCGATTGTCGGGGTCGCGGAAGTAGAGGCTGAGGCCACCGCGCTCCCACGTCACGCGGCTTTCGATCGGGATACCGAGTTCTTTCAGGCGCGCTTCCCACACGGGCACGTCCGCGGCGTCGATCGCGAACGCCAGGTGGCCGGGGCCTCCTGCCTCGTGGGCCGGGACCACCCCGCCCGGCGTGTCCACCGGTGTCGCCGACTGGCCGCGCTGAAACAACAGCAGCACGGTCCCTTCCCCTGCGTCGAGCGCCACCAGACGATCGCCGGTCACCATCGGGTTGGCGTTCAGCAGCGTCGTGTAGAACGCGGCGCTCCGGGGCAGATCGTCGCAGTCCAGCGCCGTTTCGAGCACGCGCCGCACACGGGGACCTAGCAATTTACCATGACCAATTTAGGAACTCACAATTTACCCACTCACCACGTCGCCACGTCACCGTTTTTCGACCGTCATGCGCATGCCGTGCTTGGCGCGCAACGTGATCAGCGGCTGCGGAACGACCGGGTGGCCCGGCACGAGGCGCAGCCGCCACTGCTGCGAGATGCTGGCGACGAGCAGCGTCAGCTCCATCATGGCGAACGACTCGCCGATGCACTGGCGCGGTCCGCCGCCGAACGGAAAATACGCGAATTTCGGCAGCGCCGCGCGGAACGGTGGCGTCCAGCGATCGGGGTCGAATCGTTCGGGGTCGGCGTAAAAACGCGGATCGCGCTGCATGATGTACGGGCTCATCACCAGGATCGATCGCGCCGGCGCGACGTAGTCGCCGATCGTGTAGTCGTTGATGGCGCGGCGGCCGATCATCCACGCCGGCGGATACAACCGCATCGACTCGGTGACCACGCGCTCGACGTACGGCAGCGACGCCAGATCCCTCATCGTCGGAAGCCGCCCCTGCAGCACGCGGTCCACCTCGGCGTGCAGCGTCGACTCGATGTCCGGCGCGCCGCTCAGCAGATACCACGTCCACGTCAGCGCGTTCGCCGTGGTCTCGTGGCCGGCGAGGAAGATAGTCATCGCCTCGTCGCGGACCTGCTGATCCGTCATCCCGCCGCCTTCGTCCTCGTCTTGAGCGGCCAGCAGCATCGAGAGCAGATCGCCGTGATCGCGGCCGCTCGCACGGCGATCGGCGATCAGCCGGTAGATGATCGCGTCGAGCCGCCCGCGGGCCAGGCGGGCGCGGCGCAGCGTCGGCACCGGCAGCCGCTCGAGCACGTCGGCGAACGGCAGCATCATCATCCAGAACGAATCCATGACGGCGGTGAGCGCCTCGCCGACCGCCGCGGCCTGCGACTCGACGTCGACATCGAACAGCGTCTTGCCAACGATGGAGAGGGTGAGGCGGTTCATTTCCCTGGCGATGTCCAGCGTGGCGCCGTCGGTCCACCCGTTCCGCATCCGGTCCGCGTAGCCAACCATCAGGTCGCCGTACCCCGCGATCCGATCGCGATGGAAGGCCGGCTGCATCAGCCGGCGCTGCCGCAGGTGCACGGCGCCTTCGCTGGTCAGCAGGCCCTGGCCGAGCAGACGCTTGCTGCGTTCGAGCCCGCGGCTCTTCGTGAAGTTGCTGTTGTGTGTGACGAGGATGTCGCGGATGAGGCGCGGATCGTTGACGAGGAACAGCCGTTCGCCGGCCAGCCGGCAGGAACTGACGTCGCCGTAGGTGCGCGCGAGATTCGTGAAGAAGCCGAGCGGGTTGCCGCCGAGGGGACCAGCGATCAACGACCGGACCAGCGAGATCCTGGGCCCCGGCGCCGTGGCAACGGAAAGCATGGCTGGGCCGAGTCTAGCATCCCAAGGCTATGATGGGCTGTGCAGCAGGCGCTGGAATCAAGCTTCATCCTCGAGCCGGATCAGACCGAGCGCGCAAAGCGGAAGCGCGCACGTCGGTTCCACGTCATCGACGTCCCCAGGCTCCGCATCCTCGGCATGGCCATCCTCACGCTGCTGGTGATCTTTCACGAGGTCTTCTCGACCGGGGACACCAACTGGCGGCTGCCGATCACCATCGGGACCGTACTGATCGTCTACAGCCTGGCGTCGTGGGCGGTGCTCTATCTGTTCTTCGAGAAGGTCACGCGCGTCAACCTCGGCATCCTGTTTCTGGCGCTCGACATTCCGGCGTTCGTCTGGGTGATTTACCAGACCGGCGCCGACTCGAGCTGGCTGTTTTTCCTGCTGTACATCCGGGTCGCCGATCAGACCAGTTCCAACTTCCGGCGAGCGCTCGCGTTCAGCCATGTCGCGGTCGCCAGCTACGCGCTGCTGATTCTGTACCTCGCCTTCGTCGAGCGCCGGCCGATTTCGTGGTCGGCCGAAGCGTTCAAGCTGATGATCCTGTATGGCGCCAACCTGTACGTGGCGTCCACGGCGGGAGCCTCCGAGCGGCTGCGCGCGCGAATGGTGGCCGCGATCCGGCTTGCGCGCGAGATGGTGACCAGACTCCAGGCGCAGTCGCGGGAGCTCGACGAAGCGCGGCAACAGGCCGAAGAGTCGAGCCGGACCAAGAGCGAGTTCCTGGCGAACATGAGCCACGAGATCCGGACGCCGATGAACGGCATCATGGGCGTCACCGCGCTGCTGCTCGATACCGATCTGAGCACGGCGCAGCGCGAGTCGCTGCACATGGTGCGCGCCTCGGCCGAGTCGCTCCTCCGTGTCATCAACGACATCCTCGACGTCTCGAAGATCGAGGCCGGCCGCATGAGCCTCGAGCCGGTCCCCTTCCAGCTCCGCGAACAGTTCGACCGCTGCATGAAGACGCTCGCGTTTCGTGCGAACGAAAAAGGGCTCGCGCTGCGCTGCGACGTGACGCCCGACGTGCCAGACCATGTCACCGGCGACTGGCTGCGGCTTCAGCAGGTGCTCATCAATCTCGTCGGGAACGCGCTCAAGTTCACCGAGCGGGGACGGGTGGTGCTCACGGTCGACGTCGAGGAGCGCACAGACAACGAGGCGGTCCTGCACGTCGCGGTGGCCGACACCGGGATCGGCATCCCCCCGGATCAACAGGCGGCGATTTTCGAGTCGTTCACGCAGGCCGACGGATCAACCGCGCGTCGGTACGGCGGCACGGGCCTCGGGCTGACGATCTCGCGGCGCCTCGTCGGCATGATGGGTGGCCGCATCTGGGTCGAGAGCGAGCCGGGGCGCGGCTCCACGTTTCACTTCACCGCGAATGTGGATGTGCGGCCGCACGCGACCAGACCGGCACTGGCGAGCGCGCGCGGCGGGACGAGCGAGGCGACGACGCCCCTGCGCATTCTGCTCGCGGAAGACAACATCGTGAACCAGTTCCTCGCGGTTCACCTGCTCGAGAAGGAAGGGCACAACGTGCGGACCGCCGTCGATGGACGGAGCGCCGTCGCGGCGATCGAGCAGGAGCACTTTGATCTCGCGCTGATGGACCTGCAGATGCCCGAGATGGACGGCTTCGAAGCGACGGCGCTCATCCGCGCGCGGGAGCGCACCACCGGCGAGCATCTGCCGATCATCGCGCTCACCGCGAACGCCATGGTCGGCGATGAGGAACGCTGTCTGCAGGCGGGAATGGACGGCTATCTGTCGAAGCCGATCGACATCACGCACCTGCTCGCCGAAATTCGTCGCGTGCAGGCAACGCTGCGCCCGCAGGCCTGAAGGCCTGCGCCACGCCCGACGATGTGCCCGATGTGGCGCAGGGCTTCTGATGTGGCGCAGGGCTTCTGATGTGGCGCAGGGCTTCAGCCCTGCGTGAGATCTACCGCGGCCAGAGCCAGCCGAACGTGCCGGCCGTCAGCGATGCGTAGATCAACCCGTCCACCGTCGCCTTGATCGTCGTGGCCCAGGCGCGCCGATACCAGATCGACATCTGCCACAGCGCGGCCGTGTAGCCGATGAACGCGGTGGCGCCGACGAATCGGAACACCTGCAGATACGCGGTGCCGGGCGGCAGCGCGCGGCCGGCGATGTACCCCGCAAAGAGGTTCATCACCACGGCGTACAGAAACCAGAGCACGAGGTTCCTGGCCATCGACATGGCGCCGTTGGGCATCACGGTCATCACCACGACAGGTCCCTTTGTCATCTTCTCCGCGAACGCCGGCGATTGCATCTCGCCGCGGCTCGACGGGCGGGGAAAGAAATAGTCGCCCGGCGGGATCGCCAGCGGCCGCAAGGCATCCATCACCCGATCCTCGTTGGGCATCTTCGGGTAGTCGCTCTTGTGCCACGGCGATGCCATGTGGATGACCGAGCTGACGACGAAGACAATCACCGCCGACAGCAGAATGGGGAGCCACAGGACGGACAGTCCGGTCATCGGGATCTCCTTCGTGGTTCAGGATACGCGCGGCGGGCCGGGACGTCGACCTGTCAGCGCCATTCGGGATCATAACCGCGCCGCCGGATTCTTTCTTCCACCTTGAGGCTCACCGTGAACAGGGCGAACACCTCGAACAGCCCGATGAACGCATAGACGGCGTATCGCGTGAACGCGCTCGGTGAGGGGAAACAGGTGTATCCGGCGTCGAGGCATCTGCTGGTGATCCTGCCGATCTCGACCGACTCCCTCAATATCAGCGCCATCGCCGACCCGAAGATCACCGCGGTGCCCGCGATGTTGCCGAGAATGAACTGGCTGCTGCGCCAGCACAGGAGCGCGACCAGCACGCCCACCAGCGGCGGCGCACTCGCCATCAGCGCGATCCAGGGCCAGCTCAGGTCATTCACAGGACACGGTCCGGCTGAAGCCGGACGCTACGTACGATTCGTCGGGTCCGGCTGAAGCCGGACACTACGGACGATTCCTCGGGTCCGGCTGAAGCCGGACACTACCGACGATCCCTCGGGTCCGGCGTCACCGTGAGCGGCTGCGTGTAGTTCTTTCCGTTCACCGTCAGCTTCACCGAGAAGCCACCGGGGGCGACCGGCGGCTGACCGCCGCGTCCGCCTCCTCCGCCACCACCGCCGCCGCCTCGCCCTCCACGTCCGCGGCCGCCCTGCGGCGCCTCCGGACGCAGGTCCCACACGAAGCGATGCATGCCGGCAGCCGCCGACGGCGGTTCCTGCGCGCGCTGCCAGACCGCGTTCACGGCGAGCGTGTTCGGGTCGATCGCTGCAGGCGGAACGCTGCTGGAGTAGCGGCGGATCGTGGCGCCGCTCGCGTTCAGGATCTCGATCGTGACCGGACCCGCCGCCGCCGTCTTCAAGTAGTAGTCAATGATCGCGCCATTGGGCGGGTTTTCGGCTGCCGGCTCGTCCTTCTGAGTCGGCGTGCCTTCATCCGAACTCGGCGGCAGAATGACCGCGTCGGCCGGCTTGAACAGATACGCATCGCCGGACGCGACATCCGCGGACGCCTGCCGCAACGCGCTGATGTCGTCGAGCACCCAGAACCCGCGTCCGTGAGTGGCCACGATGAGGTCGTTGGCGTGGAAGGCCAGATCGCGCATCGAGACCGGCGGCAGGTTGAGCTGCAGCGGTTGCCACGCGTCGCCGTCGTTGAAGGAGACGTACACGCCCAGCTCGGTGCCGGCCACGAGCAGTCCTTGCCGTCTCGGATCCTCCTTCACCGTCTGCATATAGACGCCGGCCGGCAGGCCGCTCGTGATCTTCTGCCACGTCTTGCCGGCATCCTTCGTGCGATAGATGTACGGCTCGTTGTCCTCGAGCCTGTGACGATCGACCGCCGCGTAGGCCTCGTTCGCGTCGAAGTGCGACGCCTCGATCATCACGACTTTGCTCCACGCGCCCACATCGCGCGGCGTCACGTTCGCCCACGTCTTGCCGTCGTCCTGCGTGACGTGGATGTAGCCATCGTCGGTGCCGATCCACAACAGCGGCGCTTTCACCGCCGACGGCGCGATCGTGAAGATGACGCCGAGCCGCTTCGACTGGGACGGGACGTCAGCCGCAGTGGCCGCGTCGAGATTCGGCGGGACACCGGGGTTCTCGCGCGTCATGTCGTCGCTGATGCGCGCCCAGTGCGCGCCGCCATCGGTCGTCTTGAACAGATACTGATCGCTGAAATACAGCGCGTGCTGGTCGACCGGCGAGAACACCAGCGGCAGCGTCCACGTGTGCCGCGCGGGTGTCGGCAGATCGACCTCAGGCGAGATCTGTTCCACCTTTCCGGTGTTGACGTTGCACTTCTCCACCGTGCCGCCGTAGACGATATCGGGGTTGAGTGGATCCGGCGCGGTGTAGCCGGCCTCGCCGCCCGCGCACAGCGGCTCCCAGTCGCGCATCGTGATGCCGGCGAACCTGCCGCGCGAGCGCACGCGGACCGCGCCGCTGTCCTGCTGCGCGCCGGACACCCAATACGGAAACGCGTTGTCGACCGCGAGGCGGTAGACCTGCGCCGTCGGCTGGTTGAGCCACGAGCTCCACGTCGGGTGATCGTTCAGGCCGTCGACGCTGATCACCGCGCCCTGATCGCCGCCGAGAATCATGCGGTTGGAATCTTCGGCGGAGACCCAGAGCTGATGATAGTCGTCGCCCCCGGGTGACCCTTTGAACGGCTCGCCGAACGTTCGTCCGCCGTCGCGCGATCGGTAGACGCCGGTGTTCGAGATGTAGACAAGATCCGCGTTCTTCGGGTCCACGACGATCTTGCCGAAGTACCAGCCGCGGCCCCAGATGCGCGCGTCGCTCGACACCTTCGCGAACGTCGCCCCCGCATCGTCGGACCGGAAGAGGCCGCCCTCTTTCGCGTCGACGATGGCGTAGACGCGGCTGCGATTCACGGGCGCGACGGCGACGCCGATGCGTCCGACGCCTTCCGTGGGCAATCCCGCGGTGAGCTGTTGCCAGTTCACGCCGCCGTCGGTCGACTTATAGAGGCCGCTGCCGGGCCCGTACGACGGCGGATAAATGCTCCACGGCGGACGACGGGTGTTCCAGAGCGTGGCGTAGATGGTTTGCGGCGTGGTGGGGTCGAAGTTGAGATCGATCGCGCCGACGTCGTTGTTCTTGAACAGCACACGCTGCCACGTCATGCCGCCGTCGCGCGTGCGGTAGACGCCGCGATCGGGATTGGCGCCGTAGACGTGGCCGAGCGCCGCGACGAACACGACGTCGGGATTCTGCGGATCCACGAGCACACGGCCGATCTGGCGCGTGTTGTCCAGGCCGATGTGCGTCCACGTTTTCCCCGCGTCGATGGACTTGTACATCCCGTTGCCGTACGAGATCTGCGATCGCATGTCGGCTTCCCCTGTGCCGACGTAGACGATGTTCGGGTTCGAGGGTGCGACGCCAATGGCGCCAATGGAGGCGATTGGCTGAGAGTCGAAGATCGGCAGCCACGTGCGTCCGGCATTCGTGGTCTTCCAGACGCCGCCGCCGACCGAACCGAAGTAGAACGTGTTCGGCTGTCCCGGCACGCCGCTGACGCCGTTCACGCGCCCGCCGCGGAAGGGTCCGATCATCCGCCAGCGAAGGCCTGAGTACACGCTCGCGTCCACGCGCCCCTGCTGCGCGAGCACGCCCGAGAGCGTGCTCGCCAGGAACAGAGCGGCCAGTGCGGCCACGAGCGCCAACGGTTTGACGCGCGTGGCGCAGCGCTTCAGCGCTGCGGACGCAGGCCTGAAGGCCTGCGCCACTTTACAGGCTTCGCGTTCATCCGGTCGGATCATGACGCCCTCAGAAGAGGAACTTCACGGCCAATTGCACGTTGCGCGGCTCACCCGCGCCGATGCCGGGCGCGCTGTTGGCGTTGCGTGTGTTGGTGATCACGCCGAAGGTCGTCGAACTGGACAGCGTGGTGCCGGGGTTCGCCCAGTTGATTGTGTTGAAGAGGTTGAACATTTCCAGGCGCAGCTGCACCGACGCGCTGCCGCTCAGCTTCGTCGTCTTGAACACCGACAGGTCGACGCTATTGAATCCCGGGCCGTACAGCGCGTTGCGCTCGAGGTTCCCGAACGTGCCGGCCGCCGGCGCCGCGAACGCCGCCGGGTTGAAATACTGCACCGACAGCGGTGTGGTGGTCGGCTGCACGACGCCGGCATAGGGATCGCCGACGAGGTTGGGACGATCGGAGCGGACGCCCGTGCCGCTGGCGTCCGTGCCGGTCGTGATGTTGAACGGCCTCCCGCTCTGGAACGTCGCGATCGTGTTAACCTGCCAGCCGTCGCCGAACCGCCCCGTGCCCCACGCGGGGAGGTTGTAGGTGAAGCCGGCCGTCAGCACGTGGCGGACGTCGAAATCAGCATTGCCCCAGTCGGCGTCGATGTTGTTCTGGATCATCGGCAGCACGCTTCGCGCCTCAGATCCGTTGTCCATCGCGTGCGACAGCGTGTAGTTCATGCGTCCGGACACGCCGTGCCAGGAACTTTGAATGAGGGACATCTGCAGCGAGTTGTAGTTCGAGCGGCCGATCGACTCCAGTTCGTTGATGGCCGCCAGATCCGGATAGAGTGCGGCGTACGGCCGACGGGCCTGGGACAACGTCGCACCTGGCGTGGCAGCGTTGATGTCGCGCGTCAGCGCCAGACGATGGCCTCGCGTGCCGACGTACCCCACCTGCGCGATGGTGTGGGGGCCGAGCTGCTGCTCGACGTTCACGTTGAAGTTCACGACGTACGGCAGCTTCAAATCCTGGCTCACGGCAAACGCGCCGTACGGCGGCAGCGGCGTCGTGCCGAAGATCGGCACGTTATTCGCCACTGTCAGCCGGCGCTGCGTGAGCGAGTAGACGGGCGTCTCGCCGCCAGGATTGTTCCCGACGCCGAGCGCGCCGCCGTTGGCGAAGCTGGTGTTCGCGGTGAAGAACGCCACCGCGAACATGTCGTAGAAGAGGCCGTAGCCGCCCCGAATGACCGTCTTGCGGCTCTCACCGGGGACGTATGTGATCCCCAGGCGCGGCGAGATCGCGTCTTTCTGGGCCGGATACAACGTGTCGGTGGACACCATGCCCTTGTCGGGGAGGAAGTTGGTGAGCTTCGCGTCGCTGGCGCCCAGCACACCGGGGTAGGTGTAGCGCGCACCGAAATTGACCGTCACCTTCGGCGAGACGGACCATGCGTCCTGAAAGTACATGTCGAACGAGTTCTGGAAATAGTCGTGGTGCGTGTTGCCGCGGACGATGATGCCGGTCACGTAGCTGCCGGCCATGAAATCGGCCAGCGATTTCAACGCCGAGCTCGCGGTGGACGCGGGCCCGGCCCACGGACCCACCGTGCCGTCGTAGGTGAACGTGCCGCGCTTGTTGCTGTCGTAGAAGACGAGCAGCCCCGCCATGCGTGCTTCGCCTCCGAACTTCAGCTGATGCGCACCGGCGGCGTACGACATGTTGTTCGTGAAGTGGATCGTCTTGTCGATGCGCCCCAGCGGCTGCGTGCCGCCCACCGCCGCAAACCCGTTGATCGTCACATTCGGCGGCCCGGCCAGGGCCGGATCGGTCACGCCGGTGTTGAAGCCCATGGCGATCGGATTGGCGGAGAAGTCGTTCGAGTTGAACGTCTGCTTGAAGTAGTTGTAGCCGACCACCAGCTGGTTCACCAGGTGCGACGTGAGGACGCTGGTGGTCACCACCGACACGTTGTGCATGCGGCTGGGCACGGCCTGAAAGTAGTCGAGGAACGGCGAATTGGTCTGGGCGACCTGGTCGCCGCCACCGGCGAAGTACCGCGCCGAGATGCTGTGGATCGCGTTGAAGTTGTGGTCGACCTTGACGATCCCGTTGGCGCTGCTGTAGGTGTTGGCGTCCGTGCTCACGAAGTTCGATGCGGTCGCGGCACCCGTGCGGCTGTTGGCCGGCCAGAGCGCGAGCATGTTGGTCGACACCGGATTGACCGGCACGTTGAACTGGTTCAGCAGCTGCGTCGCGCTCGTCACCCAGGCGGCCGACGGCGCCGTCGTCGGGATGGCGTTGCCCGCGGTCAGTTTCTGGATCTCGATCGTCGAGAAGAAGAACGTCTTGCTGTGGACGATCGGGCCGCCGAGCGAGAACCCGTACTGGTTGTTGCGAATCTCCCGCTTCGGCGTGTCGGGTAAGGCCACCGGCGAGTTATTCGACAGCGCCTCGTGCCGGTTGAAGTAGAACGCGCTCCCGTGCAGGTCGTTGGTGCCCGACTTGATCACGAGGTTCACGGTGGAGCCGGCGTTGCGCCCCATTTCCGCCTGGCCACCCGACTGCACGGAGAACTGGTCGATGGCTTCAATCGGCAGCAGCGTGCCGGCGACGCCCGAGACGCCGCCCTGGTTGACCGCCGCCGCGTTCTGGAACGCGTCGTTGTTGTCGGCGCCGTCGATCT
>Ga0315281_10006735_pt1 | contig 16295 bp, 16 predicted proteins | sample YL17G07_0_MG_FD_204540 | JGI IMG/M metagenome (GOLD analysis project Ga0315281, IMG submission 204540) | Sediment microbial communities from Yellowstone Lake, YNP, Wyoming, USA - YL17G07_0 | ecosystem: Environmental > Aquatic > Freshwater > Lake > Sediment | place: USA: Wyoming | collected... | reverse complement strand
TGATATCTTCGATAATGAGGACATCCTTCCCTTCGATGGGAAGCTCAATATCTTTAGTGATCTCAATATTAACAGAACTCTTCATTCCAGATCCATAACTGGCTAATCTTACAAAATCAATTTTCACTGGAATCTTGAGATGGCGGGTCAAGTCGGAGAGGAACATGAAAGCCCCTTTCAGGATACAGACCAACACCAATTCCCTTCCACTATAATCCTTCGAGATTTGATCGGCCAGATGCTGGACGATGGAAGCGATCTGTTCCTGGGAGAGCAATGGATTCAGACGATATCCTTCCATGCGCTTCACCCCGTTAGAAAAGCATGCCCTCCCAACAATGAAAGTTGGACAAGGTTAAGGTTACGGCTACGAAGCCCGTTTCGGTAAGCGTCAATCGGTTATGGGTGACGATGCTGGTATCGAAGCAGGAAAACTCGAAGTTAGAAGTTCGAGCATCCAGCATCCATATACGAGATTCGATACGAGCTTCGACAACGACAAACGTCAATTTGAATTTAACGATACAGGCCCTCTGCCTCTGACGCCGGATCTGACAACTACTGTATCCGCCCCCAATTCTAACGGGGTTTACAGGGCGTGTTCTAAGACCACAATCTCCATCTGTTGAGGAAGGGTGGTTTTGTCGAAAGCCGCTTCACTGGCCTTGGGTTGCTTCGTGTTTGTTTTTCCTTTTAGAAAGTCTTCCACCGATGCGATAGGGAATCCGCATTTCTCCGTCTTGAAATGCATGGGGATGAGGATTTTAGGTTTAATCTGTTCGGCGACACGGGTGGCTTCTTTTGGGTCAATGGTGAAGAACCCACCTACCGGGATTAGAAGAATGTCCACCGGACCAATCTCAGCCAATTCTTTGTCGCTCAGGAGATGGCCCAGATCTCCGAGGTGGCAGAGTTGGATATTGTCAATCTTGAGTGTGAAGATGGTATTGGCGCCTCGTTCACTCCCCTTAGAGGAGTCGTGGTAGGTGGAGACGCCCTTCATCGAAACTCCTTTTATTGTTTTGGAACCGCTTCCTTTTACGACTTGGGGAGTCCCAGGAAGATCCTTGGTATAATTGTGATCGGCATGATCATGACTGGTTAAAACGATATCCACCTGGTCTTTAATCTTTCCATAAGAAAGCTGGCCACCAAAAGCCCCGGGTTCGTAAGGGTCCATCATGATTTTAGTCCCCTGATCGGATGTGATCAAAAAGGCTGAATGTCCATACCATTTGATCTTCATTCAAAACCTCCAATGGGATAAAGGTGTTTTCAGTATAACGAGGTGAATAAAAAAGTCAATCCAAATTTGAACTCCGAACTCTTGTACGGAACGGTTTCCCTCCGGGGCAGAAGCCCCTGTGGGGCGGAGCCAAACCGTTCCTTACCGAACCCTTAACTTACTTTGGACGGCTTTCTTTTTCCCTTCCAGAGTGCCCTTTTTATCTCTTCGATCATCAATCTTCAAAGTGGTTAAAACTCGAAGAGCTCCTTTTTTGAAAGGGGTCTGGTGCATTTTGAGGGCGATTTTGAATAGGTCTTTAAGGTCCCCTTCGATGTTTGTCCCCATGGATGAAAGTTCGTAACGAACCTTTTCTTTTTTTAAAATGCGAAGGCAATCTGCCACATAAGCGCTGAGGCTCGTATCACTCGTGCCAATGGGAACAACACTGATTTCTAAAATGGCCATAGTTCTCCTCCATCCTGAAAATTTAAAATTCCTGCCTGCGCCTGCCTGCGGTAGGCAGGGGAGGGGGGCAGACGAAATCTTTAATAGGTTGTTTAAAAAATTATCATCAACTCAATGAGTTGTCAACGGTATTGAAGAGTGATAATAAAAATATTTTTTTTCTGTGAAGAATAGAGTATAATAACTTTCAACTGATCATGAGCCAGCCACAAGAAATTTCAGGGATGATCGCCTTTTCTGCAGGGCTTCTCTCCTTTGCCTCGCCCTGCGTCCTTCCTCTGGTTCCCTCTTATATCACTTATATCACAGGGGTTTCCTTCAAAGAACTCACAGATGTTAAGGCCAGGGAGAAGTTGAGGTGGGCCACCATCTTTCACTCCCTGTTGTTCATCATGGGATTTTCATTGGTTTTTATCCTCATGGGTGCCTCGGCCACTTATCTGGGACAGTTATTGGCTCAATACCAATACTGGATTATGAAAGGAGGAGGGGTGTTGATCATCCTCCTGGGTATCCACTTCACCGGAATCATCAATATCCCTTTTCTGCAAATGGAAAAAAGATTTGAAATGAGAAAGAAACCTTTGGGTTATGCAGGCTCATTTCTTGTGGGAGTCGCTTTTGCAGCAGGGTGGACCCCTTGTATTGGACCGATCCTCTCCACCATCCTTATCTACGCCAGCACATCGAAAAGTTTTACGACGGGAATCCTGCTTTTGACTTACTATTCGATAGGTCTTGGAATTCCATTTTTTCTTTCCTCACTGGCCTTTAATTCCTTCCTCTCTGCCTTTGATAAAATGAAACGATACTTGAGGGTCATCAACATCGTGAGCGGTCTTTTCCTGATTGGCATTGGGATTCTTTTTCTGACCGATACGTTTAAAGAGATCAATTCCTACCTGAACACAATGACCAATCCCTAAACTGTAATTGAAAATCCGAAATTAGAATATCGAAATACGAAACAAATCCGAATATTTAAAATTCAAATGTCTCAAACTATTTTATTTCGAACATTTAAAATTTGGTCATTTGAGATTGTTTAGAATTTCGGATTTCGGATTTCGTGCTTCGTATTTAAATGTTATTGTCTGATGCTCATCAGGGTGAAGATTCCAGTCAGACCGAAGAGGATGGTTGGAATCCATGCGGAGAGGAAAGGAGAGAGAACCCCTGATTTCCCAAAGGAGAGGAAGACATAAAAGGTGATACCATAGACAAATCCAATCATGACACTGACTCCGATGCTCAAGGCGACTCCTCCTGATCGACCTGTCTTCAGAGCAAAAGGGACACCTATCAGGATCATGATCAAATTTAAGAAAGGGTAAGAGAGCTTCGCATAGAGCTCAACCAGATAGCGGGTTGAATCATAACCCGCGGATTGAATCCTTTGGATATAAGTGCGGAGTTCTGTGTAACTCATTTCTCGTGATTGTCGCTCGATGCTTTCGAAGGACTCCCAATTCTCGGGAAGGGAAATTTCCAGTTCCCTAAAAGGGGTTGTTTGGATGGAACCCCCTTCGTCAAAATCTCTCACCGATCCATCATAAAATTTCCATTTCCCATTGATCCATTTTACCTCATTCGCGTCGATCCGTTGAAGACATCGAAACTGTTCGTCGAATTCATAGAGGGTGAACCCCTTTAAGGCTTTTTTCTTCGGATCGAGCAATTGAATGTTAAAGATATGGTGATCGCTGCGATACCAGATCTTGTAATTCTTGAAGAAACTCGCGGGGGGTTCTTTCCGTAACTGGACGGAGAGAAGATATCGTGTCTTGTGATTGGTGAGTGGGACAAGATATTCATTTCCCAAGAATGAAAAGAGACTAATGAAAAAGACGATGAAAAATAGTGGGAAGGTAATTCGGTAGAGGCTAACCCCCCCTGCTTTCATGGCGGTGATCTCACTGTGTCGAGAGAGCGTACCGAGGGTGAGGAGCGTAGCGAGCAAAACTCCGTAGGGAAGGGTCCATTGGAAAATCACTTCAGGGATCTTATAGAGGAGGTATAGAAAGATAAGGTGGAAAGGGGCCTTGTATCTGACGAAGAGATCCACCTTCTGGAAGAAGAGGACGATGACATAGATGAGAAGCAGGCTGCTCAGGCTCAAGCTAAAGATCTTCAGGTATTCCCGTATGACATATCGATGTAGGACACGGTGACTTTCAAGCATTTTCAAAAAGCCCTTTCCATTTCTGTCGAATGAAATCGAGCCCTGTGGTCAACCAGATCAGTGGTTTAAAAGGAGATTCTTTGGCTGTCTTGACGAGGAGATAGACGCCGAGACCACTGAAGAGAAGATTGGGGGTCCAGCCTGCCAGGAAGGGTGGTATGGTTTTTCTCATAGCGAGGATCTCTGAGGCGGTGAGGGACATATAGTATGTCATGAGGATGAGAATGCCGAGAATGAAACCGTAAGACCTTGCTGAACGGCGGGGTTGAATTCCAAGGGGAACGCCGATCAGACCGAAGACGATGCAGGCAAAAGGAATCGCATATCGTTTGTGGAGTTCTACCTCCTGACCTGTGGTGTCTTCCCCTTTTTTCTTCATCTTTTCTATCTTTTCTTTAATTTCATCAATCGACATCTCATGTTCTTTGAGTTTCTTTCCCATAGCGGCGAAGGTTTTTCCCAATTCAAGTTTTAAATCATAGGTGTCAAATTTCATTTTTTGATATACCTTTGTCTTGGGTTCAAACCGATGGATATCCCCGCTGAGGAGTCTCAAGACAACTTCCTGAGATTTTGGATCGCTGTTAAGAAAACCTTCTTTGGCAAAGATCGTATTGACCTTCTCTTTGTCTCTCTCATCATAAATCAAAACCCCCTCTATTCTTTTCCCTTGAATGGGAACTTTATCCACATAGACCACCAGACCATCGAACACATCATTAAAAACACGTTCCTTGATCTCGATGTCTGCCTTGGATTGGGCAATGAGGTAAATCGTTGCTATAAATCCGCGATTTCCCCAGGGGAGGCCATAAAAAACTAAAAAGGAAGTGAAGAGATAAGCGATAATGGAGAGGATAGAGATAGGGAGAAAGAGTTGATACAGACTTACGCCAGAGGCCTTAAAAGCTGTAATTTCACTGTCTCCGGAAAGCCTCCCAAAGGAGAGGAGTGTCCCTAAGAGAAATGCCATGGGAATGGTAAAGACCAGGAAAGAAGGGGAGATAAAAAGGAGAAGCATCAAAATCTTGGAGAAACTGACTCCCCTGGTCACAATTAATTCAATGAGTTTGAGGATTTTATCCATCAGGAGGATAACCGTAAAAGTCAGCAGGCCGATGAAGAAGATGGGAAGGGTTTCTTTGAGGATGTAAAAATAGGTGGTTTTTTTCATTTTTAGACTATTCTAAGGGACAGACAGGGGGATGTCAACCCTTCGACACCCAAGGGAAAAAGCTGAGGGATACTTACTGCATGGATCAAGGTATGGAAGCGCTTGACAAAATTTCATTAATGGATTAGAAATAAATAGATCGCGGGGTGGAGCAGTCCGGTAGCTCGTCGGGCTCATAACCCGAAGGTCGCTAGTTCAAATCTAGCCCCCGCTACCAAATCAAAGTGAGGGGTTGCGATTTCGGTCGTAACCCCTTTTTTCGTTTTTGAAACCGTTGCGGGATTAAGAATAGAGACCGGAAATTATTTGATCCCTAAGAGAAGTTTCTTATCGAGGACAAGTAAAAATTTGTCTAATTTTCCCACCTTCTAACGAGTTGCAAGTTGAGCATTTTTTAGTTGACACATATAGGTGTTTCACCTATATATAAACTCAAAAAACATGACTTCAGAAACATCCCCTAAAGAAACGTTCCCTTATGAAGAGCGGCGCAAAGGCGATCGAAGAAAGAGCTTTCGCCGAAGCGAAGATCGGGCACAGGAGCAGGTCCGCACCACACACGCCCGTAAACTTCATTCTTTGCTCGAATTGGGTCAACTGATTGGCCTGGATCTTCAACTCAATGATATGCTCTTACAGATTTCCCAGAAGGCCTGTGAGGTCATGGAGGCAGAGCGTTGCAGTCTATTTCTTCATGACCCCTATACGAATGAACTCTGGTCAACAGTGGCTTTGGGAATGGAAGGGAAGGTGATCAGAATCCCATCGAGCGTTGGGTTGGCGGGACATTGCTTTCAGAGCGGTGAGACCATTAACTTAGAGGATGCTTACGCAGATAATCGGTTCAACAGAGAAGTGGATTTGCAAACGGGCTACCTCACACGAAGTGTACTTTGCATGCCCATCTACAACCGGGCCGGGAAGAGATTAGGAATCATCCAGCTTCTCAATAAGAAAGATGGGGTTTTTACAAAAGAAGATGAAGCCTTCCTTCAGACCTTTGGAAACAATGCCTCGGTTTTTATCGAGATGGCCCAGCTTCAAAAGGCCCGCATTGATGCTCTGGAACAATCGCGGAAGGATCTCGAACGACTAAACAGAGCTAAAAGCAAAGCGCTCGACCATCTCTCTCACGAACTGAGAACTCCCCTTGCAGTGATCCAGGGAAATATCCGCATCATGAAACGGAAAATTCAGTCCCAAACTCCTCCTCTTGTCAAGGAAGAAGTTTTTGAATCTCTTGAGAAGAACCTGAACAGGCTCTCTGATATTCAACAAGAAACGGATCAGATTATCCGGGCTCACCAGGAATTAGAAACAGGGCCACGAACCGGTAAACCGGATCATCCCCTTTCCTTTTCCAGTGAACCTATCCCTCTTTACTCCTTTACTGAACGCATCCTGGAGAATGTAAGGGAGCAAGCACCTCATCGGAACATTGAATTCCATTTAGACGGGGCCGGCGATCTTACCCTGTTCACCAATCCAAAGATTCTCAAAGAAACGATCGTAGGACTCTTAAAGAATGCCGTCGAGAATTCCCCGGACGAAGGGACGATCCAGATTGTACTTGAGCAGAAAGCCCGGTGGCTACTCTTCAAGGTCCAGGATTTCGGGGTTGGAATAACGGAGGAGAATCAGAGGCAACTATTTGATGGACTCTTCCATACCCAGGAGACAGAACTTTACACTTCAAAGAAGCCTTATGATTTTGGTGCGGGCGGGAAGGGTCTCGACCTCCTTCGGATAAAGGTCTATGGACATCGCTTTGATTTTGATCTTACAATGGAGAGTCGAAGATGTGTTTACCTCCCTACGGACCGAGATCTCTGTCCAGGGAAGATTTCAGAATGTCCTCATTGCAAAACCCGCGACGACTGTTTAAATTCTGGAGGAAGTAGCTTTTGCGTGTCCTTTCCGATGGGAAGGAGAAAATTTTCTGAAAGGGTTTGATATTAAGAAAAATATTAAAGAGAAGGAAAAACCTCTGGAGTCCACAAAGGCCAATGAGAAGGAACGTCTGTTCGATCTTCTCATCCACGACATCACAGGACCTCTGTCCATTGTTGCCACCAGCACGAACAACCTTCGGCACAAAGCGGACCGATATGGTCCCCTTACGGATACTCAGAAGCGACTCCTGGATCGCATTTTGAGAAATATCCACAGGGCGCAGAGCCTCATCCAAGAGATGATCGAAATCCTCCGTTCAGAAGAAGGTTTGTTCCAAAGTGATTATTTTTCAATTGAAAAAACCCTTCGGGAATCACTCTTGGACGTGCTGGAGATGTCTGTTCCCAGTGCTGTGGAAAGGCTTTGTCAGGTTGAGGATCACGAAGCCTTCTGGCATGGCCTCAAAGAGCATGGGATTTTTGTTGAGATCACCGGTAAGTATGATCAAGCTCCTTTCTATCATGATCATAAAAAGATTCAACAGATCCTTCGGAACCTGATGAGCAATGGCATGAAGTATCGCCGGGAGAGGATGGGAGTGAAGATCAGCGGGGAGGTGGATCTGCTTGTTTTAGTCGAGGATGACGGGATTGGTATCCCATTGGAGGATCAAGAAGTCATTTTTAAACGTTTCGTTCGGCTAAATAACGAGAAACGTCCCTATGTGCCAGGCCTCGGACTGGGCCTCACAGGCGTGAAGACCCTGGTGAAGGCGATGGGCGGAGAAATTACATTGGAGAGTCGAGAAGGGTTTGGAACGCGATTTATGGTCCGAATTCCTCCCAATTCACCTTAGGAACGAAGAGGACGAGAGAACGATGACCAAATCTATTTTGGACGGGAAAAAGATTTTGGCTGTGGATGATGAACCGGACGTCTTGGACGTCCTGGAGGAGGAGATTCTCGAAGCGGCGCCACAATGCAAAATCGAAAAAGCAACGACCTATTACGAAGCCAAACAAAGATTGTCGTCTCAAACTTATGATGTGGTGATCCTGGATATCATGGGAATTCGGGGCTTCGATCTTCTCGATTTATCTTCAAAGCGCAATCTCACGGTGGCCATGCTCACTGCTCATGCCCTTAATCCGGAATCATTGAAACGTTCCATTGAGAAGAGGGCCCGGGCCTACCTTCCCAAGGACAAACTCGGCGAGATCGTCCCCTTTTTGGAATGTGTCCTTGAAGAGGAATATCTCCCTGGATGGGGCCGCTTGATGAAAAAATTGGAAGGGTATTTTAATTCCTGCTGGGGAAAGTCATGGAAAAAATCCGAGGAATCGTTCTGGAACGAGTTTGACGAAAAAACCTTTGCTAAAAGAGGGAATAAGCGAAAGGACTATTTGCCTGTGGAATAGAGAAATCATTTGCCCCGTTAGAAATAATGCCCTGGTGCTCCCTCCGGGCCAGGCTCCGCCCCGGAAGGGCTCATGCCCCGGAGGGAGGCCCTCTCTCCGAGCCAGAGGCTCTCTGAGCCGGAGGCTGCAGCGGGGATAGTTAGATTTTAGAATAATTCCGGGTTCCGCCCCGTAGGGGGTTCCACCCCGGAGGGCGGAGTTTAATGACTCGCTCGGTTTCGAGTCGCAACGACTGGGATTTCTAACGGGGTTTACTCTTCCGAGAATATTATTGAGACAATGAATTGGCAAACTTCAGAGGAGGTGAATTAGGATGGATTCTATTCTAAATGGAAAACACATATTGGCCGTTGACGACGAACAAGATGTTCTGACGGTCTTGGAGGAAGAAATTCTGGGAGCCGCTCCAAAGTGTAAATTCGAAAAGGCCACCACCTACGAGGAGGCGGTCAAGAAGTTGGAATCCCAAGCCTATGATGTCGTGATCCTGGACATCATGGGGGTCCGTGGCTTCGACTTATTGGACTTGGCGGTGAGGCGGAATTTGAAGGTTGCGATGCTTACCGCCCACGCCCTTTCTCCGGAAGCCTTGAAACGTTCTTTCGAAATGAAAGCCCGGGCCTACCTCCCCAAGGAGAAGTTAGGAGAAGTGGTCCCCTTCCTGGAAGATGTGCTCAAGTATGAGTATCTACCAGGGTGGAAGCGGCTCTTGGAGAAATTGAAGGGCTTTTTTGACAGCAAGTTTGAATCAGACTGGGAGAAGAAAACAGGTTTGCAATGGCAGGAATGGCATAAGTGGGAATAAAAAAAATCGATGGAATATTGGAAGAATGGAATAATGGGTTATAGGATTTCATCCTTCCAATATTTCAATATTCCGGTATTCCGTCCAAAGGATCGCTTTTGCGGTATGCGTAATTTATAAAAATACCTGTTGAATACCGCCCAGCTCTGCTGGGAGGATGAAAACAGGTTCGCCGAAGGCGAAATGTTTTAGAGTTTTAAATTGATAATTCCATGTAGCTTGCTATAAGTTTACCTCATCTGTCATTCCCACGAAAGTGGGAATCCAGACTTGTCCCTGCCCCCGACAAGGGCATTCGAGGGCAGGTTCCAACAGGGAACTACAGAAAGTTACTGGATTCCTGCTCCCCGATCAGGTCGAGGACAAGTTTCGCAGGAATGACAACATGGAAATAGGTTTTAAATTTTAATGGCCCGCAGCTCTGCTGCGGGGTAGTTTACTTTTAAGAAAGGAGGCGACGTTATGGCGGAATCTATTTTAAATGGAAAGTCGATACTGGCTGTGGATGACGAACCGGATGTTTTGACGGTCTTGGAGGAAGAGATTAAAGAGGCCTGCCCTAAGAGTAGGTTTGATAAGGCTATCACTTATGAAGAAGCGGTAGCGAGGATGATCTCTTTGACGTACGATGTGGTTATCCTCGACATCATGGGAGTTCGTGGGTATGACTTGCTGGAATTGGCCGTAAGCCGAAACTTTCCAGTGGCGATGTTGACCGCTCATGCCCTCACCCCTGAGGCCCTGAAGCGTTCTTTTGAAATGGGAGCCCGGGCTTACCTCCCCAAGGAGAAGCTGGGGGAAGTCGTTCCCTTCCTGGAGGATTTGCTCAAGTATGAATATCTCCCTGGCTGGAAACGCCTCTTAGAGAAGCTGGAAGGATTTTTTAATGAGCGCTGGGGACAATATTGGAAAAAGTCTGAAGAGAAATTCTGGAAAGAGTTCGACCAAAAATCGAATCCAATCAAAAAATGAAAAGGTTATTTTATACACCTTCCATTGAGAGTTGGATATGAAAATCAAAGTTTTGGGCTGTTCCGGGGCAGAGTTCCCTGGACGGCGCCCTCCAACCTTTTTATTGAGTGGGAAGATATTATTTGATACGGGAAGTCTGACCAATATTCTTGATATCAAAGGTCAATTGAAGATAGAACATATTTTCATTACTCATTCCCATCTTGACCATTTGTTGGGTATTCCGTTTCTTGCTGACAATCTCATTTTTAGAAAAAAAAGGCATAGAGTAAATATTATCAGCATCCCTCCTGTGATTCGGGCGATCAGGAGGAATCTTCTGGATGGTTCTATTTGGCCTGATTTTACGGTCATTCCCAATAGACATGAGGGTATACTGAACCTGAGGGAATTGGAATCAGGTCATTCCATGAAGATAAAAAATTTCACGATCACTCCTTATGAGGTCAATCATTCCGTTCCTGCAACAGGATATCTGGTAGAGGACAATAGAAGGAGGAGATTTTTTTACACAGGGGATACAGGTCCCACGGATAGCACATGGGAAAAAATAGGGGAGAGGAAGATTCATTGCCTCATCATAGAAGTTTCTTTTCCGAATAGAATGCAAAAAATTGCTTTGGAAACAGGACATTTAACGCCCCAGTTATTACAAGAGGAACTTTTAAAAATAAAACCAGGTCCAGAGAGAATCTTTATCATTCATATAAAGCCTCAATATCTCAAAAACATCCAAATAGAACTCCAAAGACTTCATATCAAAAATCTTAAATTGTTAAGAGACGGCGAAACCATCAGGGTATAACCTTAATTATTTTTTCCTCACACCCCCTCAACTTTTTACCCCGTTAGAAATAATGCCCCGCTCGGTTTCGAGTCGCAACGACTGGAATTTCTAAAGGGGTTTACCCCTTGAGGAAGGGAAGGGGTACCCCCTTTCGGTAGACCAGGGCTTCACAAGAGGCGATCAGATTGTTTTGATCATCAGACAACTTGATATCATAAACAGCCGTCCTTTGGGTCCGGCTGATCTCTCTCGCCTCGGCAATGAGCGTACTCTCTGGGGAAGGGGGGGAGATATAGGTAATATTCATGTTCAAGGCCACTGCCACGGTTCCGTGGGAGTTGGAAGCGGTCTCAAACGCCACGTCAATCAGGGCAAATAATGCTCCGCCATGGGCCATGCCCAAGAAGTTCTCCATATCTGGAGTGAATTTCATTTGGACCCTGGAATATCCATCATCCAAATCTAAAAGTTTGATCCCGAACTTCTGAGCAAAAGGTTCCCTTTCTACTTTTCTGAAGATTGCTTCTTTCACCTTCTCGTCCATAAGACCCCTCTTCGAAGTGGTCAGTCACGTGCTTGTCGCAGCGGATAATTGGGCGCGACAAATGTTGAAAATCCCCCTCGTTCTTAGGTTAAGGTTACGGTCAGGAAGCCCGCCCTGTACCTAATATGGTGCAGGGCCCGTTTGGTCTAAGGTTAGAAGGTTACGTAGAGTTCTTAGGCCCGACAACATAGCCGAATAACGAAGCGGGTATCTTTCCCCTGACCCATGAACCCAAAACTTTTAATGCTAATCAGGAATGGCATTCCTTTAATATGCCAATTTATTTGTTTTAATTTAAAAGGTCAACGGGAATTGTTTCAATTTTTCTTTTTCTGTGATATGATGCCATCCAAGTGAAGTAAACCCTGTTGTTGCATTAAATTCGGCGCTTAGATTTACCCCGTTAGAAATAATGGCCCGCTCAGTTTCGAGTCGCAACGACTGGAATTTCTAACGGGGTAAATCAAACCCTTACCCAGAGAGGGATGACTGTCAAATCGATGTCGTCACCTGGATCAATCCAAGAGTGACCCTGTGGAAGAGGTTTTACATCTTCTCTGGAAAGATAAAACTCCCAATAGTGGAGCAAATAATACGTGATGCTATCGAATATGATTCTTATTCCACAGGGGAAGTTATCCTCCCTCCGGGCCATGAGGCCCTCCCTCCGGGGCAGAAGCCCCTCTCTCCGAGCTGGAGGACTCTCCGAGCCGGAAGCTGGGGCGGAGCCTGGGCCGGCGGCAAAAAGGTAGAAACAGCCTTTTGATGGGGGCATACAGTTGATTCAACCACATCTTTATGCAACAACGGGGTAAACTGATCATTCCGTCAAGGTGGGACATTCAATCGATTTTCCTTCAACCTTTTCAAAAAGTTTTTAAGAAAGGAGATAGCCATGGCCGAAGAGAAAAAATATTGGGATTCCGAAGCAGAAACCATGCCCATCGATAAACTGAGAAAGTTACAGGGAGAGCGGCTTAAGGAATTAGTCGCTTATGCCTATGAGAAGACAAAGTTTTACAGGCGAAAATATGATGAGGCAGGTGTTAGGCCAAGCGATATCCACACCATCGATGATTTAAAAAAATTGCCACTGATTGAGGACGATGAGATTCGCAATGCCCCCTTGGAGGACAAACTTTCTGTCCCTTGGAACGAGGTGAATCAGTGTTGTTCAAGCTCCGGAACCACAGGGTTCCCAGAACCTCTGGCCATGACCCGAAACGATTTTGACATTGCCTGTATTGATTCTGCAGCGAGACTGGAATGGACGATAGGAGTGAGACCGACTGATATCGTCCAACATACCATGGGCCTTCCTTGTTTGAGCATGGTGAGTAGAGCGATAGGCGCAGGAACCGTGGGCGAGCAGGCGGGAAGGGGCAGGCTGGAAAACCAGATTGTATTGGGGAAGATGATGCATGTCACCGTCCTGGAAACAATGCCGAGCATGGCTTTCCAATATTTTGAAAAAGCCAAGGAGTTAGGCATTGATATCCGCGAGACCGATATCCGGTTGATCGTGGGAATCGGTGAAGGCATTGCAGAATCATTCAAGAAGAAAGCAAAGGACGACTACGGTACTGTCTTTCGTGATTATTATGCCGCCTCTACTGCCGGTGAGCTGGCTTCCGAATGTGAAAATGGTAAAGGGCTTCATATCTCGGCGGATAGGATTATCATGGAGACGGTCAATCCTGATACGCAAAAAATGCTCGGACCCGGAGAAGAGGGAGAGTTAGTGATGACCAACCTGATCCGAAGAGCCATCCCCCGTATCCGAATCAGGATCAGTGATGTAGCCAGCGTCCTTCCTTATGAGGCCTGTCCCTGCGGGAGGACACACCCTAAGATGTCCAAGGTAAGAGGGAGGATGGTCCAGATCATCGATATCAAGGGGAAAAAATTCTTCCCTATTGATGTCGAAGAGGCTCTCGGTACGATTCCTGAATTGGGGTATGACTACCAGATTATTTTGGATCAACCCAAGCTGGATCGCCTGAAAATAAAAGTCGAATATAAACCTGAGGTCAAAGATATCCCTATATTGGTGAAAAAGGTTGAGGAAGCCATTCACAATGGACTCGGAGTTGAAAGCGATGTTGAACTCGTTCCGAAAGGAAGTATAGGCCGTGTTCTATTCAAGGCCCAGCGCGTGATCACGACCTATCAAAAGAGTTAGACGCTAAAAGTATAACAAACGCGCTAAATGCCTTCACATTGTCATTGCGAGCGACCAGTGGGAGCGTGGCAATCTCACATGTGAAAGTACGAGATTGCGAAGCCTGTTCCGAGCAAAACGAGGAATCTTCGGGTTTGCTTCGGCTTCGCCTCGCAACCGCTATACTTCTCGAAATGACACTTCACTGAATTATTTACGTTGGCATTAAATATTTTCTTCACTCCCACTCCTCCAATATTTTAAGGGGTTTTTCTCTCAGGCGTTTCTTTTTAGAGTGGACCTTCTTTTCTTCTATTCTCTTTTCGATGGCCTTCAATGAGACCGAGGTTGGTATTCGGCGCCTTTTCGGTCGATTTAACTTAATCAAACGTTCACGAAGCCTCTGAAAGGCCAGCTTTCGATTTTCTGCCTGGGACCGGTGTTCTGTTGCGATTACAGTGATTCCAGAGGGCAGATGTTTTAGACGGACAGCCGTTTCAACCTTATTCTTCCTCTGGCCCCCAGGTCCACTCGATCGGTAGGTTTCAACAACCACCTGCTTTTTGAGAACTTGAGGATCAGTGTCAAATCGCTGTTGCATGGATTTGATTTCCTTAAATCCTAAATTCCAAACAAATCCCAAACAAATTAGTCATGGCCAATTGGCCCCCCCTGCCTGCGGCAGGCAGGGGAAATTATTTGTAATTTGGTGTTTGAGATTTGGAGCTTATCTTTCTTTTTCCTCTTCTGCTTTTTCATCCGCATGGTGTTTGATGACTAGGGCATCGACCATAAAGATCACATCTTCGGCAATGTTCGTGGCATGGTCGGCAATTCGTTCAAGGCATCGGGCAACAATCAACAGGAGAACTGCCCGTGTGATGGTCTTTGGATCGGAAATCATATAAGTGAGGAGTTCTCTCACCACTTGATCATTTAATCCATCAACCAGATCATCTCTAACGCAAACGGAACGGGCCAGTTTGGAGTCTCGGGTTACAAAAGCATCCAGGACATCCTTGACCATGGATTGGGCAATTTCAGCCATGCGGGGAATATCGATATAGGGTTTGAGTTGGGGTTCTTGGTTTAATAAGATAGCGCGCTCGGCGATATTCACTGCCTGGTCGCCCATTCTTTCCAGATCAGTGATGATCTTCATTGCCGAGGTGATGAAGCGGAGGTCAACTGCCACCGGTTGTCTTAACGCGAGGAGTTTCAAACACATATCATCAATGATGATTTCCATTTTGTTAATTCGATCTTCAAACTCAAACGTCTTCTGGGCAAGATCAGAATCTCTTTTGACCAGAGATTGGACGGAATCACGGATGGCCTCATCGACCATAGCCGCCATCTTGAGTAGGTTCTCCTTCAATTCCTCTAATTCTTTTTGAAAATGGGTTTCCATCAACGCCTCCTTAGAAAGCCCACCCTAGGGTGGTACTTACCAAAAATAAATTATTACTAATCGGTAATGGGCAGAATCAACCAAATTTTCCAGTGACATAATCTTCCGTTCGCTTATCTCTGGGTTTGGTAAAGATTTGATAAACCGGACCTTCTTCCACCAGCTCGCCATTCAAAAAAAATCCTGCCCGGTCAGCCACCCGGGAGGCCTGTTGAATGTTATGGGGCACCAAAATGATGGTGTAGCCCTTTTTTAATTGAAAGAGAGTTTCCTCAATGCTGGCGGTAGAGATGGGATCCAGCCCCGAACAGGGCTCATCAAGCAGGAGAACCTCTGGTTCCAAAGCCAGGATACGAGCGATGCAGAGGCGCTGTTGTTGCCCCCCAGAAAGTCGAAGAGCCGAAGTATGCAGACGGTCCTTGACTTCTTCCCAAAGCACCGCAGATCGAAGTGCTTTTTCGACAATTTCATTCAACCGATTCCTTCGATTTGTGCCGCTCAGTTTAGGGCCATAGGCAATATTATCGAAGATGGACAGGGGGAGAGGGGTTGGGAGATCAAAAACCATTCCAATGCGTCTCCTGAGATGCGTAAGATCCACCTTGGAATCATAGACATCCGTTCCATCTAAGAAGATGGCTCCGGTGTGACGGGTCCCAAAGATCAGATCCGTCAGTCGGTTAAGGCTTTTGAGGAGCGTCGTCTTTCCACTTCGAGCCGGGCCAAAGACGGTAAATATCTGGTTGGGTTGGATAGGAAGGTTGATATTCCGAAGGGCCTGAACGGAATCGTAGTAAAAATTGAAATCTTTGATGATGATTTTACTTCCTTGAGACATAAGACTCCCTTAGGTCCGATGCCGGATATACCGGTTAATCAACCATTGAGCCATCATGTTTATCATCAGGACGAGCAAGATCAAAGCGGCTCCAGTCCCGTAAGCCATTTCCATGGAAATTCCCTCTCTGGCGAGGATATAAAAATGAACGGACATGGTTCGAATGGGGGAAAATAGAGAAGTGGGCATCACTAAAGAGGAGCCGGCCGTTAGAATGACCGCAGCGGTTTCCCCGATACTCCTCCCGATACTGAGTAATATGCCTGTAAAGATTCCTGGCAGTGCGCTGGGAAGTACCACCCGGGTGATCGTTTGCCACTTCGTCCCACCCAGAGAGTAACTCACTTCTCGGTAGGAAGGGGGGATTGCCCTGATCGACTCTTCAGACGTACTGATCACAGTAGGCAAGATCATGGC
>Ga0315281_10006734_pt1 | contig 16296 bp, 9 predicted proteins | sample YL17G07_0_MG_FD_204540 | JGI IMG/M metagenome (GOLD analysis project Ga0315281, IMG submission 204540) | Sediment microbial communities from Yellowstone Lake, YNP, Wyoming, USA - YL17G07_0 | ecosystem: Environmental > Aquatic > Freshwater > Lake > Sediment | place: USA: Wyoming | collected... | reverse complement strand
CCGGTCCGCACCGTGAGGAGCGCCACCAGGCCGGCCCCGGTCACGACGGCCAAATGGTAAGGGCTGATGGGAAACGCGGCGGGCTGCCCAAGAAAAGGCGTCTTGAGGGTGCGGGCGCCCCAGGCTCGGTCCCCCATCAGCGACACGCATTCCCCCGCCGAAAGGGCGTTTGTCATCTCGACCATGCCGCCGAGGAAACCCGACGGGTCCACGATGCGGAAGGCGTCGCTCTGCCCCGCCAGATCGAAGAAATGCCGTCCCTCGGTGTGGGCCTCGCGCTTGAACTGGAAATGGACGGGAAGATCCAGGAACCTCATGCAGGCCATGGCGCTCTGCCATCCCCCCACGTGGCTCGTGAGCAGGACCAGGCCTCTGCGCTTGTGGGCGCGTTCATAAAGCTCTCTCTCCGCGGGGAAATCCACCCGAAGCGCATTCGTTCCCCGTATTCCGATCACGCCTTGATCTATGAGAACCTGCCCGAATCGGTAGAAGTACCGGATGGCCGTAAAAAAACGCCAGATGGGGCCGCGGCCCGGAAACCGCCGTTTCAGGTAATGCGAAGCGCTCCGGCGCGCGCTGGGCCGCAGCAGGACGAAATAGGGCGCCACGAACGCGAGCCAGACATACGCCGCCCGGACGCCGAGAAGACGGATCAGCCAATGGAAGAACCCAAAGCCGAATCTACCCCCGTAGTTCGGTGACCGTCTGGGGGGCGTCGAACGTTCATTCACGGTCAAGCGCTTCCTTTGCCGGCGCCTTGCCGGGCCCGCGCGAGCAAATGCTGATAAAACCGCGCCAGCAGGTATGCCATCAACCCGACCAGGATCGCGAGGACCGGCGCGAGCACCAAAGAACCCAACACCCATTCCCAGAGACGGTACAGGGCTTCGTGCCACAGCGTTTGAGTGTTCAGCTGAGTCAGAAACCGCCCGGTCCTCATGAAATGCCCGGCCTGAATGCACAGAACGGGCACAACGGGCGGCATGCAGAGGTGCTGGACGTTGAAAGCGATGACGCGGTTGAGGCGCAGCAGCGTCGCGAAGAAGATGATCAGGGGCGAATGAAAGCCGAATATGGGAAGCGTGGCGATGAAGACCCCCAACGTGCACGCGAAGGCGATTTCGCGCGGTGTTGTCCTCTCGAGCAGGAGGATCCGGATCGCCCGGATGGGATGCCTGAGAGAAATGCTGTCCGCCGAGACCGGAGTGTGGAAGAGGATCTTGTGGGGCCAGGGAGTGAGAGCCCGCAGAACGGACCGCGTGTACATCCGCGAGATGCGCGCGTTGTCCCGGACCTTGTCGAAGTGGGAGACGCGCTCGGCGGGATACGCAACGGATATCTCCACCGAATCAACTCCCAACCCGGCCCAGATGGAGCGAACCAACACCTCGATCTCGAAATCGTAGCGTTTGGACTGGTAGGGAATGCGGGTGAGGGACTCCACCGGATAGGCGCGGAACCCGCTCTGGCTGTCGGGCACGCGGACGCCGGTGGCGACGTGGAGCCAGAAGTTCGAGAAGTGGCGTCCGAACCGGCTGGAACCCGGCGCGCGTCCGGTTCTCATGTCGCGGCATCCGATCAGGATCGCCCAGGGTTTCTCCTGAATACGCGGAAGAAACTTCAGGGCTTCGGCGGGATCGTGTTGCCCGTCGGCATCCAGGGTGATGACGTGCGTGAAGCCGCGTTCCTTGGCCCAGGCGCCCGCGGCCAGGATCGCGGCGCCTTTGCCTTGGTTCTCCCGGAAGTCTATACGCTGGATGGGCAGCCCCTCCAACGTGTCGGCGGAGCCATCGGTGCTGCCGTCGTTGACCACGAGGACGGGCAACCCAGTGGCAAGAGCCCTCTCGGCGATCCCGCGCAATGTCTCGTGGTTGTTCAAAACCGGGATCGCGATCAGCACCCGCGGGGGTTGGGAGAAGGGCGCTGGAGAGGGATTTGTTTCTGTTTCTTTGCTCATGTGCTCATCCGGTCCTGCCCCAGCCGCGCCCACGAGTCGTCCCAGAGCGTCGCCCGCCAAAGATAGGCATTATAGTCCATTCCCCTCGGCCAGCGGGAGAAAAAACGGAAGTCCTTGAGGCCCAAGTTTATGTCGTGCACCCGTTCGTAGTGGGCGTATCTCAGTTTTGCGAAGGAGCGCGGGCGCCCTATGCTCCCTTTGTGTCATTGCGAGCGAAGCGAAGTAATCCCCATTGCCAAGCGATCCGAGATTGCTTCGCTTCGCTCGCAATGACACAGCGCGGGTTTTCCAACTCGCCTCCCCCCGCCGCCAACCCCTCGCCTCCCCCCGCCGCCAACCCCTGGCCTCCCCGTCTCCAACCCGCCCAGTGGCGGACAGGAATGTCCGCCCGCCGGAAAACGCTTCGCAAACTTGAGATGCGCCCGTTCGTAGTGCAGGCTTTAGCCTGTCGTTCTGTGGAATAGCCGTGGTACATTGCCGCTACGGGTCAGACATTTTCCTTGTCGCGTCACGCGATTCCGAACATGATGTATACGCAGCGAATCGGGCGAATCGCCCGGTTCTTTCGCCGGTGTGACGGCGAAGCGCTTTCTCGTTGCGCCGGTGGTGTCCAGCCAATGTCTCTCATCCCGAGAATACGGTCCCTTGTCCCCGATAGACTCTCGCGTTTCGCGCGAGGGCTGGGCCGCTTTTGCCTCAGACGCCGCAAGCGAATACTGCAGGGAGTCTGCGCCCTCGTCCTCGCCGCCGCCGCCATCCTCCTCTGGCCGATGGACCTGACTCCCTACCTGCGCACCGATCCGTCCGGCGAAATGCTCGACCGCTCGGGACGCCTGATGTACGCCTTTCTGAACGAAGATCAGCAGTGGTGTTTCGTGCGGGAACTGGACCAGATCAACCCGCGCCTGGTCCAGGCGACGATCGCCGCGGAGGATAGACGCTTCCACCGGCACCACGGCGTGGATTCGCTGGCGGCGCTCCGCGCGGCTTGGCAGAACCTGCGCGGGAGGCGGGTTGTGTCCGGCGCTTCGACGTTGACGATGCAGGTGGTAAAGCAGGATGGGCGGTCCACGCGTTCGATCCCGGGAAAGCTGCGGCAGATGATCCAGGCCTTCCGTCTTGATTTTAGAGTGGATAAGAGGGATATCCTCAAGACCTACCTGAATAACGCCCCTTATGGAATGAACCTGGTGGGATGCGAAGCGGCGGCCCGGCGCTACTTCGGAAAGCCGGCCCGCGAGCTCACGCTACCCGAGGCGGCGCTGATCGCGGCCATCCCCAAGTCGCCGTCCCGTCTGATGCCGCTTCAGAACCCGGAACGCGCCATCCGCCGCCGCAACTACGTCCTTGAGCGCATGTGGGAAGAAGGTTTCATCACCGCCGCGGAGTACAAACGCGCGCGCCGCCAGACCCTCAACGTCCAGCGCCACGCCTTTCCCGACCTGGCCCCCCATCTCGCCCAACGGCTTGCTTCGTTGGCGCGCAACCAGGGCAAAGTGGGCACGACGCTCGACTACGACGTCCAAACTCTGGCGGAGCGTTTTGTGCGCCGACACCTCAAGGGATTCGGGGACGAGGTGGAAAACGCCGCCCTGCTGGTGGTGGACGCGCCCACAGCGTCGGTGCTGGCCCACGTGGGATCCGGCGACTTCTTCAATACACCCGGCGGCGGCCAGTTCGACGCCACGCGCGCATTGCGGGCCCCCGGTTCGACGCTCAAGCCTTTCACCTACGCCCTTGCCATCGAGAACAACAGCCTGTACCCCTCCGAGACGCTTCTGGATGATTCGCTCGACTACGGCCTCTATCACCCTAAGAACTTCGACGAGGCGTATCACGGCAGAATCTCGGCCACGGACGCCCTGCGGCAATCGCTCAATGTGCCCGCCGTCCTGCTGCTGGACCGGGTGGGCTTGGAGCCGCTCTACCAGTTCCTGCGACGCTCCGGGCTCGGCACACTGACTGCCCCCGCGGAAGAATATGGACTCGGGCTCGCGCTGGGCAATTGCGAGGTCCGGCTGGACGAACTCGCCGCGGCATACTGCATGTTGGCCAACCTGGGAGAGTACGTCCCTTTGCGCGTCCTGAGGTCGCAGCATCCCGAGCCCAGGCGGCTGCTGTCGAGCGGCACATGCCTGTGCGTTTACAGCATGTTGGATCATCCCTTGCCCGGCGAGATCAACCGGCAGAGCCTTGGCGCTCTGGACAACGCGCCGCGAATCTGCTGGAAGACGGGAACCTCCACGGGCAATCGCAATGCCTGGACCGTCATGTTCAACCGGCAGTACGTGGTCGGGGTGTGGATGGGCAACAACGATTGCCGTCCCTCGCGGCGGCTCGTGGGGCGGGATGCCGCGCTCCCGCTGGCCTCGGCCGTGTTCCGTCGGCTGCCCGCCTCCAACTCTCCGGATTGGCCCGCGCCGGGAGACGATCTTCGCCCGGTGTCCGTGTGCGCCATGAGCGGACTTCCCGCGTCCAAGTGGTGCCCGCACCGGGAGAACGTCCTGCTGCCCCGCGGCCAGCTGCTCAACCGGATCTGCGACGTGCATTGGCCGGCGAAAACGGGGGACGCGGCCACCACCGCCGCGGAGGCAGCCGCAACGGCCGGGATCATCGAACGATGGCCCGGAACGGCCAGGAACTGGGACCTTGCCAAGGTGGCGGCGCCCTTCGTGCGGGCCTCGGGGGCAGCGGCGAGCGCGCCGGCGGGGGAGAAGACCCTGGCGGGGAAGTCCGCCGCGACGCTTGTTCAGGCGCTCGAGATCCTGTGTCCCTCGCAGGCCGCGGAATACGTGCTGACGGGGGAGCCGAACGGGGACCGGATTCGTCTGCGTACCACGTTGGACGAGCACGGCCTCATCCATTGGTACCTGGATGACCTCTACATCGGTTCTTCGAGTCCCGAGAAGAGCGTGCATCTCGATCTGAAGGCGGGGCGTCACAAACTCGTCTGCATGACTCCCGAAGGATTGACAAAACAGGTGGAATTTGACGTCGTGCGCCCGGAGGGTTCTTCTCTGGATTTCAAGAGCGAATAAAGCGGGAAAGAATGGATTTCTTCGCTTTTCCACTTTTTCTCGAGGCAGCATGTTCTTTCTTGAAATGGGAGCACAAACGGGCAAATAATTGCACACGAGGGTGGAGTTTCTGCGTCAAGGAACTCCCATGGGAACTAAGTTAGAGGCGGAGCAATGAAATGCACCTTCAACAAACCAAAGCCGAAAGCCGAGCATCGGGCGGTCCACAGTACTGTTTCCATGATGTCCCCAAGCCGGTGAAGGAATTCCTTCGCAATCGGGGTGCATGCCCTGTTGTGCTCCAGACACCATACGGCATAGCCCGCAGCCCTTTTGTGGCTGTGGATCGAGATCACAAATTGGGGAAGGACGGACGGCCCGTTCCGGGCAAGGTGGGGCATGACCGAATTCAGCAGGGTGACGGCGAACAGTCGATTGGCGAAGCCATCCGTTACTGGTACGGCATCGGAGGTGGTCGTGACTTTGAAACAATTGACGTGGAATCTACAATCCACCCCGATGGACATTTCATTCTGATTCCAACCGCCGTTTTGATGCGAGGGGCGAAACAGAAACGAATCCTGGAGAGGATCATTGCACCCCTGTCTTTCCATCGCCATTATGAAAGCAGGCTCTGGCGAGAGCAGATCGATGCCAAGCGCCGCGGGGCGGCCCCCGAAGTCGCCTGGGCTGCCTCGCAGGTGAGGAGGGTCGTCGAGGAGCATCAGAGACCGACCGCTAGCCACATTCTCGAATCCGACCTGCTTCGGGCCAGCGGCGCGCTGTCCGTGCTTGGTCTCGACCTTGGCCCCTATCTGGGTAAAGGTTACGATTGCGCGGACAGCCAGTTTCAGTTCGGAAAATGGCCGATTTATCCCTGTCCGATAGAGGTAAAGAAACGCTCACAGGGTTTTACCTATCAGGTGACAAAATATACAAGACTTCCTCGCGCGGTCGTGTTGTGTATGGAGCATAATCTGAAGAATCCGCCCGAGCACATTGACATCATCGAGTTGCCAACTCTGGCAGAGTATTTGAGCCGTTGAAATGAGCCGTTCCACCATTCCACCCATCTTGAAAGCGATTCCCGCTGTTCGCCAACAGGACGCACGGCACTATGGGGTGCATCCCTATTTCACGCGCCGGCCCCCAAACGTCGTCCGGGCTTACGTGGAACGGTACAGCCGTGAAGGCGATGTCGTATTGGATCCCTTTGGCGGAACGGGCGTAACGGCAATTGAAGCATTTTTGCTGGGGCGGAGCGCAATTCACAACGACCTCAATCCGTTCGCAAACTTTATTGCCCGAAACATCTCGGATACTGCTTTGGATTCAACCCTTCCGCTTAGCGAAGCATTTGAACGCGTGAAGCAGGCGTGCGCGAAGGCTCTACGGGAAATCGAGACAGACGAGAAGGCCGCCACAAAATGGCTTGGACGAGTGCCGCTACCAGAGAATATCAAGCTGCCGCGCAACTCGGATGCCGAATTCTTCTTTGACATGTTCACCCCGCGCCAGTTGGCTGGTTTGGCTGTGCTCAAACAGGCAATCGACCGCGAGTCGAGCAAGCCCGTTCGCGAGTCGCTTCTACTGGCGTGGTCCGCATCGATGGCGAAACTTAATAAGACCTTCCTATCCGCCAAGGGGCGAGCGGAGAGCCGTGGTGGCTCCAGCATCTTCAGCATCTATCGTTACAAGCTCGCCTCAAAATGCGTGGAACTGCCGATTTGGGATACGTTTGAGGGGCGCTTTCTGAACGTGCTTGACGCCAAGGAGGAAATCCTCCAATGTCGAAGATATCGGAAGCAATTCGCACTCTGTTCGGGAGACCTCGACAGCAGCCGCAATTTCCGCGTTCTCTCGCGCGATGCGGCGGACCTGGATCAGGCGCTTGAGCCGGCGAGTATTGATTACATCTTCACGGACCCGCCGTATGGAGCTTTCATCAGTTACCTGGACCTCTCGATTCTATGGAACCACTGGTTGGGTTTCTCCGTCTCAGATGAGGCACGCGAACATGAAACCATTGTTGGCGGCGAGCGGAATCTTACGGAGGAACACTACAAGCAGAGCCTCGCGCTGAGCATACAAACCTGTTTTCGGCTGCTGCGTCCCGACCGCTGGATATCCATCGTCTTCCAACACTGGGACTTGAGCTACTTCGCCATAATTCTCGAAACCGCCAGCAAATGCGGCGCGGAGTTGAAAGCGGCGATCACTCAAACGGGGGATGTCATCTGGTCCATGCACAAGAAGAAGAACTCCGCCAGCGTACTAGCCGGGGAAATGATCATCACCTTCTACAAGCCTCTCAAGCCTCGGGAAAGACAATCATTGCCGATGCGTAGCACCGAGAGTAATCCCGAAGCGGTTTTATCCGAGGTTTTCGATGTCTGCCTCAATAGTAGCGCCAAAAACTTCACGAGCGAAGCATTGTTTAATCGGTTGGTGATCGAGCTTTGGCGTCGTCGTGCCCTGGGCTGTCTCTTGCTGAATCGGCGAGAATTTGCCGATCGCTTGAAGAAACGCGGGTGGACCTATAATCCGCATACCCACCTCTGGTCAGGGAATGCGGGGGAGGTTGATTGTTTCTTCTGACTTCCAACACCAAAGACTCAAGGGAATTCTGAAAAAGGGAACAAGTTGCGAAAAATGAGGAAGGACCACCCCCCGGATTTACCCCTCCTTGGAGGTTGTGGGCTATGGAAACCAGGAAAAAAACGTTTGATTGTGTGGAGATGAAACGCCGGGGCGCGGAGGCGGTCCGGCGCGCGACGCAGGGCATGACGCGCGAGGAAGAACTGGCATATTGGCAGCGCGGCACCGCCGAATTGGTGGAATTGCAGAAGAAACTGCGGGAAGCGTCCGCGCATCCACAAACCGCCGCTGAATCATCCCGGCCTATCACGTAGAATTGTGCGCTGGCCCGCGCCCGGCACCGGACTGCCGTACCCGGGGCGAACGGGTTTGCTCGCTCTTCTATTGGCTGAAAGACGGGGTTACGCGTTTCGATGGGGACATGTGCCGCACCAACGAAGCGAATAACCCGATCCGACACACTTCACGTCCGCTTTACGGATACATCCGCCAATCCTCGGCGCGGGCAGCACGCCTTGTGACGGTGAAGTACGCGCTCCAGTCGTGCACAAGCGGGGCGCCGTCGCGCAGCAGACGGATCTGGTAATCACTCGCGGGACCCGCATACGCCGGCAGGCGGACGATCTTCTGTCCGTCCCCGTTCTCCAGGGGGACCCGGGCCAGCTCCACCATGATGGCACCGGCCTTTCGCAGCTGAATGACGAGCGTGCCGGTGGTCGGGAAGTCGGAGCAGGTCCAGGCGACGGGCATGTATGCCCGAGGCGGCCACGCCGTGCCTGGGCCGGGTGTCCTGATCTTGATGCTGGGTGGGTTGATCGCGAAGTGGGCGACGATGGTCATATCCGAGGTTACGTGCGTGACGGTCAAAGGATTGTCGGCGCTGCTGACGCCTCCCGACCAGTTGACAAAATGATACCCAGTCGGCGGCACGGCCCTGACCGGCGTGCAATCCGCTCCCCATGCCACCTCCTGCGTCGTGTTGCCCTCGAAAGACGCGCCGGGCGTGCCGTCGGTCTGGAAGACAACCCGCCACAGGTAGAAAGCAGGAAAGGCCAGCCCCGTCGGGAAGATATCGGAGGTGTCCATAACGTCCAGAGTCGTTACTTCGGTATTGGAGAGGAGGTCCACGACGGATAGTTGATTGACCATGCCCCAAGTGGTCATGTTTGACACATAGAGATAGCGCCCGGAGGAATCAATCGCCATGGTATCCACCCCGAACAGCTGACTGGCGCCCTGAAACCCAGACAGAGGGATGATGACGCCGGCGTAGGACACGTCGCCGGGGCCGTTGACATCCAGCACGTGGATTTCATTGCTGATCTCCAGGGTCGGCGAAGTCTTGCGGACGGCGTAGTAGTAGGCTTTATCGCCCGTGGGGCGGGAAAAGACCACGGATTGCCCCGCTATGACTTCCAAGGGTAGCGGCACGTCTCCCCGCAGCGTCACGGTGCCGGGCGCATCCACGCTCAGGAAAACGGGATTGCCCCCCAGGAGGGTGGGGGAAGAGGTGCTGGCGTTCGCGACGATAGCGGTTTTTCCGTCGGGGGAGAACTCGACGTTGACCGGATAGTAGTGATCCAGATTAACGGGACCGGTGTGTTGCAGAGTTCCCGTCACGGGATTCAGAAGAAAGGCGTTCACCTTTTTTCCGTAATAGTCCACCGTCAGGACGGTCTTGCCGTCCGCCGCCACCGCCACCGCCTGATGTTGGACACCCGACGTGACAAGATCCTGGGTCAGGGTGCGCGAAGGCACATCAATCACGGCGATGTGCTCGCTCCATCCGCCGTCGGTGACCAGGGCGTATTTTCCATCGGGCGTGAGGGCGATGTCTTCCGCCCCGAAGCTCAAGGTGATGGACGTGGGATCGAGTTGCGGATCGCCGGGATTGGAGAGGTCCACGAACGAGATTCTTCTGCCGCCGAAATTGCCCACCAGCGCCGTCTTGCCGTCAGGGGTCATGGCGGCGTCAAGCAGAGAGGGATCCCCAGTCGTGATCTGATCACCGAAGTATGGACCGTAGAACGAGTTGGTGAGGGGATCCAGCAACTTGAGGCCATCGCTGGTGAGATTGACCACCCCCACCTGGCCGGTATAGGTGGCCCAAGGCTCAAAGTGCGCCACAAATGTCATGGGTTCCGTGACGTTGGGGACGATCAACTTATTCCGGAAGGCGTAATCCACGCCATCCCGCGTCCATTTGAGGAAACGATAGCCTGGCGGCGCGATAGCCGTGACCGGCCGGCAATCCGTTCCCCATGGTATTATCTGAGTCGGATCGCCCAGGAAGGATGCGCCCGGTGTGCCGTCGGTCTCGAAGAGCACCTGGGACACGTCAAAGGCGGGGAAAGCGAGGCCCGCGGGGACGACCTTTGGGTAGTCTGGGGGTGGGGGGTCTGGGATGTTCACAACGCTCAGGGTTGTCAGTTCGGTATTGGTTTGGAGGTCCACGACGGATAGTTGGTTGCGCGCACCAGAGAGTGTCATATTCGACACATAGAGATAGCGTCCCGAGGGGTCAATCGCCAGAGAATCCACACCGAACAACTGGGAGCCACCTTTGAAGTCGGACAGAGGGATAATGACGCCGGCGTGGGACACGTCACCGGGGCCGTTCACATTCAGCACGTGGATTTCATTATCCACCACTTCCATGCTTGGGGAGGTGATGCGCACGGCATAGTAGTAGGCTTTATCGCCTGTGCGGCGGGAAAAGACCACCGATTGCGCCCGCTGGACGTCCAAGGGCAACGGCACATCTCCCCGCAGCGTCAGCGTGCCGGGCGCGTCCACGCTCAGGACAACGGGATTCCCCCCCAGGAGGGTGGGTGAAGAGGTACTGGCGTTCGCGACAATGGCGGTCTTTCCGTCGGGCGAGAACTCGACGTTGACCGGATAAAAGTGATCCAAGTCAAGCGGGCCGGTGTGTTTCAACGTGCCCGCCACGGTGTCGAGAAGGAAGGCGTTCACCTCTCCCCCAAAGTAATCCACCGTCAGCACGGTTCTGCCGTCCGGCCCCACTGCCACGGCATTAGAGTAAACACCCGATGTGACAAGATCCTGGGTCACTGTGCGCGAAGGCACATCAATCACGGCGATGTGCTCGGTGAATCCGCCGTCCGTGACCAGGGCGTATTTCCCGTCGGGCGTGAGGGCGATGTCTTCCGCAAAGAAGCTCAAGGTGATGGACGTGGGATCGAGTTGCGGATCGCCGGGATTGGAGAGGTCAACGAAGGAGATTTTTCTGCCACCGAAGTTGCCCACAAGCGCCGTCTTGCCGTCGGACGTCATGGCGGCGTCAAGCAGACTGGGATCCGTATCACTCGTGATCTGATCGCCGAAGTATGGACCGTAGAATGAGTTGGTGAGAGGATCCAGCAACTGGAGACCCTGGCTGCTCAGATTGACCACCGCCACTTGGCCGGTGTATCCCGCCCATGTCCCAAAGTGCGCCACAAATATCATGGGCTTTGTCACGTTGGGGATGATCAACTGATTCATGACGGAGTAATCCGCGCCGTCCAGGGTCCATTTGACGAAACGGAAGCCCGCCGGCGCGTTCGCCCTCACCCTCTCGGTCGAATCGCCGGTGTTAATCCACTGCGCGGCCGCCGGTGTGATGGTCGCACCGACCGTGCCATCCGTGAGGAATTGGACCTGGTAGAGGGTTGACACTTCCGGAGTCCGCGTGGCGGGACTCAAAGTTGCGTCTGCCTTCTGAGCCGGCTGGGCGCCGTCGTCGCCGGTCGCCGAGGCGTGGACGAACGTGCCCGCCGCCAATAAGAAAAACATCACCAACAGGGCCGGTGACAAGAGTGATTTGATTCCTCCGGTGATGGCTTTGAGCATGGATTGTTTCATTTTGGTACTCCCCCTTTTCTTTCTGCGGCAGTCGGCTGCATTTCGAGGGCAGGATACGAAACAGCGCTGTCCCCGAAAACAAATGCCCATCTTCTCCATTCAGACTATCAGATGAAAACCGTGAAGGCAAGCTGCATTTGCCTTCCAGGCCCGTGCAAAGAGGAATCTTGGAGATTTGCTCTTTTCTCTCTGTGCGCGTCGTTAGCGCGGGAAAAACGGCTCGGTCCATGCCATGCTCGACCCCGAACCATAGGCGGCGAAGCGAACATAGGGCGTAACATCAGGGTCCGGGACGAAGCGGATAGCTTTGTCCCTCACGCGGTGCAGCCGGCATCCCGCGTGTCCGATCACCTCGATCTCCTCCGCGTTCTCCGACTCGACAACCACCTCGCCGCCTTCAACGCGAATGTCCGATAGAACGACCCCCGTCGAGCAATAGAAGTTGCCCGTCCTCAGAGCATGGAAGATCGCTTCCGGAGTGGGGGCGGCGGCCCGCACGGTGTTCCAGGCCCCGCCGATGTCCCGTGCCTGGTGCGAGTCGTCGTTCGCGAATCCGAGCACTCGCTTGCCCATCGCCAGAAGGTAGTCCCATTTATCCGTCGCCAGCGCCGCGCCGGGCAGGCGTTCGATGACATGGTTGTAAATCTCGATCCCGTCGAAACCCTCGAGCGCGGCCATCTGTTCCCGCCTGTAGTGCGGAGTGAGCTCCCAGTTGGGATGGTTGAGGATCAGGAGCGCGTCCTTTCCGCCGAAAGATCCCAGGAGTTGTTCCTGCTCGGTGATTCCGGCGGCCTGCCGCACCGTCTCCTTGTCCAGTCCGATAATGTTCGTGTGCCGGCCCGCGCCGTCGTCCCATTCCATCCCGGAAAGGAGGATGAGTTCGTCCCGCCGGGGTTCGGAGACGGTTCGATGGTCGGTGATAGCGAGGAAACGAATGCCCGCGCGGACGTATCCGTCGAGCAGATCCTCCATGCTGATCTCGGAGCATACGCTGGCGGGGGAGGAGTGAGCGTGGAGGTTCCCGCGGTACCAGGCCCCGGTGTTCTCTTCATACGGATTGGCCCAGTTCACGCGGGTCGTCATGGAGACGCCTTTTCCTGCTTCGGGGGCTTGGTGGAAAGCATCTCGTCGAATTCCTTTCTCACTCCGGCGAACTGCTCTCGCAGGTCTTTGTATTTCTGCTGCAGCGCCGCATGATCCTGCCGGAGTCTCTCCAGTTCCTCCGCGGCTGGATTGGCCGGGACCGCCGGGTCTTGCTCTTCGGCCAGTCCCGGACGCCAGGTCAGAGACAGCGACAGCCATTTCTGATCGGGCGCCGCGGCCATTTCCGCCAGCTGCTTCTCGATGGCTTCTATCTCCGACTGGACGTTTTCCTTCAGGCGCTGAACGCCGGGGGGGAGACTCTGCTGCCCCAGTTGTGGCGGAAGCCCGTCAAGAATCGCGCGCAAACAGCGCAGCTGCCGCAGGATGCTCGAAAGAGAGTCCAGGCAGGTATGCCAGCATTGAAGCAGAGATTTTTTGTGGTGGGCCGCTTCCGCGCGGGCCGCATCGAGACGCGCGCCCAGCAGAGAAACCAGCAGCGCCAGGATCGCCGCCGCCAGATAGCCGGCCCAAGCAAGCAGTGTGGCAAGGATCTCCATCCGGTGTTACCTTTCCCCGCGGCGTTCCCGACGGCCGCGGCAGCCCGAGAGACGGCAACTATGAGATGAGCCCCTTTATCTCTTTGAGAATCTCGTCAACGGCCTCCTCTTCGCTCTTGTCGTCTTTCTCGTGAGGAATAGTCGGAGTGCCCGCGGCAGGTGGTTGAGTTTCCGGCGCGCTGTCCAGGGGCTGGGGCAGAACGCCCGGTTCCGTCCCGCGCGAGGCCGGAGTGAGGGCCTCGGGTTGGCCTTGCGGCGCCTCTGCCTCGGGAGTCTTCACGTTCCCCGACGAAATCTCCTGCATGATCTCGCTCAAGAGATCCTGCTCGCCCCTGCTGAGGGACGCAGAACCTTCCCCTTTTTCCGCCGAGGGTGTCGGTGCGGGTTGCCGTGGGGGTTCGAGGGCGCGAGGAGCTTGGTCCCGGGTGGCCTGCAGATCTTCCTTGGCGGCGAGAATCCCTTCGAAATCCGGCCGTTCCAGGGGCTCCGGTTCTGCCTCGGGGATTATGTCCTTCTCACTTGGTATCTTCTTCTCTTCTTCTTCGGAAGGGGCCTGGATCTGAGTCACGGAAGCCGGCTCAGACGCAGGCGAGGGCTCCGGCTGCCGTTCCTGCTTAGGAGTTTCCAGCTTCCCTTCCAGGATCTCCGCCGCTTTCTCACGCAGCGCCGCCATGGAAGGAATCCGCACCTTCGGCTGCTTGCGGCGCAGCACCGCCCAACCGCCCAACCCCGCCGCGGCCGCGAGGACCATCAGGGCCACCGCCAAGAGGACGTGGGAACCAGGACTTCCGGCAGCAGGAGGCGGCGCGGCGGGAGTTGGCTTTGGAGCGACCTCCGGGGTCGGGGAGGGTTGCACGGGCACGGGACGAATCTCGGCCGTTGCCGTGGTCTGGTTTGCGGGGGGAAGGGCCACGAGCGTGCGGGACGTTTCGCGGACCAGGAAGGCCAGCGGGCCGACAGTGTCTTCGGCGGGGACTCCCTTGGCGTCGCGCAAGGTCCCGATCACAGTCACGGAGTAGTCTCCGACTGCGCTGGTCTCGGGGAAGGACGCGGCGCACAGGTTGTCAAGCGCGGGGATAATCGCGAGGATCTTTTGCGCCCCGTCGGGTTGGCGGACAGTGGCCTGGAATTCGGGCGGGGACGCGGCTGTCGCGAGAACGCTCGGGTCCACCGTCACCTTGAGCGCGATCGCTTCCCCAGGTGAGACCACCTCCTTCTCGATCTCGACCGTGAACCAGCGGCTGACCACGTTCAGCGCCCGGACGATCCGCCTTTCCAGGGTCGGGGTCCGGGCGACTACCTCCACGTCATAGGAACCGAACTTGTCCGGTGCGAGTATTTGAGTGGCGAAAAGCCCGTCCTGCGGTCTCGCGTCGCCGTGGGCGCCATCGTCGTTCAGTGTGAAAACAGCCGGCGACGGCCCGCCCAGCGTGGCCTGCATCGTGATGCGCGACACCAATTCGGGCGTGTCCACTCTCTTGCCTTGAGACTCCAGGCTTGCCAGCAGCCATTGGCGCTCGTTGCCCCTCGAAACGGGATGGAATTCGTCCAGCACAAGCTCGATGTCGGCCAGGACCATCACCCGGTTCTCGCCCTCTCTCCCGGCCGGCTCGATCCGCCATTTGCCGGGCTGCGGACCTGTCACGGTCACGAGGTCCACCCTCGGCGACGAGAACCAGCGGACGGTCCCCACGCGCTCGACTGTCGTCCGCGAAAGCGCCGAGCCATCCGGCAGCGTCAGTTTCACCGCGTCCGCCTCGCCTTCCTTGTGTGTGATAAGGAACGTGGCCTCGCGTACGCTGAGATCAATCACCGCCGAGCTATCGGTGACGGGAACGGTCTGAGGCTGCGCGACTTCCTCGAACAGGCGGACGAAGAGGCGCTGAAGCTCCTCTCCCATTTCTCCGCGTACGCACAGACCGCCCGTGGACTCCGCGAGATACCGCAGTAGTTCCAGATCGGCGCCGCTCGTGAATGCCACGCAATGGATCTGAACGCCCTCCTGAAGGTAATCGCTGACCAGCGGACCACGTATCCGCCGGACCGATTCGGCGCTGGCCACCGGTCCTTCCTGCAGGTCCACCGCTCCGTCCGTAAAGAGCAGGACGGCCTTGGGTCTGCCGGGAACGCTGGTGCGCCGCAGTTCGATGAGAGCGTCGCGCAGAGCCCGCTCGATATCGGTGTATGCGCCGGAAGACTCGATCCTGTCCACGTCGGCCAGCAGGCGGTCGCGCGCGTCGCCCGGCCCCATGGCCCGCGGTTCACCCAGAATTCGGACGTTGGTGGCGAAACCCATCAGGGCGGCGCGGTGCTGAGGGCCGCACAGGCGGAGGAAGAGCTTGGCCGCTTCTTTGCGGGCGCCGCGCGGATCGGTCTTCGCCATGCTGCCGGACTCGTCGAAGGCAAGCACGAGGTCGGATTCCTTTGCGGCGGCGCTTGTGCATAGGGAAAGAGAAAAGGAAAGGAGAAAGGTCGCGCCAAGCCACATCAGAAGGAAGAGGGAAAGAGGGAAAGCGCGCGGAGCAAGTATATGGAAGTAACGCATGGAACAGGAGACTCCCGGAAAGCTCGGGATGGCACAGCAAAACCGCCCGGTACTGAAACGCCTGCTGTTACCCCCGCCACTGTACCTCAAAGCCTATTCCGTGCCAAGTGTTTTTCGGGTTATCCGGTTTTCAGGGCGCATCTTGATGAAGCTACGCAGGCAAAGCAAAGCGGGGCGGTAAAGTAGGGCGGGCGTCTCGCCTGCCATATTTTCAGACCTGGCTCGCGGCGGCCATTCGCGACGGCGGGATACTCGCCTCGCAAGACAGGCTAAAGCCCGCACTGCGAACAGGTTCGCAGGCGAGACGCCCGCGCTACTTTATCCCGGATGCCAGGGTCACGGATGCCAGGGTCAGACTTTCAATTTTCAATTTGCCACGGATGCCAGGGTCACGGATGCCAGGGTCAGGATGCCAGGGTCACGGATGCCAGGGTCAGGATGCCAGGGTCAGACTTTCAATTTTCAATTTGCCATACAGCCGGCTCCTCAGAAAATGCAGATGCGGGGCGTCACTCGAGATTGAAAATTGAAAGTCTGACCCTGCACCCATGACCCTGCACCCAGGATTGAAAATTGAAAGTCTGACCCTGCACCCAGACCCTGCACCCATGACCCTGCATCCAAGAGGAGCAGTCGAAGATGTAGGCCGTAAGAACTCGGCACTCTCAAGTTTCC
>Ga0315281_10006733_pt1 | contig 16297 bp, 13 predicted proteins | sample YL17G07_0_MG_FD_204540 | JGI IMG/M metagenome (GOLD analysis project Ga0315281, IMG submission 204540) | Sediment microbial communities from Yellowstone Lake, YNP, Wyoming, USA - YL17G07_0 | ecosystem: Environmental > Aquatic > Freshwater > Lake > Sediment | place: USA: Wyoming | collected... | reverse complement strand
GTCACATCCGAAGACGGGGACCAGGCGCAGTACCAGGTGTCGCTCCGCGCCAGGCTGACCGTGGGAGACGGCGATGTCGTCGAGGTCGGTCAGAAACTCACCGAGGGCTCGGTCGATCCTCACGAGAAGCTGCGTGTCGAAGGCGTGCAGGCCCTACAGATGTTCATGGTCGAAGAGGTTCAGCAGGTCTACCGCTCGCAGGGTGTGACGATCCATGACAAGCACATCGAGCTGATCATCAGGCAGATGCTGCGCAAGGTGAATATCATCGAGCCGGGCGACACCGAGTTCCTTCCTGGCGAACTCATCGACCGCAAGCGCTTCGAGGAGAGCAACTCGACCATCGTCGAAGGCGGGGGAGTGCCCGCCTCGGCCCGGCCGATGCTGATGGGCATCACCAAGTCCTCGCTGGCCACGGATTCGTGGTTGGCGGCCGCGTCCTTCCAGGAGACGACACGTGTTCTGACAGACGCCGCCATCAGCGGCAAGTCGGACCCGCTGCTCGGGCTGAAGGAGAACGTCATCATCGGCAAGCTGATCCCGGCCGGAACGGGCATGTCCCGGTACCGCAACGTTCAGGTCAAGATCAGCGAGGACGCGATCCCCGAGTACTGGCTGCAGCGTCAGCGCGAGCACGCGGAAGCCATGAGCGATTCCGACTACGGCGAGATGACCCGCGAAGAGGCCGAGAGCCTGCTGGGCGGCGCTTCAACTCCGTCGGATGAGTAGAGGGTGATGAGCTCAGTCCGAAGGGTTTGTTGCGCGCGGCGTTGATCGCGCGCGGCGTAGGCCCTACCTGGTCCGGGCGACACAGCGGAGCGGGTGAACGGCGCCCCACAGCATGGGTAAGTAGTATGTGCCGATGGCTGTTTCCGGGAGGCCCAAGCGCATAGCTCGACGAGCCGCCAAGCTGCTTCTGGCTCGGAGCGCCCCTGCGGAGACTGAGAAGGAGCGAGCCGCCGTGGAGGCGCTCAGGGCGGCCTTTGCCGCCCTGCCAGACGAGGTTGCGGCCGGTCTTCCGCAAACCGAGGAAGCTTGGAGGCGATACGAGCTCCGGCTCCGGGACCGGGTGCTTCGCGAGGGGCCGCGGCGCTTCCTCACTTGGGACGTCATCGAGGAGACGATGTTCGTGGGCAACGCTCCCTTCCTGCGCCACGAACTCAGTTTCCTCCGGTCGCTCCCGGCGTGGCGAGAACGCTGGCGAGGAGTCATCCGCGAGTCCGCGATCGGGGCCCCTCCCCGCTACCTCTTCGCGCCGTACAGCAGCGGGAACCTCGTACACCATGCATACCACGTCGCCAGCTTCGAGGAGGCGACCGGGAGTCGCGTGGACGGATTCGACCGGGTGGTCGAGTTCGGGGGCGGATACGGAAGCATGTGCCGGGTGTTCCACCGTCTCGGGTTTGCGGGGCGCTACACGATCTTCGACCTTCCGGCGTTCTCGGGCCTGCAGGCCTACTACCTGCGGGCCCTCGGCATCCCACTCGTCGAAGCGGGGGATCGCCCGGATGCACCGGGAGCCGTGCTGGACAGCGACATCGAACGAGTCGGCGCTGCATTGGAGGAGGGCCCCTCGGGCCGCTCGCTCTTCGTGGCCACCTGGTCGATCAGCGAGACACCGCGGGGTCTGCGCGACCGTGTGCTAGGGCAGGTCCAAGACGCCGACGCCTACCTGATCGCGATCCAGGACGTGTATCAGGAGATGGACAACACGGCCTATTTCGATGCGTGGCGGGCGCAGCACCCGGACGTACGATGGGTTTTGACCCCGATGCCGCACCTTCCTCCCAACAGCTATCTCTTCGGGGTGCGATCGGGCCAGGCGTGAAGTCCGATAGCGGTTCCCAAGAGTAGGTTTCGGGGACCCGAGTCGGTTTCGTCTGGCGGAACCAGATATCATCGAGGCGCCACGGGGAGGGGAATGGCCATGACACCAACGAGTCGGGGGCTCTCTGCATGAGCAGCCTGTTCCGACTTGTGGGCAGAATCCGTCGCGAGACGGCCCAGCGGAGCTTCCGGGAATGGAGTGCATTCCTGGTGGTCGTCATCGGCTTCTGCGGCTCCATCGTCTACACCGACGTCCAGACGTTCACCCATGAGCTCGCGTCGACGGAGGGCTATTCCGACGCGAAACAGTACATGGACGTGTACTCCGGCATACCGGTGACCGGGCTACGCTCCTACCGCCCTCTGGTTCCGTTTCTCGCTCACTTCGTGCCCCCACCCCCGAGGGCGCTCTACAGTGCGGACCATGGCTTCGATCAATTCTCTATCGTGGCGGCTCGATTCGCCGTGTTGAACCTTCTCTTCCTGATAGGAACCTGCATCCTGCTGCTCATCTATCAGAAGGGATTCGGGATCGACCACTGGACCGCGTTCCTGGGTGTGCTTCTGTTCCTTGGCACGGAGAACGTCGTGCTGGTCTCGGGCGTGCCCATGGTTGAGGCGGCCTTCTACTTCTTCTTCCTTCTCAGCCTGATAGCAGTGCAACGTAACAACGTATGGCTCCTCCTCCTGGCGATGACGATCGGAGTGACCGCGAAGGAGCTCGTTCTCCTCACGATCCCTATGATCATCCTCAGCACGGTCTCTCTGCGCTCGAAGGGGTTGATGTTGGCGGCCTCCGCTCCGAGCTTGGCCGTCCTCGCCATCGTTGTAGCACGATCCGGGAACGCCTTGTCCGCTGGCGGATTCGCGCCGCTTGATATCGGTGCACTGGCGAACCCGAAGGTGGCCTTCGAACTCATCGTGGCCTTCGGCCTTGCGTGGATTCCAGCAGGCTACGCTCTCTTGAGGGTCGACGTGCCACCGCTCCTCAAGCGGTGGTCCTGGCTACTTCCGCTGGTCCTGGCAGTGGCCTTAGTCGCAGGGGCGAGCTGGAGTCGGAGTGCCTTTATGGCCTTCCCGGCTGTAGTGCCCTTGGCGGCGCTGGGCTTGGCCGAATGGGTTCGCCGCGGCACCCCAACTCGCGCTCGCGCCCGATCGTCCGCACAGGAATCCTGAGTCCCTGCCGCCCCGCGCTTGGCTCCCGGGTAGGCTCCGGTCGCCTCACCCTGGAGAGTCGGTGTGGCCGCGGCGCCTGAAGACGAACAGACTGCCCTTGCGGTCGGGGCCGACCTGGGCGCACTCAGGGAACGGGCGCGGGGTGAGACCGAGAATCTCCCCAACCGTCGCGTCTGGCCGCGGAGGGGGGTGAGCGAGGCCCCAAAGAGAGTCGGCACGGAACGGAAGCTTGATGGGTCCTTTCTCCGCGAGCTTCAACAGCCAGAAGGCGGGACGCCAGGGAACCGGCAAGAATCGCGGCGACCTTCCCTGGGCCAACGCGATGGCGCGAAGTAGAGCCTCAACCTTCACAGGCCGGGGATGGGCGACTACGAGGGGTGCGATAGGTGGCGCGTTCATGGTCGTCAGGCGCACTACCGCCTGTGCTAGGTCGTCCTCGTGCACTGTGAATACGTGCGACCGTCCGGCGGGAACCGGGACAACTGGGAGCGACATCGCTCGGGATAGCGATCCGACCATGCCGCCGGGGCTGGGTCCGTAGACGAGGCCGGGCCGCACAATGACCGCCCCCCGAGCTGCCGCCTCCTCCTCCATCGCAAGCTTGGCGCGTCCATATATCTGCTCGGTGCCCTGGAAAGCGGCGATGGTTGAAACCAACACGAGGCGTCTCACGCCGGCCGTCTGGGCCGCATCGAGGACCTGCTCGGTCCCTCTCACGTTGGTCCGCCAGATCGCACTTCGCGAAGTCAACTCAAAATCGTAGGCGCAATGGACAAGGGTGTCCACTCCCGCCAAGAGCGCCGGATCGAAGGGGCGATCGAGGTCGAAGGGAAGCGAGTCGGGATCTTCGGAGCTCGGCCGGCGAATCAGCGCGATGGAGCGCCAGCCTTGATTCCTGAGCGCAGATCGAATCACGCTACCCACGTAGCCGGATGCACCAGTGATGGCTGCCGTCGTTCCGTGGGTCATGCCGGGCTCTCCAGACTCAATGACTCTGTAGCTATCCTGTGCGCGTTGGCCATCATGGTCAGCGTGAAGGACGTCGACGCGAGGTTCGGCATCACGGCTGCGTCCACCAGATGGATCCTTCGCCAGGTCGCAAGCCGACCGATGCGGTCGGTCGTGAAGTCAGAGGCACCAGAAGCCGCATGCGGGAAGGAGCCGCCCCAATGGTAGCTCTTGCCCGGGGCTGAAAGTTGTAGCCGCGGCAGAATCGGCCACAGATCCAGTCGCGGGGCGAAACTCAAGAGGCGACCCGCTAGCGCGCGAAGGATCGGTCGCGGGTCGGGGGATGTCGCGTCCCGTGTGACTACCAGCGGAGCCCTCTGGTACGTGGCCGTGGGCGCGTTCAAGCGAACCCGGAGCCTCGGCGACATGACCGACGGGAGGTATCCCAGCGCAACAGAGAGTCTCGAGAGAGACGAGGTTCGCAGCGGTCTGGCGAACTCAGAGCGCAGCATCTCGGGAAGGGCATCAAGAAACGCTGGGTTGTACGTGTACATCTGCAGGTGAAGCGGGGATACGTCTGAGCGCGGGAGCGTTACCAGAGCAGACAGTTGACCGAGGGCATGGGTCGACTGCACTTGCGGATCACCTGACGAGCGAATCGAGAGAAAGGGCAGCGTGAACAGTGCTGATTCCTGTAGCACAACGTCCTGCGCGTACCGACGTAGGGACTCAAGAACGAGGCGAGTCGTCCCAATCGCGCCACATCCCACGAACAGTCGATCCGCGTCGAACGATACTTCGCGTCCGGTTCCAATCTCGCGCGCAAGCACCTTCGCATGAGAAGCGGTCTCCGAGATGTCGACGGCCACTACCCCTCCGTGATAATCGATGCGCCCGCGCGAGCGAAGCTCGTCGAACGTGTCTGCCGCAGAATAGATCAGCGAGTAGGGGCAGCCAGTCATGCACAGACCGCAGGTGATGCAATCGTCTGAACGAACAGCCAGGCGTGATTGCCCGAGCACAAGGCCCATCCGCTTGAGTGTCCGGCGGTGCCGGGAATAGCGACATGCCACGTCTGCTGCTCGAGGTGACAGTGGGAGCGGTGATCGCGGGATGCCGTGAAGAGGCAACTCCTCGGCAAGATCGTCCACCGCAGCTGAGAAGGGGATGGCCGAGAGCACAGATCGATAGTGCGACGTCAACTCCGCGCGGGAGATCGGCCATGACTCGAATGCTTGCTCTGGGAACGGAAGCACTTGAGCACCCCAAACGGAGCTGAAGCCTCCGTATGCTGGTGAGATGAGCGCATCAGCTAGGCCCCGCTCTACCGCCATCGGAGAAAGCTGACCCACATCGCGGAAGGGATAGTCCGAACCATGCGTGCGCTTTTCGGGAAACTCGCCCTTGGCCGCCGCCGCTGGTTGGGCAGAGACGATGAGCAGGTCCTCCTGAGCCCAATGGTCGCGCGACTTGGAGGCGAGCCTCTCGACGACCACGCGGTGGCCCGGCTCGAGCTCTAGCCCTAGGTCCAGAACTGTGATGCGCCAGTCAGGCTCCTTCTCCAGAGCAAGAGCAACCGCCGCCGCGGCTGGACCCGATCCGATGATGATAGCCGACGGCATAGTCGGAATCCTACACAGGAAGAAGCGCGGAGATTCACCTGTCGGAGAGCCCTCCGACGCGGGCGTCAAGCCCGAGGCTCCTAGGGGTGAGTACTCACAGCCTAGGAGTCAGCCAAAGGTGGGGTAGACTTGCTCCTCCGCATGCCGAGCACGCTGAGGAAGAAGCTCGCGAGAACGACCTGGATACCCAGGATCAGGGAGGTCACGGACGGGATGACCGTCCGGAGCGTGAGTGACGTGTCCAGCGGACCGAACGAGCGCACGCTCCAGTGAAGGAACGCGTAGATCGATCCCCCGAGTCCGACGAGCACCAACAGGAACCCGACGGCGAGGCCGGTTTCGAGCGTGATGTATCTGAACGCCTTGGCCATCCGAGGGTCCTCTGGCAGGAGTCCCTCACTGATGGCGAAAACCTTCGTGAAGAGGGCGAAGACGATCGCCTGGAATCCCACGATGATCGCAGCAGACGCGAACAGGAGCGTATGCACGTCGAAGCCAACGCTCCCAACGTAGCGGGGCCCGGGCAGCAACCAGAGGCTGACCAAGAGGCCGACGAGCATCAAGAATGCACCCGGGTAGAGGAATAGCCAGCGAGGGCTGTAGAGGAGCAGGAATCGGAGGTGTCTCCAGCCATCTGTCCAGGTCCGCAGGTGCGGAGGTCGAGTTCGCAGGGAAGGCGAGAGTGTGGTCGGGACTTCCGCGATCCGGAGGCCTGCGAGCGTAGATTTCACTACCATCTCGCTCGCGAACTCCATTCCCGTGGTCTGCAGGTTCAACCCCTGGATGGCGTCCTTTCGGAACCCTCGGAGCCCACAATGGAAATCCCCGACTGGGCTTTTGAAGAGGATCCGCCCTATGCGAGTGAGCACCGGGTTCCCGAGGTATCGATGGAGAGCCGGCATGGCTCCCGGCTGGATACCGCCCAGGAAGCGGTTGCCCATCACGAGATCGTAGTCCTCGCGAAGCTTGACAAGGAAGGGCTCGAGCGCCGTGAAGTCGTAGCTGTCGTCCGCGTCCCCCATGATCACGTACCTGCCGCGAGCCGCGGCGATCCCACCCATCAGTGCGCTTCCGTATCCCTTGGTCTCGATATCCACGACGCGGGCGCCGGATCGCCGTCCGATCTCCTGCGAGCCATCAGTGCTCCCGTTGTCGGCGACGACGACCTCCCCGCGGACTCCCAGCTGGGCGAGGCAAGACAGAGCCTTCTGGATGCAGACGCCGAGAGACTCCGCTTCGTTCAGACATGGCATCACGACCGAGACCTCGACCCCGTTGCTGGTGCTCGCCTGGTCGCTCACGGTCAGATGCGCGCGGGGCCGAGTGATCGCCGCCCGGGGATCCCCACTGTCGATGCGGCGCTCATACCGGTCATTATGCCCGCTCGTCGCGCCGTGTCCAGCCGGGGCTATCTGGACCCAGCGACTTCCACCAGCGCTGAGTGGACCGCGGGCGAAGCCGCGAGGATGTTGCCGCTCATGTAGTCGGGACCGCCTTGCCAGTCCGACACCCGTCCTCCCGCCTCTTCGACCAGCAGCGCCCCCGCGGCGACGTCCCACGAGGATAGGTTCAGTTCGAAGAACCCTTCGAAGACTCCGGCTGCGACCCAAGCAAGGTCCAGCGAAGCTGCGCCTGGGCGGCGGAGATCTTCGAAGCGCTCTAGGCACCGCCTCACGACCTCCAGGTGGCGGGGGATGAGTTCCTTGCGCCGGAAGGGGAAGCCCGTGGCCAGGACTGCTTCTGAAGGCCTTCGCGTGGAGACCGCGAGACGCCCCCGCCCGCCGCTCGATTCCAGATAGGCTCCTGCACCCTTCTCGGCCCAGTAGGTCTCGCCAAGGAAGGGCGCGTGCACGACGCCCACGGCGGGGACGCCCTCTACCACCAGGGCGATGCTCACCCCGACCGCCCTGAAGCCGTGAAGGAAGTTCGTCGTCCCGTCGATCGGGTCGACCAGCCAGTACCGATCGGTGGGTTCCCCGGTGGCAACAGCCTCTTCTCCGACGACGGGGATACCCGGGGCGCCTTCGGAGAGCGTGACCTCGATCTGACGTTCGCATCGCCTGTCCGTCTCGGTTACGTAGTCGCCCGTGCCCTTGGATTCGGCTGCCGAACCGCGACCGGCGTCGACCAAGATGTCTCCCGCCGCGAAGGCTGCCCGGCGCGCCAGATCGACGAGGTCGCCGCTCATCAGGTCGGGCGGGGGTTCTCAGTTACGCCGGAATCACCGTTCTTCGGCTCAAGGATGAGGAAGAGGACCAGCAGGACGACGGCCATGAGGGCGCAGACGATCAGAGAGGTCAGCGCGGCGTCGTTGCCCGCGGAGAAGATGAACAGAGCCATGCCGCACATGGCGATCTGCGCCGCGTAGGTCGCGAGCGCCACGCTTCGCCCGCCGAGGCCTATCTCGGTCAGGCGATGTGACGAGTGGTCGGTACCCCCCTGCGAGAGGGGGCGCCTTCCCCGGGTTCTGGAGATGATGACCAGGATCGTGTCGAAGATGGGAACGCCGAGGATCAGCACGGGGACGGCTCCCCTCACGAATCCGGTTTCTCCCACGAGGTCCAGCTTCAGTGCAAGGGCGGCCAGCAGGAAGCCCAACATGAGTGAACCCGCGTCGCCCAAGAAGATACGCGCGGGAGGGAAGTTGTGGCGCAGGAAGCCGCAACTTGCTCCCGCCAGTGCCAGAGCGAAGGAGGCCACCAGGTATTCGCCGACGCTTGCAGCGATCACGAAGTAGGTGAGCGAGGCGATGGCGGTGACCCCGGAAGCAAGTCCGTCCATGTTGTCGATCAGGTTGAGGGAGTTCGTGATCGCAAGTACCCACAGAACGGTGACCGCGTAGTCCATCATCCCTCCGCCGAACAGACCGCCCTGAACCCCCACGAGCCAGAGGGCGGTGGCAGACGCGATCTCAGCAAGGATCTTGAGGGACGGCTGCACGCCGCGTTGATCGTCGATGAGCCCTACGAACATGAGGCAGAGGCCGCCTCCAAGGACGACGCTCAGCTGAACGGAGAAGCGGGAGATGAACAGGGCAGCGATGGCCAGGCCCGCAGCGACGGCGACACCTCCCAGATAGGGCGTCGTCACGGTGTGGAACCTCGAGTCCGTCGGGTGATCCAGGATCTCGAACCGTTGCGCCACTCTGGCCGCCACGGGGGCCGTGAACGCGGTCGTCAGCAAGGGCACGACGAATGCCAGGGAATACCAGAATGGGAGGTGTTCTCCGTTCACGTCGTTCCGGGATGCGCTGCGCGGTCTCGTTCGTAGGAGAGGACGTCGGCGATGGTCCGTTCGAGCGTGAGTACCGGCTCCCATCCCACGGAGTCTCGGATTCTGGTGATGTCGGGGACACGCCGTTCCATGTCCTCGAAGCCGGCCTCGTACGCGAGGTCGTAGGGGGTGTGGGTGATGCTCGAATCGGAGTCCGCCAACCGGACCATCAGCTCCGCGAGTTCGTTGATCGAGATCTCCTCTTGGTTGCCCACGTTGTAGACCTCTCCCGCAGTGTTGGGGTCATCGAGAAGCAGGATCAGAGCTCGCACCGTGTCTTCCACGTGGCAGAAGCAGCGGCGCTGGTCCCCCGTGCCGAACACCGTGATGTTCTCGCCGGCGAGGGCCTGCCGCGCGAAGCGCGGAACCACCATGCCGTAGGAGCCCGTTTGCCTGGGACCGACGCAGTTGAAGAGGCGCACGACGATCGAATGGATGCCCTTCTCCCGCCAGTAGTTGTGCGCGAGGATCTCGTCGACGGCCTTCGCGGTGCTGTAAGACCACCGCGACTTGAAGGGGGAGCCGAGGATGCGATCGGCTTCCTCGTGCAGCGGACCCGAGGCGTTCTTTCCGTATATCTCCGACGTCGAGGAGATCAGGACCTTGCGGCCGTGGTCGGCACACGCCGCGAGCACCGTTTCGGTCCCTCGGATGTTGGTGATCATGGATTCGAGCGGTTGCTCGACTATGAGGTGGACTCCCACGGCCGCGGCGAGGTGGACGACGACGTCGGCCTCGCCAACCAGATTCCCAACTAGGTGGTCATCCAGGATCGAACCCGGGTGGACGGATACTCGGGGGTCTTCGACCAAGTGGGCGATGTTTTCCCGATCTCCGGTGGAGAAGTTGTCGAGGATGGAAACCCGGTCGCCCCGCTCGAGCAACGCGTCTGCCAGATGGGAGCCTATGAACCCGGCTCCGCCGGTAATCAGATACCTCATAGCGTCCTATCCTAGCCTGTACATCACATCATTCCCGGGGTAGTCGTGGGTGTCACCGGGAAGCACAGCGTGAGCTTCGAAGCGGCGTCTGCCGGCTCGTTCGTCTACCTGCGGCCAAATGTGTGCTACCGGAGGATCTCATGACAGCCGGCTGTGCCGGACCCACGGAGAGGCAGGACTTGAGACCTCGGCCGGCGGCCCACCATCGATAGCAGGAGGCCGCTAGGCCTGGCTGGTTCTGCGAGCGACGTCCGTCAGGAGTCGCTCGTAGGCCGCAGAGGCGCGCCCCCGGCCGTACCGCTCCTCCAGCGCCTTGCGTCCCCGCAAACCCATCTCCTGGCGCTCGTCGTCTGACATGTTCCGGAGTTCGCGGACGGCCTGCGCGATTGCCCGGGTGTCTCCGGGCGGGACGCGGATACCGCATCGCTCCTCCGCGATGATGCGGGCAGGTTCAGACCCATCCTCAACGGCTACGATGAACGGCTTGCCGGCGGCCAGGATGCCGTACACCTTGCTCGGGACTATGTAGCCGGCGAGACCCTCCCGCAATCCCACGATGTGGACGTCGGCCGCGCCCAGCGAGTCCGAGAGATCCTCTTTCGGCTGGTAGGGAAGGAACACGACGTTCTCCAGCCGGCGACGAGCGACTTCTGCCTGCAGTGCCGCCTTGGCGGAGCCCTCGCCGACTATGACGAATAGGACGTCCGTCTCATCTCGCAACTCGTCGGCCGTGCTGACGATCCAGTCGACTCCCTGGGACATGCCGACGTTGCCCGAATGCATGACGACGAACCTGTCGTTCCACTCTCCCCGTTCCCGCAGGTGGGAGGGTCTATCGAGCGGCTTCACGAGCTCGGCGTCCGTCCAGTCGTGGATGAGCTCGATCTTGGATGCGGGCACCCCGAGCTCGACAAGGCGCTGGCTCATGTCATGACCGATCGACACCACCGACACGGCTGAACGGAAGAGAAAGCGCATGGTTCTCCTCAATGCTCCGACCACGGCACGATTCTTCAGCGCACCTACTTTGACTGCCACTTCAGGGTGGATGTCCTTGGTCACGAGCACGAAGGGGACCTTGTGAACCCGTGCAACCAGCACTCCGACGACCCCGACGGGCGGCGGGTCGGTCAACGCCATCACGATGTCCGGACGCTTCACCGAGAGACCGCCGATCACCGCGGTGGCGAGGAAGGTGAAGTAGTTGGTGATGCGTCCAACAGGATTGGAGCGATGGAAGGTAGTCGACCAGACGCGCTCCACGCGGACCCTGCCGTAGCGCTCGTGCGAGATGAAGCCCTTCGAGGGTCCCCCCCCCGCTGGGTCATAGGAGGGTCTTCCAGTGACTACGTGCACTTCGTGGTGCTTCGCCAGATCCTCGCAGCACTCGGTCGTCAGCTGGCCCGTGGCCGAGGAGTCGGGATAGAAGTACTGATTGAGGACTAGGATGCGCATCAACGCTCTGTCAGCGCGCCTTCGAGGGTTGCTGCGACATCAACCGGATCTTTCGTCGAGAAGTACCAGTCGATGGTTCGGTGCAGTCCGTCCATGAACTTCGTCTCGGGCTCCCAGCCGAGCAGTTCCCTGGCCAGGGAGTTGTCAGCTACCCGGTTCATCGGCCCGGTCGGCATCTCAGGGTGCAGTTCGATCTCGGCCCTGTGGCCGGTATAGGCCATGATCTCCTCGACCGCATCGATGACTCGCGTGCGTTCCATGGTTCCAAGGTTGACGGCGGTGCCGTCGTCTATCTTCTCAGCGGCCAGTATGGTGCCGCGAACGATGTCGCCGACGTACGTCCAGTTCCGGATCTGTTCGCCGTTGCCCCATACCACGAACGGGTCTTGCTTGATGAAGGCACGGGCGATCATTGCGATCACGGCATGATCCTCCTTGCCGCGCTCGCCGTAGACCGTGAAGTAACGACAGCTTGCTGCCTTGATGTCCCATTCTCTGGCATAGGCCTGGAGGGTCTTCTCGGCCATGAGCTTGGCCCAGCCGTACAGGTTGTCCGCGTCGAAAGGGGGGCCGACCATGTCTTCGGTCAGATAGAGGACCTCGCTCGAATCTTCCTGCAGGAAGTTCGGGTAGACGCACCCCGAAGACGCGTATGTGATCTTCTCGACCCCGGCCCTGGTCGCCGCGAGGAAGAAGTTTCCGTCCAGGGTGAGGTTCGTGGCGCAGGCGGCCTGATGTAGGTCGACGTAACCTCGTCCGCCGTGATCGGCCGCCAGGAGGAACGCCTGGTTCATACCCTCGACGCTGCGACGGCAGGCCTCCTGGTCAAGGAGGTCGCCCTCGATGAACTCGACCTGACCTCCGTCGATGAACGACTGGATGTATCCAAGGCGTCCGCTGCTGAGGTTGTCGACAACCCGGACATTCGCGCCGAGGCCGACCAGAGACTCGACGAGGTTGGCGCCTATGAACGAAGCTCCGCCGGCCACCAGAGTGGGTCGGCCGCTCCAATCCATCGAGTTCCTCCTTCGACGATCCAATGAGTTTCCGAATGATACCCAAACGGGCGAGTAGCTCAGCGCTCGCTGACCAGGTTCCCCAAGACCAGCAGTTCCATCTTCGTGCGTTTGAAGGTGTCGATGGCCTGCTCGGGGGTGGTGCAGATGGGCTCATTGTCGTTGAAGGACGTGTTGAGAACGACGGGCACGCCGGTCTTGCGCTCGAAGGCGCTGATCAGGGCGTGGTAGCGGGGGTTCTGGCGCCCGTTCACCGTCTGCAGTCTCCCGGTCCCGTCCACGTGGGTCGGCGCAGGGATCACGTTCTGCTTGTCCTTCTTTACGTCGTAGGTCAGCAGCATGAAGGGAGACGGGTAGCTTTCCTCGAAGTAGTCGCCGGTGGCAGATTCCAGTATGGACGGCGCGAAAGGTCTGAAGGATTCGCGCCGCTTGATCCGCGCGTTGAGGATGTCCTTCATCTCGGGCCGCCGGGGATCGGCCACGATGGATCGGTTCCCGAGCGCTCTGGGGCCGAACTCGAGGCGCCCCTGGAACCAGCCGACGATCTTCCCGTCGGCGATGCCCGCTGCAGTGTGGTCGAAGAGTTCGTGATCCTCAAGCCTCCGGTAGGAGACTCCCGCGGTTTCGAGGGCCTGCCTGCATTCGTGCTCAGAGAACTCGGGACCCAGGTACGAACTGTCCAAGACCTCCCGGCGGGGGTGTCCGAGCTTGTGGTGATAGACGTAGCAGGCCGCGCCGAGTGAAGTACCGCCGTCGTAGGCCGCCGGCTGTATGTAGAGATCGTCGAAGGGGGTATCCGGCCGGATACGTCCGTTGGCGACGCAGTTGAGCGCCACCCCGCCGGCCATGCAGAGTGACGTGAGCCCGCTCTTGCGCGCGAGTTCGGACGTCATCTCGATAACGATCTCCTCGAGGCGCTTCTGCATCGAGTGCGCGATGTTCTTGTGGTGCGCCTCGATCGGTTCGTCGCTGCCGCTGCGAGCCGGCCCGAACGCGTCGGTCATGCCGTCGCCCCATACGGGTCCCAGGGTCGGGGGTCCCCCCTGCCAGTTCATGGAGACGCCGTCGAGCTGGTGGCGGAAGTACCGCAAGTTCAACTCGTACCCGGAACCGTCGAAGCGTACGACGTCGCGGACCTCGTCCATGTACTCCGGCTCGCCGTAGGAAGCGAGGCCCATGACCTTGTACTCGTCCCCGTAGTGCGGGAACCCCAGGTATTGGGTGAAGGCCGTGTAGTAGAGGCCGAGTGAATGCGGGAAGCCGACCTCGCCCATGATCCTGAGCTTGGTACCTTCGCCGATGCCCCACATGGCCGAGATCATGTCGCCGAATCCATCCAGCGAAAGGACGGCGGAGCGCTCGAAGGGCGACACGTAGAACGCGCTTGCGATGTGCGCGAGGTGGTGCTCGACGAAGTGGACCTTCGCGGCAAGACGCTTCTCCGGGATGCCGAGCCCCTCGGCGATAGTCTGTCTCGCCCGCATGGTCTTCAGAAGGCTCGCTCCACGATCGGCGGCCATGGCGCGCCCGGCCCGGCTACCGACGGCGAACGACGCGCGCCTGACCAGATTCGCGCGGGGGTTGCGTGAGAGCGCCACGTGGTCGATGTCCTCGATCTTGGTGTTGGCCGTATCGAGGCAGAACCGGATCGAGTGCAATGGAAACGACGTGTCATGCTTGACGCGCGTGAATCGCTCTTCCTCGACGGCCGCGACTATGCGCCCGTCCACGAGGATGGCCGCAGAGGCGTCTCCGTGATACGCGTTGATGCCCAGTACATTCATCCGGAGGTCATCCGGTGCTCTCCAGCCTCAGGTCTTCGTCCACCATGGCCCTCACTATCTGATCGAAACCGGTCCTGGGGCTCCAGCCCAACGCTTCTCTTGCTTTGGCTGCGTCTCCCCGCAGTTCTGGGATGTCCGCGGGTCGGCGGAGTTCGGGATCCGAGGTCACCCGCGCCTCCCAGTCATCGATTCCCGCGTGGCGGAAGGCAACCTCCACGAACTCGCGAACGCTGTGAGTGATCCCGGTCGCGACGACGTAGTCATCGGGGTTCGGCTCTTGCAGCATCAGCCACATGGCTTCCACGTATTCGGGCGCGTAGCCCCAGTCCCTGCGGACATCGAGCGTACCCAGGGTCAGGTCTGGCTGGCGCCCCATCGCGATCCGGGCCACCGCGCGGGTGATCTTTCGGGTGACGAAATCCTCACCCCGACGCGGGGATTCGTGGTTGAAGAGGATGCCGCAGACTGCGAACAGGCCGTATGCCTCCCGGAAGTTGACCGTAGTCTGGTGCGCGAAGACCTTCGCCACGGCGTAGGGGTGGACGGGTGAGAAGGGTGTTCCTTCGTTCTGGGGAGACTCTCTGGCGTGCCCGAACATCTCCGAGCTCGAGGCCTGGTAGAAACGGGTCGTCTCCAGCAGGCCGGCAAGCCGGATCGCCTCCAAGAGGCGAAGGACCCCCAGGCCGGTGACTTCGGCCGTAAGTTCGGGCTGTGCCCAGGATCTGCTTACCGACGACAGCGCAGCGAGGTTGTAGATCTCGTCGGGCCGCAAGTCGTCAAGCACTGCCACCAGGGAGGCGAGGTCCTGCAGCTCGGCCTCGTGCAGGGACGCGAAGGGCAATCCGACGCGGATGGAGTCGGCCTTGGGTCCGGTGACGGAGCGGATGACTCCGTGGACCGCGTAGCCCTTGGCGTTGAGCAACTCTGCCAGGTAGGAGCCGTCCTGCCCGGATATGCCGACGATGAGCGCGGTCCTGAGTGTCATGGCCCGGCCATTATGCTCTATCCTTCTGCCCGTGCGCCGTCGTGGAACCGCAGGATCATGGGTGAACGACGTCCACATCGTGACCGATATCCCTAACGCCTATCGGGTGCACCTCTTCAGGGCTCTGAGCGGCGCGTTGGCTGAGCGCGGCGTAGGGTTTCGCGTTTCGTTTCTAGCCCGGCGTCAGCGCCACAGGATCTGGTCGGAGGCGTCCGGCTCGTACGGATTCCGCCACTCCTTCGGCTGGGGCCCTGTCGCCTACCCGCGCGACAACCTGCCGGTCCACATCAATCCGGGGGTTTGGGCCCGCACGGTGCTCGATCCAGGGACCTGGTTGGTGCTGGGCGGAGCATGGTATCAGCCTGCGGTCCTGGGCTCCGTCTACTGCGCCCACCCACGCCACATGCTGCTGTGGACCGAGAACGCGGAGCGGATGACTTTCTCCTCCTCTTCTCGGGTGGAGCGGGTTCGCCGCGATGCCTACGAGCACTTCGGGGGCTTCGTGGTGCCCGGGACGCGCGCCGATGACTACGCGCGGGCGCTGAGCGGACGTCGAAGTATCCGTCTGCCCAATACGGTGGACGAATCCTTGTTCCGGGACCGGGTCTCCGCCATGAGGGCGAACCGGGAGGCGACGCGGGCCTCGTGGGACTTGGGGGAGGAGCTGGTTCTCTTGTGGCCGACTCGGCTTGTGCAGGCCAAGGGAGTAGTCCCTTTCCTCGAAGCGATCCGCGGGGTGGCGGGGGAGTTCACCCTCCTTGTGGCAGGGGACGGGGTACTGGCCAGTGAAGTTGCCGCATGCATCCGCAAGCACGGGCTCGGTGATCGGGTACGCCTGATCGGGAAGGCCTCTCAAGAACAGATGCTGGAGCTCTACTCGGTCAGCGATGCGCTCCTGCTTGCCTCTCTCTTCGATCCCTACCCGCTGTCAACGATCGAGGCCCTGTGGTCCGGTCTGCCGCTGCTTCTCTCGGAGCGCGTCGGGTCGGTCCCCGAGGTGCTGGAGGTGGGGAGCAATGGCTGGTCGTTCGACCCCTCGCGTCCTGAGAGGGTCGAGGAGGCGCTTGCAGCCCTCCTTGAGGCAGGCCGGTCCCGCCTGGAAGCGATGGGGTCACGTTCCCGCGAGATGGCCCGCGAACGCTTCGAGACCGCGGATGTCGCATCTCGGTTCGCCGAAGACCTGCTGGATTCCTTCCCGCCATAGGGACGTGGTCGGCGACGACGGCGTGGGTCAAGTCAGGCGGTCGGCCCGCAAGGTTCGTCGGGACGG
>Ga0315281_10006732_pt1 | contig 16299 bp, 12 predicted proteins | sample YL17G07_0_MG_FD_204540 | JGI IMG/M metagenome (GOLD analysis project Ga0315281, IMG submission 204540) | Sediment microbial communities from Yellowstone Lake, YNP, Wyoming, USA - YL17G07_0 | ecosystem: Environmental > Aquatic > Freshwater > Lake > Sediment | place: USA: Wyoming | collected... | reverse complement strand
TTGAAACAGCGCGCGCCTGCCCTCGACCTGGACAGAAAAAAGTGCTTGCCATTAAATAAGAACTCGACTACCTTAACGCAAGCTCCAAGGGGGAACACAGAGTGGATTATTGAACGAAAACTATGGAGAATGAAAACCTCTGGAGTTCCGCCTTGCGGAACGAAAGAGGTTTTTTAGTTTATCCTTGGAAATATTGCCCGGTTCCATAATGTGTTCGCGAAATTATGTCCGAAGATTACATCTCACAATAAATTCAACGGAGTGTGTGATATGATTATACGATGCTGGGGAGCACGAGGCTCCATTCCTGTATCGGGGAATGAATATTTGAAATATGGCGGAGACACAACGTGTATGGAAATCCAATCCGGCGACGGGGATACTATTATTGTTGATGCCGGAACCGGGATAAGAAAGCTAGGGAAGGAGCTGATGAAGTCGGGAAAGAAAAAGATCAACATGATTTTCACACATGCTCATTGGGATCATCTCATGGGGTTCCCATTTTTCGCCCCGTTGTATAGACGGGAAACATCTCTCAATCTCTACGGCTGTCCTTTCGCACAAGATTCGATCAAGGACATCCTCGAGAAGTCGATGGCACCTCCGACATTCCCGGTCAATCTCAAAGATGTCCGCGCCACGATTTCCTACTTCGGGGCGTGTGCCGGGCGATTCACTATCGGACCCGTTACAGTGACGCCTATCCTTCTGAGCCATCCCAACCAAGGAATTGGCTATAAATTTGAGGAGGAAGGAAAAAGCTTCGTCTTCCTGACCGACAATGAGCTCACCTTCAAACATCCCGGCGGTCTCGATTCCGGGCAGTACGGGGATTTTTCTTCGGACGCTGATCTACTCATCCACGATTCGGAATATACCCGTGATGAATATACTGTGACAAAAGGATGGGGACACTCTGTTTTCGAGGATGCACTAAACCTCGCTTTGGATGCACATGTGAGGCAGTTCGCTTTGATTCATCACAACCAGGAAAGAAGTGATTGGGCGCTCGATCAAATCGTCGAGAAATGTCGGGAAATCATTGATGACCGTCATGCTTCACTCAATTGTTTTGCACTCAGTCCTGGAACTGAAATAGTCCTTTAAAGGGTTTCAGGTGAGAAAAGGAACCTCCATGCAAACAGTAAAGCGAATCGCACTCGTTGCTCACGACAACTGCAAGAAAGATCTTGTGGAATGGGTGAATTGGAATTGGCAAACACTCCTCAAACATAGTCTGATCTGCACCGGCACAACAGGGCGAATGGTGGATGAAGTGCTGCAGAAAAATGCGGGCGAGAAGCATCGAATGAAACAGAAGATGGTTAAGCTAAAATCGGGACCGTTTGGGGGCGACCAACAGCTTGGTTCAATGATTGCCGAAGGAAAAATCGATATTCTGATCTTCTTCTGGGATCCGATGGAGCCCCAGCCTCACGAAGTTGACGTGAAAGCGCTGTTGCGGATAGCCGTCCTCTATAATATACCGACAGCGTGTAATCGATCGACGGCGGATTTTCTCATTTCTTCCCATCTTATCAAAGAAGAGTACACGCCCGTTCCGCCGCGCGATTATTCCGAGTACTTGAACAGAAAAATTATAACCTAAGAGAATGAACAATCAGCAATGATCGATGAGCAATGAACAATAAGCAACAGATCTAATTACGAATCCCCCTTGGTCGAGCAAGAAACTTTTTGCCTTGGTTCATACAGAATTGTTTCGTATTTTCAATTAGTCATGACCTGGACGACTCTCACATAGACTCTTGCGTTTGTTTACACGCCTGCAACATCGCACCATCAACGATTTCAGATAGACTGGGGTAACTCCGCGAGCCCACTTCACAGAATTCAGACTGGCACAGAATGTCCACCTCTTTTTCCGGAATACTCGAGGTAGATCCTCGGCAAGGCGGATATGTCCGCACCCTCTCTCATGGCATCAGCCTTAGTGAGAAGGACGCCCACGTACCGGCTTCCCTCATCAAGAGTTATTCACTTCGCACCGGCGTCGTCGTTGAAGGAAGTGCCGAAGCGACGTCAAAGGGCGGCCCGCTGGCGACGACAATAGAGCGTATCAACACTTTGACCCCTGCAGAGTGGAAAGCTCTAAAAGAATTTTCGTCCTACGAGGTCATATCTCCAAACGAGATTATTCGCCTCGAAGGGGAGAAAAGTAATATTGCCATGCGCATTGTCGATCTGTTTTGCCCTGTTGGCAAAGGACAACGCGCGCTCATCGTCTCCCCACCGAAGGCCGGCAAGACAATGCTCATGCAGCAGCTCGCTCATGCTGTCAGCGTGAACAATCCGGAGATCGATCTTCTCGTTCTCTTGATCGACGAACGCCCTGAAGAAGTGACCGACATGCGCCGCTCAATTTTGGGAGAAGTGTTCGCCAGTTCGAGCGATAGCGAACGCGGAAGCCACGTCCGACTGGCGCAATTGATACTGGAGTATGCAAAGCGCAAAGTGGAAACAGGGAAAGATGTTGTGCTCCTGCTCGATTCACTAACGCGCCTTGGCCGGGCATTCAATATTCACCAACAGAGCAGCGGTCGCACAATGTCCGGCGGGGTTGACGCCCGCGCGCTCGAGATTCCGAAGCGGATATTCGGAGCGGCGCGCAACTGCGAACATAGCGGGTCGCTCACCATCATCGCAACGGCCCTGATCGATACCAATTCGCGGATGGACGAATTAATATTTCAAGAGTTCAAAGGAACGGGGAATATGGAACTCGTGCTCGATCGCGACATGGCGAACGAGAGAATTTTTCCCGCAATTAACCTCGGCACCTCCGGGACCCGCAGAGAAGAACTCTTGTTCGGTCCCGACGTATCAGAACATCAGGCGCTTCGGCGCTCTATTGCCAGAATGCCCCCTCGGGAAGCGATGCTCGCCGTTCTGAAGCTTGTCAAACAATTTCCGACAAACAAGCAATTGCTCTCTAAGTATTAAACCACTTCTACAATGACATCATGAGACGATCCACCGCATTGTGGCTTTACGCATTTCTTCTGACATGCGCTACTGCGTACTACCAGCGCGTTACCGGACCGACGTACCCGTTTTCAGGAAAAGCTATTGTCAATGGAAAAGAGCTTCTCTATAGACTGGATCGGAGTCATGGCGGAGAAACGAATGCAGTTATAAAAATACAGACGAACGATTCTTCCATTCATGGCGCCATGGAATGGAAAAAATACAAGGCGAACGATGAATGGACGCAAACGCCCATGCGTTATAGCGATGGTGTTCTTTCATCGGAACTGCCACATCAACCTCCCGCCGGAAAGCTTTTGTATCGGATCGTCCTCCGCCACGACGAACGAGCTGTTCTTATTCCGCAAGATGCGCCAGTGGTAATTCGATTCAAAGGGGATGTTCCTCTGTCCATTCTAATACCGCACATTATCGCAATGTTCGGAGCGATGCTCCTTTCTGCACGAACGGGGCTGGAGTATTTCAGGAAGGAACAGAAGTTTAAGAAACTTATCTTTTGGACGATAGGATTTTTGTTTGCGGGAGGATTAATTCTCGGTCCAATAGTACAGTTATTTGCGTTCAATGCTTTATGGACGGGCTGGCCCATGGGCACAGACTTGACGGACAACAAGACTGCATTTGCACTGCTTGCGTGGGTGGTCACGGCAATTGCTCTTAGAAAATCTCATCGTTCGAAAGCCTGGGTGTTGTGGGCGGCGATTATTACCCTCGTTGTCTATCTGATTCCCCACAGTTTATTTGGATCTGAATTGGATTACAGCGCCAAAGAGGTTGCAAAACCCGCGATTGAGAGCAACAGCAGCAGGTGAGCCTGGAGCACGTCCAAGCGGAGTGATGCCATGACTTTCACGGTTTTTGTTGCTTTATTTTTTGAATTCTCGTGGGTACAATCGGGAAAGTCATGGCATCACTTGGGTAGTCAAAATATTTTACTATATTTCATATTACAAAGCTGTATTTAGCTTTTTCCGGAGAAGAGGAATGATGACGTTAAACAAACTTGTAATGATAGGTTTTGCGGTACTCGTCAGTGGGAGCCTATCCATTTCGCAGGAGCGGCTGATGAAAGGATCGGAGTATTGTTCACTGAAGCGCACGAAGCAAGTCGCTGCATTTCTGAAAGAGCCGTCGTCGCCTAACTCGCCTCGTCATTCGTTCGACGTGCTGAACTATGCGCTCAATCTCGACCTCTACAAGAATTTTCCGTCAACCGGAGGGCAGCGAACATTCACAGCCAGCAATACGGTTACATTTCGCGTGGATTCAGCTCTCAACTTAATTCAACTCAACGCGGTGAATAGATCCCTCGCCATTGATTCCATTCTGCTTGGAGGGAAGAAAAAGAATCTCACTCACGCTGCGAATATACTTACAATTTTATTAGACTCAACATATCAGGCTAGCGACACCGTTCAGGTAAAAATATTTTATCGACATAACAATGTTGTCGATAGTGCATTTTATGTCCAATCGGATGGAATGGTATTTACCGATTGCGAGCCTGAAGGCGCACGCAAATGGTTTCCGTGCTGGGATCGTCCTTCTGACAAAGCGACGCTCGACCTGACGGCGAAAGTGCCGACAAATGTAAAACTCGGTTCCAATGGCCATCTTGTAGATACGACCCGAAGCGGCGACACACTGACGTATCACTGGATAAGCCGTGACCCCATTGCAACGTATCTAATGGTGGTGACTGCTAAAGTTGGATATAACTTGGATATTGTTTATTGGAAAAAACTTTCGAACCCCAATGACAGCATTCCATTAATGTTCTATTATAACAACGGCGAATCGGTCAGCAATATCAAACAGCGGCTGCCTTTGATGACAACGCAATATTCAAAATTGTTTGGAGAACATCCGTTCGAAAAAAATGGATTTGCAAATATCAGCAGCGGCTTTGTCTGGGGAGGAATGGAAAATCAAACGCTGACAAGCTTGCAACCGAACGGAATGGCGTACGAAAATCTTGTCTCGCACGAATTTGCTCATCAATGGTTCGGCGATATGATTACCTGCGGCACGTGGGCGGATATCTGGTTGAACGAAGGCTTCGCGACGTACTGTGAAGCGCTCTGGTTTGAATATAGCGGCAACTATGCTTCATACAAGAATGATATTGTGAACGATGCAAATTATTATCTTAGCTACAATCCCGGCTGGGCAATTTATAATACGAATTGGGCAGTGACAACGCCGGATCTCTACACACTCTTTAATACGGCAATCACCTATGATAAGGGTGCGTGCGTTCTCCACATGCTACGCTATGTTCTAGGCGATTCTCTTTTCTTCGCTTCGATTAAAGGGTACGCCACCGATTCAAATTTCCGGCTGCAGAATGCTGTTACTGACGATTTCATCCAGAAGATCAATACCGTTTCGGGACAAAACCTCAGTTGGTTTTTCGACGAATGGTTGAAACAGCCGAACCATCCTGTCTACCAAAATACTTACTCGATCGATACGTCCGCAAAGAAAGTGAATTTCAAAATTCAGCAAACGCAGAAAAACCCGCCCCTCTTTACGATGCCGGTTGAAATACGATTCTCGTTTGTCAATGGTCCCGATACAACCGTGAGAGTGATGAATACAACTATCAGTCAGCAGTACAGCTTCGCGTTTACCAGGATGCCGACGGCTGCTCTGTTTGACCCGAATAATAACATCGTGCTCAAGGTAGCGACTACCGTTGAAGTGACAGGATTCCGACGAGAGGATCTCGCTGCAATTCGCTTCGAGCTCGATCAAAATTATCCGAACCCATTTAATCCGACTACACATTTTCGATTTACTGTGCCGGAGACACCTCAGCCTTCGGCTGAGATTGCGAATGAACAATTGGTAACGTTGAAGGTGTTTGATATTCTCGGAAAAGAAGTTGCAACGTTGGTGAATGGCGAAATGAATCCGGGGCGATACACTTTGCAGTGGAACGCAGAAAACTTGCCGAGTGGGGTGTACTTCTACCGGCTTCAGGCGGGCAGGTTTGCGGAGACGAAGAAGTTGGTATTGATGAAGTAAAACTCTAAACTTTTTGACAACGTACAATCAGGAGCACTATTGTGAAAGCAGACGATTTTCTCTCCGTTTGCGACATGAGCGCAAAAGAAATTCTTGAGACGTTCTCACTGGCGCGAAAAATGAAGGCGAATCGAAAGAAATTCGCCAAGGCGCTTCAGGGGCAAACCCTCGCCCTTATTTTTGAAAAACCGTCATTACGCACGCGTACATCATTTGACGTTGGAATCCAGCAGCTCGGTGGTTTCTCATTATACCTCTCTCCTGCAGAAATCAGCCTTGGAAAGCGCGAGTCGGTACACGACGTCGCAAAGAACCTCGAACGCATGGTGCAGGGGATCATGATCCGCACGTTCGCGCATCAGATTGTCATTGACATGGCGAAGCATGCTTCGATTCCCGTCATCAACGGCCTCACAGATTACTCCCATCCTTGTCAGGCGATGGCGGACTATTTAACGATTCAAGAGAAGAAAAAAAAGCTCAAAGGTTTAAAACTCTGTTATGTGGGGGATGGGAACAATGTAGCGCATTCCTTGATGTTTGCGGGCGCGCGGCTTGGAGTGAATGTTACAATTGCTTGCCCACGGGGTTACGAACCGAATCCATCTGCAACACAACAAGCGATTGGAGATGCGAAAGCTACGGGCGCACACATTGAGGTTATCCAAGATCCGGTTGAGGGTGTTAGAAACGCAGACGTTGTCTATACGGACGTGTGGGCTTCAATGGGTCAGGAAGCCGAGGCTGAAGCGCGAAAGAAAATTTTCCTCCCATATCAGGTGAACAGGGAATTGATGTCTAAGGCGAAAAAGGATGCAATTTTCATGCATTGCCTGCCGGCCCACCGTGGCGACGAAGTGACCGATGAAGTCATAGACTCTCCACAATCAGTTGTTTTCGACGAAGCGGAGAACCGACTCCATGCACAGAAAGCGATTATGTATCAGCTGATGAAGTAGTATGCAATGAGTAATGAGTAGGGAGTAAATGGTTCTGGTTGCATATCAGCTGAGAAAAAAGACTCAGGACTAATGACCAAGGACTCAGGACTCAGGACTTAAGACTTCAGAGTTAATGGAATATAAGCATGTCCAAAACTGCTCTTATAGCCGTGGGTGGCAATTCTCTTATCCGCGCAGGAGAACGCGGAACCATTGACGAACAGCTTGCTAACGCACACGCGACAGCGAGAAGCATCGTTCAATTGGTGGCGCGCGGTTGGAGGTTAGTTATAACACACGGCAACGGCCCACAAGTCGGCGCTGCGCTTCTACGGTCCGAGCGAGCTGCTGGAGAAGTCTACACCCATCCGCTCGATATCTGCGTTGCAACGACACAAAGTGAGATCGGTTATATTATTCAGCGCGCGATGGAATATGAGTTGCGCCAGATTGGCCTTTTCACTCCGGTCATGACCGTGTTGACGCAGGTCCGTGTTGACGAGAACGATCCCGCCTTTACACATCCGACAAAACCAATCGGTCCGTTTTATTCAAAAGCAGTGGCCGAGGAAAAACAACGCACACTGGCCTGGAATATCGTCGAAGATTCTGCGCGAGGCTATCGGCGCGTTGTGGCATCGCCCGAACCGGTGGAAGTGTTTGAACAAGACATCATCCGAAAAATTTTAGATCTGGGGATGATTGTTATCGCCGTCGGCGGCGGCGGGATTCCCGTTATCGAAAAAGACCATTATCTTGTTCTTGGCCGAGAAGCGGTTATCGATAAGGACCGGGCGTCGGCCCTGCTCGCTTCAGGACTTGGCACTGATCTTTTCATCATCAGCACAGACGTGAAACAAGTATATCTTGACTATAAGAAGCCGACACAGCGTGCTGTGGAGAAGGTGACCGTGGAAGAGATGGAAAAATTATTTGCGGAGAAACAATTCGCAGCGGGCAGCATGGGACCGAAAGTGGAATCAGCGATCCGGTTTTTGAAAAAAGGAGGAAAAGAAGCAATTATCACTTCGTTCGAATGCCTTCTCGATGCGGTCGATGGAAAGACCGGCACTCATATTTTCCCGTAACATGAACCAGGGAGCAGACAATGCAATTGAACCACATTATTGAATCGCAGCAATTTACCGTCCCGCTGCTGATGGAATTGTTCGACCGTACGCGGCAGATGGAAAAAGTAGTGGCACGCGGCGGAACACGCGACTATGAAGATAAGATCATGGCGACATTGTTCTACAAGCCGTCGACGCGAACACGATTTTCCTTTGAAGCTTCGATGCTTCGGTTGGGCGGGAAAGTCATCACAACAGAGCGGGCAAATGAATTCTCGTCGGAGGTCCGCGGCGAGCATCTTGAGGATACAATTCGAATTATTTCGAGCTGCAGCGATGTTATCGTTCTTCGTCACACCGAAGAAGGCGCCGCTAAACGCGCCGCCCAAGTGTCGAGCGTTCCCGTGATCAACGCAGGCGAAGGAGCAGGCGGCCAGCATCCGACGCAGGCACTTCTCGATCTTTACACCATTTACAAGGAATGCAAGGCATTGAACGGTTTATCCGTCGCACTGATCGGAGCATTGGATAACGGCCGCACTGCGCGTTCGCTAGCATACTTGCTTAGCAAGTTCGAACGCATGAAGTTGTACTTCATTGCTCCGCCAGGCTTGCAGATCAAGCCGGATATTCTCTCCTATTTAGATCACCATCGCGTCGAATATGAACTTGGTGAAAGTCTGGAACAGATTCTTCCACAGGTCGATGTCGTCTACCGAACCCATATTGACCGTGAACGGCTGCAGCGCCGTGATATCGATTTGTCGGTATATAATATCAATGTTGACACACTGAAAAAGATGAAATCCAACGCTATTATCATGCATCCGCTCCCCCGATCCGTTGAAATTGATCCGGCAGTTGACAACGACCCGCGCGCTGTGTATTTTAGTGAGTCACGCAATGGTCTGTTTGTTCGCATGGCTCTACTTACGCTTCTGTTTGAAAATGAATAACTCTGCCAGACATACGTTTATTGCCATCAAGCCGACGCCCGCCCTATGTGATACGGCGCTCGTTGAGTATTACCTCAATCTAAGCTGTCGTCCACATCGTTATTCCCCGCAGTAGCTCTACCATACTCCTTGTACCTTCTTATTCTCTCATGAAGACCATGGAACTATCTCTATGAAGACTCACGACTATATCTCACTTGAAGAACAATACGGCGCCCACAATTACCATCCTCTCGATATTGTTGTTCGAAAAGCAAAAGGCGTCTGGGTAACAGATGTAGCAGGGAAAAAGTATCTCGATTGCCTTGCGGCATACTCAGCCGTCAATCAGGGTCATTGTCATCCTGCGATACTCAAAGCGTTCGTCGCTCAGGCAAAAAAAGTCACGTTGACGAGCCGTGCATTTCGCAACGATCAGCTCCCCCAACTGTACAAAATTTTGCACGACCTCACCGGGTATGAAATGTCGCTACCTATGAATACGGGGGTTGAGGCCGTCGAGACCGCTGTTAAAGCGGCGCGGAAGTGGGGATACACGGTAAAAGGAATTCCGGAAAACAAAGCGGAAATAATTTGCGCAACGGATAATTTTCACGGACGAACAACAACAGCCGTTAGTTTCTCGACCGAAGCAAAATACCGGAGCGGATTCGGCCCTTTCACGCCCGGATTTCCAATTGTGCAATATGGCGATGCCGGGGCATTGAAAAAAGCAATCAACCGCAATACAGCGGCGTTTCTTGTCGAACCCATCCAGGGCGAAGCGGGGATCATCGTTCCACCGGAGGGATATTTGCGCGAGGCCGCACGGCTGTGCAAAGAAAACAATGTTTTGTTGATCGTCGATGAAATTCAATCCGGCCTGGGGCGGAGCGGAAAACTGTTCGCGTATGAGTATGAAAATATCCGGCCCGACATGGTCATTATCGGCAAAGCACTTGCCGGCGGATTCTACCCGGTCTCTGCTGTGTTGTCGAGCAAGGAGATCCTCGGCGTATTTACGCCGGGCGACCACGGCTCGACATTCGGCGGCAATCCGTTAGGCGCAGCGGTGGCGTGTGCAGCGCTGAAAGTTTTGGTGAAGGAGAAGCACGTCGAACGGTCGTTTACGCTCGGCAATTATTTCAAAGCCAAGCTCAACGCAATGAAATGCGAGCACGTCAAAGAAGTCCGTGGAAGAGGATTGTGGATCGGTGTCGTACTCGACAGGGAGGCGCGTCCCTATTGCGAAAAGCTGATGAAGGAGGGGATACTGTGTAAAGAGACGCACGACACTGTCATTCGTTTCGCCCCGCCGCTTGTCATTACCAAGAAGGAGATTGATTGGGCATGCGGACGGATCAAGAAAGTTTTTCACTCACTCAACTAACCGGTGAGCGCACTTATTCTCGAAGGAGCACTGTATGGTTGTCAGTAAACGCATAAACACAATTATTGTCGGAGCGGCGGGACGGGACTTTCATAATTTCAACATGCTCTATCGCGATAACGAAACGTACAACGTTATTGCATTCACCGCAGCACAAATTCCGAATATTGCCGGGAGGAAATATCCTGCGGCGCTAGCGGGAAAGTTATACCCGAAAGGCATTCCGATCTATGAAGAAAAGGATCTTGAACAGCTCATCCGCACGTATCATGTGGACGAGGTTGTCTTCTCCTATAGCGATGTGACCTACCGCCATGTGATGAGCCTTGGCTCGCGAGTGACAACAGCTGGGGCGGATTTCAAAATCCTGAGCGCACACGACACGATGATTAAGAGCAGCAAGCCGGTCGTATCTGTTTGCGCTGTGAGGACCGGGAGCGGCAAAAGTCAAACATGTCGGAAAGTGTCAAAACTCTTACACGAATTCGGATTCCGCGTTGCAGCGGTTCGCCATCCCATGCCGTACGGCGATCTCGAAAAACAAAAAGTGCAGAGGTTTGCTACGGTTGGCGATTTGAAAAAGCACAAATGTACAATCGAGGAAATGGAGGAGTATGAGCCCCACATCGTGAGTGGAACAGTCATTTATGCCGGTGTGGATTATGAGGCAATTCTTCGGCAGGCCGAGAATGACGCCGACATCATCATCTGGGATGGAGGGAACAACGACCTCCCGTTTTACAAACCCGACGTTCATATCGTTGTGGCAGATCCTCTCCGGGTCGGCGACGAATTGAGGTATTATCCGAGCGAGGCTAATCTCCGCATGGCCGATGTGGTGGTTATCAACAAGATCGATTCTGCGACCCCGGAGTCAGTCGTCACCCTGCGGGAAAATATTCGAAGTGTTAACACAAAGGCAAGAATTATCGACGCAGCCTCCCCGATTATGCTCGAACACAGTGAATTGGTGGCGGGGAAAAGTGTTCTTGTTATCGAAGACGGTCCAACGCTGACACATGGAGAAATGAAATTCGGTGCGGGTACCGTTGCTGCGCAAAAATTTGGCGCGGCGAAAATCATCGATCCCCGTCCGTATACAACGGGAGAGATTAAAAAAACATACGAATCATACCCAAATATCGGCGTTCTACTCCCTGCAATGGGATACAGTGACAGGCAGATCCGAGACCTTGAAACGACAATCAACAGAGTTCCCTGCGACGTCGTTATCGTCGGAACGCCAATAGATCTGAATCGCATCATAAAGATCAAGAAGCCTGCATTGCGCGTCACGTACGAGCTGGAGGAAATCGGCGAACCAAGTCTCCGCACGATTTTGCGGGAGTTTACGCAACGGCGGTAAGACTGTCGTGAATTGTGAAAAGTGCTCAGGCGGGGAAGAGGGAAAAAGAGAAGTACAGTGAAACGGGGTAACCCGTTATCAAATCAGTAATTTGGCCATGCAGTAAACCGGGGACTTTCAGAGTTGTTTGACGCTTCACTGAACACGCCTCTCATGCTTTACTTAGATTATTTGGCAACATTTTCTTATATTAATCCGTAAGAGTCAATACCATTGAAAATTGAGGAGAAGATACAGCCTCTCCAAAAAGAAGAAAGTTCTAATAGACTCTTGAATCGTGGAGTATATTTTATGCTCCCTTTTGACTCTAATTATACAGAACAGCAGTGAAGACTCCTTTAAAACTTGACAAAGATTATTCCAGATTGTTTTTGAAATATTCTGGCTTTTCTCAGATGTTCCACTTCTTTCAAACTTTATACCTCCGCGATAAGTTCTTTTCAAGAAGAGGTGTGGAGCACTTCGCCAACTGCAAGGATTGGGGCCTCACTTCCGTTCTACTGCAAAGGGAATTGACGAGAAAATAATTCTCTTCGTTGTCATGGTCTCGTCCTTCTTCCTATTCTCGGTGCACAATTCGGCACATAATTCTGGACGCTGTACTATGCTACAAGGTCATTGTCATCCCTACATCTCTGATCAGGATATTTCCGCGTGAGGAGCGTATGAATCAAATCCGACTGATAATTTCCGCACTACTCTCAGCAATATTTTTTTTGGGCCTGGCGCCCGCTTATTCGCAAGACCTACCTGAGCGCAAATTGGGCATTGAAGATGCCGTTCGCATTGCGCTAAAACGCAATCCCGATCTCACCAGTGCGAGGCTCGAGGTAGAACGATCTGATGCCAGAGTGATGGAGGCATGGGGAAATGCAATGCCATCGGTAGATTTGTCGAGCCAGTACGTACATTTTGCCGATAAACCGGTCAGCTATTTTCCCGATTACCTTGTTTATCCCCTGGCAAAAATACTGGACTCTACTGTTCATCCACCAAAAGCAACCGGTCAGTTGATTCTTATGCAAGGCTCATTCACCCCCGGCTTCACGGCGGGGGCATCGATAAATGTAAAGCAAATACTTTTTAACGGCGCAGTCTTCGTCGGTGTCGGTGCGGCGCATGTGTATTCTCTTCTCGCCCGCGATCTGTATCAGGCGAAGGAGGTGGAAACCGTGACGAAGGTGCGCAAAGTCTATTACGGTGCACTTCTTGCGCGCGAAGCGCTGGAGATGATGCGCTCGAGTCTTCGTAATGCCGAGGATAATTTCAGAAACGTTCAACTGATGAGAAAGCAGGGGATCGTATCAGAGTATGACGAATTGCGGGCAACGGTCGGCGTCGACAACCTTCGTCCTGCAGTGCTCCAGAGCGAAAATAATTTCAACCTTGCTCTCGATGCACTGCGCAATACGATTGGGATTGCCAATGAAGAGATTCTCCTTGCCGATAGCCTGGCATTTGCGGCAGTTGATGATGCTCTGCTCGAACACGCCGAAGGATTGGTGATCGAATCAAATCCAAATCTCAGCGCAGTGGCGCGTCAGATTGAACTCAACGGAGCCGTGGTGAAGGCTGAGCGCTCGAGTTACCTCCCGACGATTGCGGCGTTCGGATCTTATTCGTATCAGGCCATAAAGAACGATTTCAATTTTTCCACGAACGATTTTTACAAAAGTTCGCAAGTCGGGCTGTCGTTTTCCTTAAGCCTCTTCCAGGGGATGCAAACATATGCACGCGTTGAGCAAGCTCAATTGGAGGAACGTAAAAGCGAGGAACAAAAAATCAGTCTTGAACGAACTATCAAAACCGGCGTGCACTCCGTTGTTGGCAATCTTAAGCAGGCGAGGAAGCGTGTGGAAGCACAGCAGAGAACAGTAGAAACTGCAGAGCGTGGATACAAAATAGTGACGACGCGGTTTCTTGCCAACGCAGCAACGCAATTGGAAGTCAACGATGCGCAACTGGCTCTGACACAAGCTAAGGTCAATCGTATTCAGGCAGTGTACGACTATCTCGTTGCATCCGCCGACTTGGACCAGCTTCTCGGCCGCTTGCCAGGCTACGCAATTGAATCATCCTATTAGCAAATTCTCAGAAGGAACCTATCATGAAGAGCACAGTGAAATCTCTCACGTATCTCAGTTTGATTGTAATGGCATTCCTCTTCTCTGCTTGCGGCAAAAAAAGTGAAGAGAACACAGCAACCAAAGTCCAGCCGGTGACGGTCAATTGTGAGACTGTGAAACCGTCCAGGCTTGTGGATGCGATTCAGGTTGCCGGGATCGTGAAGGCCTACGAAGATGTCAACGTTAGTCCGGAAGAGGGGGGCGTGGTAAAAGAATGGAAGGTGAAAAAGGGAGCGCACGTTACAAAAGGGGAGGTCATCGTTGTGTTGAAAGATGAAGTGATTAAGGCCGGTTACGATGCAGCTCGCGCACAGCAAAAAATGGCAGATCTTAATTTGAAGAAGCAGCAGGGGGTATACGATCAACAGGGAATCAGCGAATTACAGTATAAGAATCTAGAATACGGACGAGACGCGGCAAAAGCAAACGCCGAGTTGATGAAAGCTCGCTGGGAACGGACCCAGTTGCGAAGTCCAATCAACGGCGTGCTAGACAATACGTTCCCGAGCGAAGGCGAATTTGCTCCTCCCGGAGTTCCAATTGCCCGGGTGGTAAATCTTTCGATCGTGAAAATTCAGGCAGAGGTGCCCGAGTTGTTTTCGGGGGCAATTTCAGTCGGGGCTCCCGCAATGGTTACCTTCGATGCGCTTCCCGGCGATACGTTGTCGGGAAAAGTCTCATTTGTCGGCTCTACGGTCTCGTCCGCGAACCGCACGCTCTTGGTGGAAATCGTCGAACGCAATCCACTCCCCAACCTGAAGCCCGAAATGGTCGCGAAAGTGCGTCTCCTACGCGAAATAAAATCGAATGCAATCGTCGTGAGCGAGAACATGGTTCAACTTGTCGACCGCGACCGATCGATTGTCTACGTTGAAAACAATGGTAGAGCTGAGGAGCGAAACTTAAAGCTTGGCGGTCGTCAGGGAAAGATGGTCGAAGTACTTGAGGGATTGAAACCAGGCGATCGGCTCATCGTTGCGGGGTATCAAAAGCTCGTCAACGGCACACCTGTCATCGTCGCACAGTAGGCGGAGAAATCACTATGAATATCTGGAGTATTGCAGTTGACAACAAAGTAGCAGTATACTTGCTGATGGTGTTGATTCTAATGTTCGGCTGGACCTCATACTCGGACCTTCCACGAGAGGCGACGCCCGATGTAAAAATTCCGCTCGTCATCGTGGCGGTTCCCTATATCGGAGTATCACCGGTAGATATCGAGGGCCTGATCACACAACCGCTCGAGCGCGAATTGAAGGCGCTGAAAGACCTCAAACAAATCACCTCCGTCTCGAAAGAAGGACTTTCGACGATACGCGTCGAGTTCAATACAGGAATCGACATTGACGAAGGACTTCGGCGTGTGCGGGACAAAGTGAATTCCTCGCGATCGCAACTTCCGAATGATATCCTTGAGCCGATAATCAGTGAAATAAACTTTAGTGAATTTCCAATTATGTATGTCAATGTCGGCGGCGATGTTGGGCTCGCGCGCCTGAAGAAGATCGCCGACGACCTGGGCGACCAGATTGAGGGGATCTCGGGAGTCATCAGCGCGGATGTTTCAGGTGGCTTGGAACCGGAAGTGCAAGTGAATGTCGACGTCTATCGGATGAATGCGTACCAGATCAGTTTCGACGATGTCGCGAATGCAATTCGCGGTGAGAATCTTTCCATCCCCGGCGGCTCCATCGATACGAAAGAAAAGAACCTCACCATCCGGATACCGGGAGAATTCAAAGAAGTGAAACCGCTCGAAGATATCGTCTTGAAGATGCAGAACGGGAAACCGATCTACTTGCGCGACGTGGCGAAAGTAGACTATTCCTTTGAGGATCGCCAGACGTATGCCCGGTTGAACCAGATTGAAGTAGTGTCTCTTGCAGTACGCAAGCGTGCAGGAGAAAACCTTCTTCGCATAACCGATGAAGTGAAGAAAATTGTAAACGAAGCGCAGGCGGAGTTGCCAAAAGGAATCAAGCTGGACATTTCCAACGACCAATCGAGGTTCGTGACGCGCATGGTGAAGGAGCTGGAGAACAGCATCATTACCGGCATGTTTCTGGTTGTCATGTCGCTCTTTATGTTTTTCGGATTTAAGAATTCGCTCCTCATCTCCACGGCGATTCCGTTATCGATGTTCGTCGGATTTGTCACCCTTGCGACGCTCGGCATCACGCTAAACATGGTCGTGCTCTTTTCCCTCGTCCTTGTCCTCGGCATATTAGTGGACGATGCAATTGTCGTCATTGAAAATACGTATCGGCACCAGCAAGAATACGGCGAGACTCCCATACAGGCAGCCAAAGCTGCGGCGGGAGAGGTCTTTGTTCCGGTGCTCACTTCTACTATCACCACATTGTCCGCATTTCTACCGTTGATGTTTTGGCCGGGTATCGTCGGCGATTTCATGAAGTACTTTCCGATTA
>Ga0315281_10006731_pt1 | contig 16300 bp, 13 predicted proteins | sample YL17G07_0_MG_FD_204540 | JGI IMG/M metagenome (GOLD analysis project Ga0315281, IMG submission 204540) | Sediment microbial communities from Yellowstone Lake, YNP, Wyoming, USA - YL17G07_0 | ecosystem: Environmental > Aquatic > Freshwater > Lake > Sediment | place: USA: Wyoming | collected... | reverse complement strand
GGTCAACCATTCGCCTGCCACAGCTTCAAAGGTATTATCACTAGCTGCGTTGGATTCTGCCCGGTTGATGCGCCGTTGGGAAACGGGATCTTTGTTTTCCAACAACAGGGATTTAACTTCGCTCAGTTCAGCGCGGGCTGAGGATAAGGAAATAAGCGGGTAGGGACCGATGGAGTAAATTTTCTCTTTGCCATCGATCCGGTATTTGATGCGCCAAATAATACCCCCAGCTGGACTGATAAACAGGTGCAAACCACCCCCATCAGCGAGCTTTTTGCCCCTTTCAGCTTTGCTCACGAAGGCTTTGAGCGCCCTGTCTGTAAGCTTTCCAGCCATAATACCCCCAGCCATATAAAATTCTCCGGTTCGATTTTAACAAATACCCCCAACAATACCCCCAAGGTGCTTGGATGTTATTGGATGGTTCCAGACCTGCATGGAAGGATAATACCTGATTTTACAAAGAAAAACACCGTCACGAGGACGGTGTTGGATGTTGCTGTACTACTAATTGGTGGAGGCGGCGGGAATTGAACCCGCGTCCGCAAGCACTCTACAGGCAGTTCTACATACTTAGTCTAGTTCTTTAATTTTATCTGGCAGACGCTAACCGACAAGCTGCTGACAGACGAGTTACCTTAAGTTTAGTGCTGTACAAAGTAACCCTATACAACACGATTCCATGTAAATGACCTCACTCATCGCGACCTTGCGGTCTTGAGCCCCTCCATGGACAGCAGGGTGTGAGGTCTAACAGACTAAGCTGCTAAAGAGTACTTTTCGTCGTTTGCGACTATTTTTTTTCCAGCTGATTATCGAGGTTGCGGGTCCTCGGTATGCGCCACACTGCTTTGCAACCTACGTCGAAGCCAGGTCGCCCCCGGTTTCGTTTCGATCATCACAAAACGTCTGTGATTGTAACGTATTAGTGTGGGAGCTGTCGAAGAAGTTCCTTGTTCAATAATTTCTTTGTTTATTGGATAGGGCGGCTAATCCAAAACCAATCCAATTGATATTGCTTGCTGAATACATGCATACAAGTTATTTTACGATTTGACATAATATACATTATGCGAAGTAAAGAATATTGCCAAAGCATTCAAAGTATCCAGGAAATCCGGCAAATACTCATTGAAATCAGGCCACTTTATGGTTTCTTTCACATATGGCCTGCAGTTCAAGCTTCGGTAACTTCCCCAGCTTCAAACAGTAACTGCGTCTGCTGGCGAATTTGATCGCGCTGCGCCTGCCACAGTTTGCGCAAGGCATCGGTATTGAGATCGCGTTCATCCGCCTCGGAAATGAAATCGACTTCACCGTTGCCATCGGCTTCGGTTCTGGTAACACACCATTCCTTGGTGAACTCGCTCTTGATTGCCCCCGCATGCTTGGTTGGCATCGCACAGATCAGTTGCATGCCCAGGCTGTCGCGGATAAATTTGATTACGTCATGGGCGCGGCGTTCATCCATTTTGGCGAAGGATTCGTCGTTCACCAGCAGCTTCAGGTTGATCCCCTTGTCGAAATGTTTGAGCCGGTTGGTGACCACCGCTGCACGAATAATGTACGCAGGTGTTTCCAGTTGGCCACCGGAGCCGGTTCCCCATTCGGACAACGGCACTCGGGAGCCGATATCCGATTCTTTCCAGATTTCGTAACGCCGATAGTTGCGATAATCGGCTATACGTTGCAGCTCTTTAAGGGCGGTGTTCTGGTCATTGGACAGCAACAGTCCAACGAGCTGGTCGCGTACAGCCAAGTTGGCGGGACTCAAATCAGTTGTGTCAAATAGGTCACCGCCCGATTCTTGGGATTCAGACAGGTCATAGGCAGCACTGAAAAAGTCATAATAGGCCTTGTATTCGGGCACCCATTCAGACCAATCGATACTGAACTTGTCGGTACCAAACTTCAGTCTTTCCAACTCGGTATTCAATGTTTTCAGGGTGCGCACGCCAATATCCACGGTATTGCGGATCTCATAGCAGAATTGTTTGGTGAACACGTCGCGGAAGGAAATTTCCGAGGTGCGCAGCTGATCAAGGTTTTTAACCAGACCGATTTCGCGCTGTACATCCAGCTGCTCGCGCACTTTGGCGGCCAGCTGCACCAGCGCGCCGTAAACCGGAGAAAAATCATCACTGCGATGATCCAGACTGTGACCTGGGTTGAGCTGCTCATCGGCTCTGGCATTGCGGTTGTAATCGGCGATCGCTTCGCGTACAGCGCTGTTTGACTCGGTTGCAATCAGTATTTGCTGCTGCACACGGTTTTGCGCCTGTTGTTGGCTGATATCCCCGTTATCGAGCATACCCGTGACTTTTTGTTCCAGAGCGGTGAAGGATAAGGCTTCATTCAACACGCACAGGTGTTTGAGTCTGCCGATATCGGCATCAACTTGCAGGAATTTGGCTTCGAACCCGGATTCAAGGCGGGTCAAGGTTTGCGCCAACTGGCTAAGTTTGCCATCAAAGCTGCCGATACGCTGGCTGGCCTGTTGTACGGACTTATCCATGCCTTCAATCTGCATTTGCAGTGACTGTTTTTCCTCCTCCAACTTGGTCACTTCGTCCAGATTCAGACGTGACAAATCGGCATAGGCTGCTTCAATTTCGCGTGCAGCACGGTCCAGTTCTGACAAATCGCCAAAGTCTGGCAGCTTCACCGCACCGGCCAGTGCCAGCAAACCTCTTAGCAGAGTCTGCTGGGTTTGCAACTCCTGCAACTGGGTTTCGGCCTGGGCATGATCTGCAACAATGCGTTCAAACGCGTGGTTCTGCGAGGCTTTGCCGAACACCAATGCTGCTACATTGCCGCTAAACATGGTACGAGAACCTGACCCCTTGCCATCTTTCATCACGCCGCGCGGCGTTTTGCTGAGCTGCGTTGCGCTCTCCACCTTGATCACACTGCCGTATAAATCGACCAGATAGGCTTGCGCTACCGGGTGCTCGGTTTTCAGCTCGTGGATTATGGAATCAGAAGGCACGCGCTCAGGTTTGGCGTTTTTCAGGCACAACTTGCCTTGCACAACACTGGCACGCAGGTGGCGGGTTTTAACAAACTCGATGGCTTTGGCTTCCCATTTGGCATCCACCACAAAATTAAACCGCGCCGCGCCCATGTAACCTTCAATCGCTGACTGCCAATCTGGATGAACCGGCTCAATCAGGTCACATAACACCTGGGCATTGGCTTCAGGCAATTGAGTTTTAAACGCTTTCAGCGCCACGCTGATATCGCGCGGATAGTCAGCGCCACCGGCAGCGAGGTTGGATTTGCGCTCGGCCAGTTCTTTTTCACGGTTCTGGGTTGTTTCAACTTCTTGCCTAACCTTCTCAATTTGACTGTGTACTGCGGCAACAAAGCTGTTTTGCGTGCCGGCAATCACCTCATGCAACGTTGCAAACTGGTCGTCCAGATTGCTTAATTCCAACAACAGGGTCATTGCCGTGCGTGGGAATTCTTCGGATTCGATATCCAGCTTGGCAAATTTCTTCTGCAATACAGTGAAGGGGGCCTGGGTGGAACGCGCCAGGGCTTCGGACACTTCGCTACCCGCCTCGCTCAGAATGCGATGGGTTAACGGAAACTGCATACCACTAATGGTTCTGGCTGTGGTTTGCAGTTTGTCGGCGGCACCCAGAGACTCAACCAGTGCCGCAATGGCATTTTTTGCGGCAAGGCGCGCGCTGTGCAGGCGTTCATCGATGCGCTGTTTCTGGTCTGCGGCCGGAATACCGCTCAGGCGAGCGGCAATTTGCACCAGACTTTCACTGCGGGCTTTTTTATCTTGCTGCAGGCTTTCTATCAGCGCGGTTTCTTCGGTAATTTTGCGTTTCAGCTCTTGTATTGTTTTCTTATCCGTGGACAGTTCGCTTTCATCTTCCTGCAGGCTGAGCTTGGATGTCAGGAGTTGATATTGCGCCGATAGCTCAAAGGCGCTGGTTACTTTGTCGGAAGCATTACTAATTTTTTCCAGCCGTACCACGTTGTCCTTGAGACGTTCGCCTTCCACGCGAAGATTATGCACTTGGCGCATCAGGTCGCTGATTTGCGAAATGCGCTGCACCAATTGTTGAGGGTCATGTTCAAGAATCTGCGTTTTAACCAGCTCGTCCACACTGCCGATAGGCCGGTGCACAATGGACTGGCTCCAGGCCTTGGCGGCCAGCTCGGCTTCGATAAAGGAAACCGATTTTTGCCCGCGGAAACGGCCATACAGCTGGCACAGATATTCACGTTTGGCATCGCGGAAGCTGGTGATGTTTTGGTATTTTGCCTTGAGGTGGCTCTCGATTTTCTCTACAGGAATGACTTCCAGACTGTCATCAAGGGTGCGCAACATCAAGTCGCCCAACTGCAGGCTGACGCCATCGATGATCAGCAGAACCAACTTTTCTGGCACAGCCTGTCTGCGTCCGCCAGAGCCATCTACGCGGGCGGCAGCGGCGATTAACGCGGTAAATTCCTCGCCCTCCTCCTCGCCTTCGCTGGGCTTGAACACGGCGGCGATATAGCCATGCGCACCATCGGGGCGGGCAAACAGGTTGTCTTCCGCGCCGGTGATATAGGACCACAGGGTACGTTTGGATTTGCTGCTGCGCGAATTTTGCGTGACCTCATCCTGCCCGGGGTTGTAGTTGAAAATATTCTGGTAGGCCGCGGTCATCACTGTTTGCAGGGCATCGAGCATGGTTGATTTGCCGGAGCCGGTGGAGCCGGTCAACAGGGTCATGTTGCCCATGGGGTATTCATCGGAGCGCAGCGCGCCCCAGTTCACCAGGATTAGTTTTTCTAGTTTCACTCGGCTACCCTTTCGTTTTCTTCTTCGGCTCTCTCTGCTTCTGTTTCATCAGACTGCTCTGTCTGTTCTTCTGCTACGCCCTCTACTTCCAAGGCTGCGGCCAGCGCATCTTCGCTAATGATGCCAAGGATGGTCGGGCGTATCGCGATATAGGCATCTTCATCTTCAAAAGAGAAGCTGGCGCCGATATGAATCAGGCGATGGCGCTTCAATTCCTTGATTAAACGCTCCCTGTCGCCAGCCAGCTCGGGCAGCATGCGCTTTAACTGGGTTTGCTGGGTGGCGGCCAGTTCTTCAAAACGAATCAGCACCTCACCACTATCTGTCAGCCGCCCGCCGCCTTCGGCCAGGCCCTGCTGGAACAAAAAGCGCAGGGTCAGCGCCGCCGCGACAAAGTCAGCCGAGAGCTTGCTGCGCAATGAGGGCTGCGGTTCGAATTCGTCATCTGCCAAACCGGGAATTTGCGCGCCGGGCGCATACAGGCGGAAAAATTCATTTTTCAGGTCATGCACCAGCCTGAAACCGCTGAGTGAAAAATAATCCGCCAGCAAGGCTTCGATACGGCGCGCATCGTCGTAATAGCGTTGTTCCACACCATCCTCATCGCGTACGATGATGCCCCAGGCGAATAAACGGCTGGTAATTTCTTTGAAACGCTCGAGCTTGAGGTTTTGACGCTCCAGCTGTTCAGTAAGGTCGTTAATCAGATTCATGGTTATGGTGTTACTCGCGTAGCGATTCGTTTGTTCCCTCTCCCAATGGGGGAGGGTTAGGGAGAGCGAAGCGAGGGTCTGGGAAACGGACGGGACGAATCTCATCAGTGGAGTTATCGCCCTGTCCGTTGGCTTCTATTTGATAATCACTGCCGGTATAAAACTGGGTTACCAGCTTGTTGGGTAGCTTTCTGGCTTTAAGGGTGTTGTCGCGTGAACCCCTGACTGCTTCAACGGCTTGCATCGCCTGCAGCACATCTTTTGCGGAGTGTATGGGGAGGCTGGAAAGCAAGAATGGCCGTCCGCGCAGCTTCAATTCGTTGCTCAGGGCGACCACGACATCCTCGTTGGACAGGGCAAAACCGGCGGCTTCGGCGCGTTGCAGGGCTGCAGCCAGGCGCGCATCGCGGCTGACTTTGGGCTGTGCGGTGACGCTCAAAGCCTTGCGACGCTGTGAAGCGGTGCGCAGCTTGAGGCTGGCAGGGTCCAGCAGGCGGATTTCAGTGGCTGATATTGCCTCGCCCATTTTCTGCAGAAACCGGCTTTGCGCAGCACCTTCCAGTTTGGCAGTGCTGCTAATCGCACGGCTATAGGCATGGCGGGTTTGCCCGCCGCGCAGCATCATGGCCTGCTGCACGATATTGGTGGCCTGGCGCATATAGGTGTTCATCGCCTTGATCAGCTCGGGCTGTTTGGTGGTGCAGGCTGCTTCCACCATTTCTTCGATGTGATCCAGCATCCAGTTGTAGGTCGAGTTGCCGCTGCGTTCCTGCACTGCCCAGCGTGCGACTTCATTTAACTGATGATCAATCGTTTTGGCCTGATCTTCCGAAATGCTTCGGAGTCTGGCCAAGGTTTCACGAATGGCCTGGCGGTGGCGTTCAACACTGTCTGCGGTAAGCTGCTTTTTGAATTCCTTTTCAAAACGGTCGAGGAAGTCCATAAACTCATCCCACGGTGTGCGTGAGGCTTCCACCATCAAGTGGCGTACCAGTTCCTGAAAATAATCAACGCCTTCCGACAGGTCGCTAATCACCTTTTCGGCATAGTCGTAGGCGTCGACCAGATCATAGGCATCGCTGTTGCGCAAACTTGCTTCCAGCGCATTGCGGCAACTGCGTACATTGCGCTGACGGCTGCGGGTTCTTGGGCGATCCATTACCCATAAGGCTTCGGCAAATAGCTTGCCCGCACGCGAGAAGCGATAAGCGGTGACCAGCCCTGCCCTGTCGCCAAACATTTCCAGCCAGCCATCGCGTAACAGGCTGCGGAATACCGCACTGCTCAGTTCCAGTACATCGCCGGATTCAATCGTGGCCAGTTCATCATCCCCGGCAACTCCCTCAACACTGACTTCATTGGACAGGGTTTGTACCACCGGCAGCAGAATATCGCGCACATCGTCGCGAGTCAGATTATGCGAGTAATCCGCTCCCGAACCATGCAATCGTTCATATAAAGAGCGCAAACATGCAACGACAAGCTCGCGCCGTTTGCCGTTGAGGGGTCTGAAAAAATTGTGTCGTTCGGCTTCGTAAAACACGGAGATATATTTTTTATTTAAGATTGTTAAAACTCAAACCCCCTCTAACTCCCCCTTAACAGGGGGAGAACTGGATCATCTCCTCCCCTGTCAAAGGGAGGTTGGGAGGGGTTTGATGCCCTGAAACTATATTAACAACATGAATTTAATGTAAAAATAATTTTTTAAAGTTAGCGGAAGTAGCTTCACCCACCTCATCCACGCTGATCCCTCGCAGCTTGGCTATTTCCTCTGCCACATGTTTCACATAAGCGGGCTGATTCAGCTTGCCACGGAAAGGCACCGGTGCCAGATAGGGCGAGTCGGTCTCGATCAGCATGCGCTCAAGCGGGATACTCTTCGCTACCTCTTTGAGTTCAAATGCTTTTTTAAAAGTTACGATGCCGGAAAAGGAAATGTAGAAATTCATTTCAATCGCCGCCAGCGCCACTTCCAAGCTTTCTGTAAAACAATGCATTACCCCGCCTATCTTGTCAGCTCCTTCTTCCTGCATCAGGCGCAAGGTATCGGCGGAAGCAGAGCGGGTGTGAATAATCAATGGCTTGCCTGATTCGACGGCCGCACGGATATGGGTGCGGAAGCGGTTGCGTTGCCATTCCAGATCGCCCTGCAGGCGGAAATAATCCAGACCTGTTTCACCGATCGCGATAACTTTAGGGTGTTTGGCCAGACGCACCAGTTCAGCCTGAGTGGGCTCCTGTTCCAACTCATAATCGGGATGCACGCCTACCGAGGCATAGATATTGTCGTTTTGCTCGGCCAGTGCCAATATTTCAGGAAGCTTATCCAGATCAACCGACACACACAGAGCGTTGGAAACCTGATTGGCGCGCATATTCGCCAAGACTTCGTCTATCTTATCAGCCAGTTCGGGAAAATTTATGTGGCAATGTGAGTCTATGAACATGATTAGTTTTAATTTTTAGCTTGAAGCAATTGCTGGTAAGACAACAAAAGCGACTCGAACAGCAACTTGGGATTCAAGGGATGAAAAGCTTGTCCCTTGGCGGTTTGCAACTCCTTTACAAAGCGCAACAATGCCTGCAAGGGCATGGATTTCGATATATTTTTAATTAAATCAGATTGTTGAGCGTTATACCTGATCGTGCCAGCCAGTTTGTAACTGGCCAAGTCATAACACCATTGCTGCAAAAAATGGATTACATGCACGGGGGCCGCACGCTGCAATTGCTCCGCCAGCGCAAGCGCATCAAAACGGGAGGTCTGTTTAATCGCCTCCAGCATCAATTTACGCTCATCATTACCCTCGCCTTCTCCAGCCCATTGCAAAGCCAGCAACGGCGCAAAGCCGGTTTGAGCCAACAGAGCCTCGGGATAATCTACTCCCTGCTGTTTAAGCCAGGCAACACTAAGCTCACGCGACGGCATCGGCACAGCAAAACTCAAACTGCGGCTCAATATAGTTGGCAACAGTTGCTGTGGTTTGTTGGAAATCAATATAAACAATAGCTTGTCAGTTGGCTCTTCCAGAGTTTTGAGTAAGGCATTGGCAGAATTGTTATTCATTGCCTCAGCCGGATGAATCAGGACAACCCGGTAACCGCCACTATGTGCGGACAAATTTACAAAGGTTGAAAGAGCCCTGATCTGATCGACGGAAATCTCACGGGAGGCCTTTTTGCCGCTTTCCTTTTCGGGCGCATCTTCTGTTGTAGCCAAGGCATCGGGTTGAATCAAGCGAAAATCGGGATTGGATTCCTGCGAAAACCAGTGGCAGGAAGGGCAGCTTAGACAGGCCATACCTGAAGCCAGAGGTGCTTCGCACAGAATAGATTGTGCAAAATCCATGGCCAACTCCAGCTTGCCTATCCCCTCGGCACCTTTCAGCAACAGAGCATTGGGCAAACGTCCGCGCAGCCCTTGCAGGCGTTGCCAGAGTTCATTTTGCCAAGGATAGAGTTCTTTCATATCAGATGGATGCAACTATTTTCTGCAAGTTTACTTTAACTTCTTCCAGCGTGTGTTCCGCACGAATTATTTTAAATCTAGCTGGATGTTTTTGAGCTCGCGCCAAATAAGCATTGCGTACCTTGTCAAAAAACTCGCTTTGTTCTTGTTCAAATTTATCCAGAGCAATATTGGTTTGTGCCACATTTTTAGTGAGTCGTTCGCGTGCAACCTCAACAGGAATATCAAACAGCAACGTCAGGTCAGGCTGCAAATCACCCTGTACCCAGCGCTCAAGCTGTTCCAGTTTTTCCACCGAAACCCCCCTGCCGCCCCCTTGATAGGCAAAACTGGCATCGGTAAAACGATCCGATATCACCCAGGTACCGCGCTGTAATGCAGGCTTGATCACTTTTTCAAGATGTTCGCGTCGGGCCGCAAACATCAGCAAGGCCTCGGTTTCGGCATGCATAGGCTCGTGCAGCACAATTTCGCGCAACTTTTCACCCATGGGGGTGCCGCCTGGTTCACGTGTCACCAGTAAATCAATGCCCCTGATGCGCAAGGTGTCGGCAAACCAGTTCAGATGGGTACTTTTACCCGCGCCATCTACGCCTTCGAAGGTAATAAACTTTGCCATGCTCACTTAACAGTCATATGTAGTTGATAACGCTGAACTGCTTTATTGTGGTCATTCAATGAGTTGGAGAATTGCGAGCTGCCATCACCCCTTGCCACAAAATACAGGGCATCGCTTGCCGCAGGGTGCAATGCTGCGTACAAAGATTCTTTGCCCGGCAAAGCAATTGGGGTGGGCGTTAAACCATGGCGTGTATAAGTATTGTATTCAGTGTCTTTTAACAAATCGCGCTTGCGGATATTGCCATCGTATTTGGCGCCTATGCCGTAAATAACTGTTGGATCTGTTTGCAGCATCATCCCTTTGCGCAGGCGATTCACGAATACCGACGCTATCAATGTTCTATCCTTTTTCTGTCCAGTCTCTTTTTCCACAATGGAAGCCAGAATTAGGGCTTGATAGGGTGTTGCCAACGGTAAATCCTTGTCCCTGCTCTGCCAGTTTTCCTGCAAATGACGCTGCATGGTTTGATAGGCGCGTTTTATCAGTGCCAGGTCACTTGAACTGGCGGGAAAATTGTATGTATCGGGGAAAAACAGGCCTTCAGGAAGCTTTTCTGTGGCACCTATCCGTTGCATGATTTCCCTATCATTCAATAAGACGCTCTCATGGCGCAATTTGGGCGAAGCATTCATAGCCTCACGGAACTGTTTAAAGGTCCAGCCTTCAATTATTGTCAGATCGCTCTGCGCGACCCGCCCTTTGTTGACGATCTGCAATAACTCAAAAATTGAAACGGGTTTGGTTAACTGGTAATTGCCATACTTGATTTGTCCTGACAACCCCATGCTCCGGCCCAACAACACAAATATTTGAGTGTCTTCCAGAACGCCAGCCTGTTTCAATTGCACAGCCGCGCTTTTCAAGCTGCTGCCCGGTATCAAGGAAAAATCCAGAGGAAGCGCAGGAATATTCAATGGACGGGTAATGTAATATCCAGAGATGCCAATCAGAATAACGAACACTATTAAAAGCAATTTTAACAAGCGCTTAATTAGATTCATTGTTCAACCAATCTTGAATTTGAAGTGAAACCGGAAAATGTTTACAACTAAAACGGGGCAGTTCGCGTACTGGCCACAGACCGATCACACTATTTACCATAAAAATCTCATCTGCTGCCAGCAGATCATCCATCGTCAACTCTGTTATTTTACAGACAATTTTGTGCTGTTTTGCATAATCAATTACCCGCTCGCGTTGCAATCCGGCTACACCACACTTGGATAAGTCCGGGGTATACAGCTTACCATTTCGTACCAGAAACAGGTTGCTGCGTGTACCTTCGATAATATGTCCATCCTCATCCAGCAAGATACCCTCGGCTATAGCTGCGTCATTCCATTCGGCGGCAGCTAGTACATTTTCTAGCAGATTTAAATGTTTGATGCCAGCAAGTCTGGGCTGATGACCGAGTCGCAATTTGCATAGATGGGCTTTAATCCCTTGGCTGGCAAAGCTGGCAGGATAATCCGGCACGGGGCTGATACTGACGATGCGGGTGACCTGAGGATTTGCAGCCGGGGCATAACCTCTTGTCGCAGCACCGCGGGTGATAATAATTTTTACAATAGCATTTTGCGCAAGCTCGGCGCGACTCAGCAATAAATGCTCAAGGTCACCAGCAAGTATTTGAATAGACGGGCATCTAATCTCTATCGCCGCACAATCATGCTGTAATTTGTCGTATTGTTGCTGCCACAAGAACGGCTTACCTTGGCTTATACGTAGCGTGCGAAACACACCGTCGCCATACATCAGGCCGCGATCATTTGCTTTGAGGGAATCGCCCGGTAAGCCGTTGATTATCATGGCAGACCTGAGCAATATGGAGTAAATTAGACCTTGCGGAAGACCAAAGTACCGTTGGTACCACCGAAACCAAAGTTATTGTTTACCGCGACATCAATTTTCATCTTGCGGGCAGTGTTCGCGCAGTAATCCAGATCGCATTCCGGATCCTGCTCAATAATATTGATGGTAGGCGGTGCGATCTGGTGATGAACAGCCAAAGCACAGAATAAAGATTCGATTCCGCCCGCACCACCCAGCAAGTGACCTGTCATCGATTTAGTCGAACTGATCACTGTCTTTTTGGCGTGATCGCCCAAAGCCAGCTTGATCGCTTCGGTTTCGTTCTTGTCACCCAATGGTGTAGAGGTACCATGTGCATTCACATAACTCACCTGATCTGGATTGACACCTGCATTGCGCAATGCATTCAACATGCTACGTTTAGGACCATCTGTGCTTGGCGATGTTATGTGATAAGCGTCACCGCTCATGCCGTAACCCGCGAGTTCTGCATAAATCCTGGCGCCGCGTGCCTTGGCGTGCTCGTATTCTTCCAGCACCAGTACACCGGCACCTTCGCCCATGATAAAGCCATCACGGTCTTTATCCCATGGACGACTGGCAGTCGCAGGATCATCATTGCGCGTAGATAAAGCTTTGGCTGAAGAGAAGCCGCCAATCGCCAGGGAACAAATCGTTGCCTCGGAGCCACCGGCCACCATCACATCCGCATCACCGTATTCAATCACACGTGCGGATTCGCCTATGCAATGCGTACCGGTGGTACAGGCGGATACCATCGCCAGATTCGGGCCTTTTAATCCATACTTAATGGATAAATTACCTGAAATCATGTTGATGATGGAACCCGGGATAAAGAATGGGGAGATTTTTCTTGGACCACCACCCAGATAATCATTATGCGTGTCTTCGATCATCGGCAAACCGCCAATGCCGGAGCCAATATTCACGCCGATACGCTCGGCATTTTGTTCAGTTACCTCGATACCGGAGTCCTTGAACGCTTCCATTCCGGCAACCAGGCCAAAATGAATAAACCTGTCCATGCGACGCGCATCTTTGGCAGGCAAATACTGGGTAACGTCAAAATCCTTTACTTCACCAGCAATCTGGCAAGCAAAAAGACTTGGATCAAAATGTGTAATCCGTCCAATACCAGACTTGCCATTCACAATATTTTGCCATGCCTGGGATACACCAATACCGACCGGCGATACAATACCCAAACCGGTAATCACAACTCTGCGTTTAGCCAAACTTAACTCCGCTTACGAGAAAAAAATAAAAACGGATCAATTACTTGGGATGAGCGTTCACGTAGTCAATCGCTTGCTGAACAGAGGTGATTTTCTCAGCATCTTCATCAGGGATTTCACAGCCGAATTCTTCTTCCAGCGCCATTACCAGCTCAACTGTATCCAGTGAATCTGCGCCCAAATCGTTTACAAATGAGGACTCGTTTTTAACTTCCGCTTCATTTACACCCAATTGCTCGGCAACGATTTTTTTAACGCGTTGTTCAATATTCGACATCTGTTATTCTCCCTACTTGAGTTAAAGTTACAAAACTTCGCTATTCTACCAAACTTGTTCCAAATTCCAAAGTCGGCAAGAATTTATTCCATATGCATGCCACCGTTCACATGCAAGGTTGCTCCAGTAATATAGCCAGCGCCGGGACCCGCCAGGAATACGACCGTGGCAGCAATATCCGCTACCTGCCCCAAGCGCTTTAATGGCACCTGCTCGACCAGCTTGTCGCGTTGTTCTTGCGATAGCTCTTCAGTCATGTCTGTTGCAATAAAACCCGGGGCAACACAGTTCACCGTAATATTACGGCTACCCACTTCGCGTGCCAGTGACTTGCTAAAACCAATCATACCAGCCTTGGAAGCAGCATAATTGGACTGGCCCGCATTACCCATACTACCAACCACAGATGAAATATTGATGATACGACCATGACGGGCCTTCATCATGCCGCGCATCACCCCTTTGCTCAATTTAAATACAGATGTCAGATTGGTGGAAATAACATCACCCCACTCATCATCACTCATACGAGCTAACAAATTATCTTTTGCAATACCAGCGTTATTCACCAGAATGACAATTGCGCCATATTGCTTGCCTATAGCATCAAGCACGGCATCAACCTGCGCGCTGTCATTTACATTCAACGCCATGCCTGTACCTTTGATGCCAGCCGCATCCAGATACGCACCAATGGCTTGCGCACCTTTATCCGTTGTTGCAGTACCGACTACGGTAGCACCCAGCTTGCCCAATTCGAGCGCTATAGCTTGGCCTATTCCACGGCTGGCACCAGTAACTAATGCGACTTGTCCTTGCAAACTCATATATTTCTCCTTATCCCAACACAGCCAAGGTGGACTGCAAAGCGGCGCTATCATTCAGCGTCAAAGCCTGCTGGTTGGTATCAATACGTTTATTCAGCCCTACTAAAACCTTGCCCGGTGCGCATTCCACGTTATGGCTGATACCTTGCTTGCCAAAATACTGCACGGTTTCTACCCAGCGTACCGGCGAATACAACTGGCGTACCAGCGCATCCTTGATGGAAGCCGTATCGGAATAACTTGCCACATCGGCGTTATGAACGACGGGGACTTCCGGGGCTTGCATAACCACATCATTCAGATATATGCGCAGTTTTTCTGCGGCTCCCTTAAGCAGACTACAATGCGATGGTACGCTCATTGGCAGCATCAGTGCCCGCTTAGCACCACGTGCCTTGGCCATTTCCATGCCGCGTTCAACTGCAGCGCGGTTACCTGCAATCACGATTTGACCGGGTGAGTTATAGTTGACCGCTTCCAGCACTTCAGATTGAGCGGCTTCTTTACATACCTCGCGCACAACTTCATCGTCCAATCCAAGAATCGCAGCGATACCACCCACGCCTTCAGGCACTGCCAATTGCATGCACTCGGCGCGATAGCGCACCAGTGGCAATGCATCGACAAACTTCAGTGCGCCGGAAGCAACCAGCGCGGTATATTCGCCCAGACTGTGGCCGGCCATCATTACTGGAGTTGGGGCATGCAGACCCTGCCAAGCTCGATAAACCGCTACACCGGCAGCCAGCATCAGCGGTTGGGTATTTACAGTTGCGTTTAATTCAGCATCGCTGCCTTCCGCCACCAGTTGCCATAAATCCTGTTTCAGCACCTCTGAAGCTTCAGCGAACGTATCGCGAACAACAGAATAATCCGCATAGGCATTCATCATGCCACGCGACTGTGAACCCTGACCGGGGAAAACCAAAGCGTATTTAGTCATAATTGATTTGTTCAGAAAAAAAGTTACCAGCGTATCAGCGCTGCGCCCCAAGTGAAACCACCACCCACCGCTTCCATCAGTAAATGTTGGCCCGGCTTGATGCGACCATCGCGCACAGCTGTATCGAGAGCCAAAGGGATAGAAGCCGCAGAGGTATTGCCATGTTTGGCAACAGTAAACACCACTTTATCCAGGCTTAGGCCCAATTTTTTTGCCGTTGATTCGATGATGCGGATATTGGCTTGATGAGGAATCATCCAGTCGATATCCTTACCCTGCATTTTATTGGCAGCTAGAACTTCTTCTGCCACGTCGCTCAAGGATTTAACGGCAAATTTGAAGACACCCTGCCCATCCATTTTAATATAGGCCTCGCCATCGACTTTGCCATCCCTGATTTGGCCAGGCGCACTCAACATGCAACGCTGACTGCCATCGGCATGTAGCTTGGCGGACAATATCCCGGGAGTTTCACTGCGTTGAATAACCACTGCACCTGCGCCATCACCGAACAGAACGCAGGTAGTGCGATCTTCCCAGTTCAGAATACGGGACAGTACTTCGGTACCCACAACCAGCGCATTTCGCGCCTGACCATCACGAATATACAGGTCTGCCGTATTCAGCGCATAAATAAAACCGCTGCAGACTGCCTGTACATCAAAGGCAATTGCGTTTTTATTGCCTAATTTATCCTGCAGCACACAAGCGGTACTGGGAAAAATATGGTCTGGTGTGGTCGTTGCAACAATAATCAGGTCGATGTCGTTTGGCACAAGGCCTGCCGCCTCAATCGCGCGTAAGCTCGCTTGTAATGCCAAATCACTGGACATTTCGCCATCTGCAGCAACATGGCGCTCTTCAATACCGGTACGGCTATAGATCCAGTCATGGGTTGTATCAACCATCTTTTCAAGATCGTAATTTGTAACCGTTTTGGCTGGCAGATAGCTGCCTGTACCGATAATCCTGGAATATATCAATCGATTGCCTCTGCTATTTTTTGGCGTGCCAAATGTGATTTTTCAATGTGCTCGCTGATATGGTGCAACATGCCTCCGCGCGCTTCTTCTGCTGCACGCTCAAGCGCACACAGGAACGCAAATTCATCAGCGGAACCATGGCTCTTAAGCACGATACCTTTTAAGCCCAACAGACTTGCGCCATTATAACGCCTGCCGTCCATTCGGCGTTGCAATGCCTTAATAACCGGCAGGGCAATCAGGGCCGCGATTTTGGTAAAGAAATTACGCTTGAACTCTTCAGTCAGGAAGCTGCGTATCATACGCGCCAAGCCTTCTGTGGTCTTGAGTGACACATTGCCCACAAAACCGTCACACACCACCACGTCGGTGACGCCTTTGAATATATCGTCGCCTTCCACGTTGCCGTAAAAATTCAGCTCACTCTTGCGCAACAACGCAGCCGCTTGCTTCACGACCTCATTGCCCTTGATATCTTCATGGCCGATATTAAGCAAGCCAATGGTGGGGGTTTCCTTATGCTCCAGCACGGAGACCAAGGCGCTTCCCATGATGGCGAACTGCAGCAGATGTTCGGCCGAGCAGTCT
>Ga0315281_10006730_pt1 | contig 16301 bp, 15 predicted proteins | sample YL17G07_0_MG_FD_204540 | JGI IMG/M metagenome (GOLD analysis project Ga0315281, IMG submission 204540) | Sediment microbial communities from Yellowstone Lake, YNP, Wyoming, USA - YL17G07_0 | ecosystem: Environmental > Aquatic > Freshwater > Lake > Sediment | place: USA: Wyoming | collected... | reverse complement strand
GGTTCAACAAGAGCATACTTATGTGAAGAGAATTTCTCTTCTATTGGATACGGTGGCCGGGGTTGGGAAGGGGTTTCCGCTGCCCGACATTCGGATGCAAATGATGCCTTTAGAATCTGTGACCTCTCGATGAAATATTAATATGACAAGACTTGCGGTATTGACAAGTCACCCTATCCAGTATCAGGCGCCTTTGTTCCGTTACCTTGCAGAACAGGACGACGTCGACCTGAAAACATTTTTCTGCTCGGATTTCGGGGTTATTCCGAAAAAAGATGAGCAATTCGGAGTCACTTTTTCTTGGGATATTCCATTATTGGACGGATACGAATTTGAATTTCTGGTGAACCGGGCAAAAACCCCCGGGCCGCAATCCTCCAAAGGGTTGTACAACCCTGACGCCGACAAGAAGATATTGGATTTCAGGCCGGATGCAGTCCTGGTCCATGGGTATGCGAGCTGGACATGTTCCATCAAAAAGTCCCGCTGATATTCCGGGGGGAATCCAACCTTCTCCAACCAAGGCCACTCCACATCCGCATTGCGAAGGAATTTTTTCTCCGGTACCTGTTCAGGAAGGTCAGCGCGTTCGCAAGCATAGGGCGATCCAATTTTGAATATTACCGACATTATGGAGTACCGGAGGACAAGATCTGCCTCGCGCCTTACACGGTCGATAACGTCTTCTTTCAATCACGGGCAGCGGAGGCGTGCCTTGAGGCAGAGCGACTTCGGCAGGAACTAGACATCTTCGACAGGACCGTGATCCTGTTCTCGGCGAAATTCATCTCCAAGAAACGGCCCCTCGAACTGATCGAGGGGTTCTACCGGAGCGGGATATACTCCGATTGTGTTCTGGTATTCGCGGGCGACGGGGAGATGAAACCCTCCATGGAGAAGCGTATCGATGACCTTGGTATCGCGTCTTCGATCAGGTTTCTCGGGTTCCGGAATCAGTCCCAGATGCCAGCAACATACGCCCTCGGAGACCTGTTTGTCATTCCTTCTTCCATCGATCCTTGGGGGCTCGCGGTAAACGAGGCCATGAACCTTGGTCTACCGATCATTGCCTCGGATATGGTCAGTAGCGCCAGAGACCTCATCCGCCATGGCGAGAACGGTTGGGTGTATCCCTCAGGTGCCATCGATAGCCTTGCGGCATGCCTCAGCGAGGCGGCGTCTCTTGGGCGTGAAGGATTGAGGGTGAAGGGCCAGAGGTCTCTGGAGATAATTTCCCGATGGGGGATTCCGGAGACGGCCTCCGGCATTCTCGATGCTCTTGGATCTGTCACCTGAATTTATTTAGTCCTGCCTCGTAGTACGAATCCGTAGCAGGAAAGGTGCTGGTGGTTGAAGGTAGTCTATTTCCACAGGAAATGGCACGAAGACTGTTTCAGCGTAGAGAAGTTGTTTGACACTGTTCGTGGTGTTCTTCCCCCCGGGATCGAGCCAATCGTAGCGGTATCCCGGTTTCAGAGTAGAGGATTGTTCCGACGGGCGTATAACATCGTAGAAGCGGTTTTTCGCCAGGGGGACGTGAACCATATTACCGGGGATGTCCACTTCTTGAGCTATTTGATCCGGCGGGGGAAGACGGTCCTTACCATTCTTGACTGCGGGTTTGCGCAAAAGAAGCGCGGGGGGCTGAAGCGACAACTTCTGAGATTTTTCTGGTATGTCCTCCCTGTCAGGCGGGTCGCGTTCGTTACGGTGATCTCGGAAGCGACCGGGGAGGAATTGAAGAAGTGGGTGACTATCCCTTCGGGGAAGGTCCGGGTGATACCATGCTGCATTCCTAATACGTTTACCTATAGCGAGAAAATGTTTAACGCCGGGAAACCCCGAATCCTCCAGGTAGGAACGACAGAAAACAAGAATCTTATTCGTGTCGCACGAGCTCTTGATGGGATTCCGTGCCATCTGGATATCGTTGGGAAGTTGACGGACGAGCAAAAACAGGTGCTGTCTGAATGCGGAATTGAATACAGCAATTCCTGGGGTCTTCCGGAAACGGAATTGATCCGGAAATATCAGGAATGCGACATGGTCGTATTCGTTTCCACATTTGAGGGGTTCGGATTGCCCATCCTAGAAGGGAACGCGGTTGGGCGGCCGGTTGTCACGAGCAACATCTCTTCGATGCCGGAAGTGGCAGGGGAAGCCGCATGCCTTGTTGATCCTTTCGATGAAGCCGATATTCGTGATGGCGTACTCAAGGTGATCCATGAATCTTCCTATCGGCAGGAATTGGTTGCAAAGGGGTTGATAAACGTGAAGCGTTTTCGCCCAGAAGAGATCGCAATGCAATACGCCGAGTTATACGAAGAAATATTACATGTTCAAACAGGTTGAATTGCTGGTTCGGAGAACCCCCAAGTTCTCCGAACAGGTCCGGGAATGGTTGTGGGATGGTTCATCTGCTACTCCTGTATGGGGGATGCGGGACTGGTCCCTGTATGTGTACCAATCCTGTCCCGCGCCGATTCCCCACTTGCATTGAGCACCCATTGAAGATCCTCATACATGCTCTGGGCGCCAACATGGGTGGGGCAATTCGGCATCTTACCAACTTTCTTCCCGAGTTGGGGGAGGTGGATCAAGTAAACGAGTATACCGTGTTGATCAGGGAGTCCATTCCCTTACCTTGTGCCTACGGAAATGTCCAATTAGTGGGGACGAAGGATAAAACGGCGAAATCTTGGTGTGCTCGCGTCGGTCACGACGTGTTCCTTCTCCCCGGCAGATTGAAAAGGGAGGGTTTTTCCTGTCTCGTTTCCCTGACCAATTTCGGCCCAATTTGGTCATCGATTCCGAATGTTTTTTTCCAGACGAACGCGATCTATTACTGCCCTTATTATTTGGAGAAAGTGAATGGCCGATTGAAGATGGAAGCCTATATGAGAAGGCAATTAGCCCTGGCTTCCATGATGAGGGCGGACCTCATTGTCACGCCGAGTCATGCGATGGAGGATATGATTCGGGACATGTGTCCTGAGACGACATCACGGTCCTTTAAAGTTCTATACCATGGATTTACGCGGGATTCTCTCCAGGATCCGCTGGATCAAAAATTTGAAAAGATATTTTCTAATGGCAAGGGGATTCGGTTGCTGTATCCGACGCACCCGGGGCACCACAAGGGATTTAAGATCCTCTTCGATGCGTTGGCCAATTTGCGGGATAAAGGAGTCGAGTTTACCCTCTACACGACTGTATCACGCGACGATTGGCCTGAAGGGGTGAATCGGTACGAGCGGCAAGTGGCCGATTTAGGTTTAAAGGAGCATGTGGTGTTTATGGGTCGGGTGCCGCAAGGCCAAATGGGGTCTCTTTATTCCCGATGCGACCTGATGATTTACCCTTCTCTTTGTGAGTCGTTCGGATTCTCAATGGTTGAGGCGATGGGATACGGTTTGCCGATTGTTGCGGCAGACACCCGGATTAATCGTGAGATATGCGGATGTGGGGCAATATACTATCCCCCCCTTGACCCGAAAAGTGCGGCGGCGACGATTTGCGAAGCCCTCAAGCCCGATGTGAACCGGCGATTGCTTGAAGCAGGCAAGGTCCGGGTTGACGGTTTTGATTGGAGTTGGCGAAGGTATGCGAGGGAATTCGTCGAAATGGTTGAAGCGGTTTCATGAAGATGGCAGACATCGCGGTCATCATTCTTACCTTCAATGAGGAACTCAACATCGCCCACGCGTTGAAGTCGGTCCAGGGGTGGGCGAGGCAGATCTTTGTGCTCGATTCCTACAGTACGGACCGGACACTGGAAATCGCACACAGCTATCCGTGTTCGATCGTTCAGAACCCTTTCGAGGATTTCGCGAAGCAGTGGAATTTCGCGCTCGAGCATTTACCGATTGCCAGCGAATGGGTGTTCTTCCTAGATGCGGATGAATGGATCTCCCGGGAGTTGAGAGAAGAGATATCGACTCTTGTCGCCTCGAATCCGCCGGAGAACGGCTTTTTCGTGAAATGGCGCCTGTTCTGGATGGGGCGGTGGATCCGGAGGGGGTATTACCCCACATGGATCCTGCGGTTGTTCCGATTCGGTAAAGCCCGATGCGAGGACCGATCGATCAACCCGCACCTCGTCGTGGAAGGGACGACGGGATACCTGAAGAACGACTTCATTCACGAGGATCGAAAAGGCGTTACCGACTGGATCGCGAAGCACAACGGGTATGCGACGAGAGAAGCCTTGGAACTTTTGAAGAAAGCGACGACGGATCGACAAATCGGTGCCCGGTTCTGGGGGACGCAGCCGGAACGGAAGCGTTGGCTGAGGCACCGTTTATGGAATCATTTGCCGCCATTGATGCGACCGTTCCTTTATTTCACATACCGATATGTCTTGCGGGGGGGATTTCTGGATGGGAAAGCTGCCTTCATGTATCACTTTCTGCAGGGATTGTGGTTCCCTCTGTTGGTCGATATAAAGTATCTTGAGATGAAAAGGAACAATGGAACTGGAATTTGAATGGGTAATTATTTTGATTCAATAGCGAAAGAATTTTCCGCTAAGTATCTCTTAAAGGAGTCATTTATAGAAAGAAAAAATATATTTTTAAGGGAATGCAAATCAATATTAAATGGTATTGTTAAAGAAAATGTAAAGTGCTTGGATCTTGGATGTGGTCCTGGGGTCCTGTCTATCGAGTTGTCGAGAAATGGATGCGAAGTTGTAGGGATTGACCAATCCACAGAAATGATTGGAATAGCGAATCGCCTGAAGGCCGAGAACAGTTGTTTACAAGAGAATCATTGTATGTTTATTTGTGATGATGCATACAATTATCTTTGCAGGGAAAAAGAGAAATATGATGTAATTGTAATATCCAGCGTGCTGGAGTATATGAAATATCCGGAAAATATAATAGATAAGGTGTCTTGTATTATAAATGAAAACGGGTTTGTGTTGGTTTCCGTTCCCAACTGCCGATCTGTATTTCGATGGATAGAGCCGATGGTTCAGTATATTCTGCCGAATAATATGAAATACATTGAGCAGTGGGGAAACAAGTATTCTTCCGGCGCATATGAGGATCTGTTTTACAAGAATGGGTTTTCATTGATAAATGGCATTTACCTTGGCATGCCGAATATGTTTTATAAAGTATTGAAAAACACCAATAAGAATTATGTGGGCACGATGAAATTACTTATATTTAAAAAAACGAGTTGACGTGAAGCAATTACTTCAAGATCTTCGGACGGGCAAGGTGGAATTGGCCGAGGTTCCGTGTCCCCTCGTTCAGGCCGGTTACCTTCTCATCGCCACGGAGAGGTCGCTGATTTCAACCGGCACCGAGCGGATGCTCGTTGAATTCGGCAAGGCCGGTTGGATCGACAAGGCGAGGCAGCAGCCCGACAAGGTACGCCAGGTCCTCCAGAAGATCCGCACCGATGGTGTCCTCCCGACGGTGGAAGCGGTTAAGGCAAAACTCGACCGGCCGCTGCCTCTTGGGTATTGCAATTGCGGGAAGGTCCTCGACGTCGGGGAAGGGGTGACCGGGTTTGCCCCAGGTGACCGTGTGGTATCCAGCGGGCCGCACGCGGAGGTTGTCTGCGTCCCCGTGAACCTGTGCGCGAAGGTCCCCGACGGTGCATCCGACGAGGAGGCGGCGTTTACGGTCCTGTCCGCCATTGCCCTTCAGGGGATCCGGCTTGCGTCTCCGACCTTGGGGGAGACCTTTGCCGTGGTCGGTCTCGGGTTGATCGGTCTGATCACGGCACAGTTGCTTCGTGCGAACGGGTGCCGGGTGATCGGGATCGATATCGACTCCTCCCGGGAGGAGGTGGCGCGTCTCTGCGGTGCCTCGGTGTTCGCGAATTCTTCACTGGAGGATCCAGTCGCTGCGGCGATGGTTGCCACGAATGGGCGGGGCGTCGACGGTGTGCTGATCACCGCGGCAACGAAGAGCAACGAGCCGGTGTCCCAGGCCGCGAAGATGTGCCGGAAGCGGGGGCGGATCGTTCTCGTCGGTGTTTCCGGGCTGGACCTGTCGCGCGCGGACTTCTACGAGAAGGAATTGTCCTTCCAGGTTTCCTGCTCCTACGGGCCCGGGAGATACGATCCGGAGTACGAACAAAAGGGAAAGGACTACCCGCTCGGTTTCGTCCGCTGGACGGAGCAGAGGAACTTCGAGGCGGTCCTGGATCTGATGGTGTCGGGCCGCCTGGATGTTCGGCCCCTCATCGGCAAGTCTGTTCCGCTGGACAAGGCCCCTGCGGTGTACGAGGACCTGTCTGGCGAAGGGTTGGGGCTGGGGATCCTGATCGAGTATCCCGGTGCTCGGAGTCTCGAACTCACATCGTTGGATTCCAGACGTGTCCTCCTGTCGCGCCTTTCTTCACCGGTCTCCCCGGCGGAAAACGTGTCGGTGGGATTTGTCGGAGCAGGCAATTTCGCCTCTTCCGTCCTGATCCCCGCATTCCGGGAGGCCGGTGCGCGCCTGGTCGCGATCGCCTCCGAAAAGGGGGTCACGGCGGCCCATGCGGCGAGGAAGTTCGGATTCGAGTCCGCGACGGCGGACTTCGAGGCGGTCGTGTCCGATCCGAAGGTCAATACGGTTGTGATCGCGACCCGCCACGATGCGCACGCCGGGATGGCGGCCGCGGCGCTTCGCGCCGGGAAGCACGTCTTCGTGGAAAAGCCGCTGGCGCTGAACGAGGCACAGTGGGGAGAGGTGATCCAGGCGTATGAAGAGGCGTCGGCTAAGGCGCCTCTCCACCTGATGGTCGGCTTCAACCGCCGGTTCGCCCCCCACACGATCAGGATCAAATCCCTCCTTGCGGGGGCGATCGAACCGAAGGTCTTCGTGATGACGGTGAATGCGGGAGCGATCCCGTCCTCCCACTGGACGCAAGATCCCGAAGTCGGGGGAGGAAGGATCATCGGGGAAGGGTGCCACTTCGTGGACCTTCTTCGCTTCCTGGCAGGGTCTCCGATAACGGACGTGCAGGCGCGTTCGGTCGGCGGCTCCCCCTCGGACGGAGTCCGGGACGACAAGGCGACCATCACCCTTTCCTTCGCGGACGGCTCCATCGGAGCGATCCACTACCTGGCGAACGGCCACAAGAGTTTCCCGAAGGAGCGCCTGGAAGTTTTCTGCGGCGGCCGCATCCTGGTTCTCGACAACTTCCGTCGGCTGACCGGCTACGGCTGGAAGGGGTTCCGGGGGGAGAAGTTGTGGCGCCAGGATAAAGGTCATGCCGCGGAAGCGGCGGCGTTTGTGTCCGCGGTGGTAAAGGGAGGTCCCCCACCGATCCCCTTCGAGGAACTGATCGAGGTCACACGGACCACCTTCGAGATTGCAAGGAGGGCTGGTGGTCGGGCGTAGTTAGCCCCCCGGCCCCATCGCTGACCACCGTACGTTGGGCATTTCCCGCTACTTCCATACGATCCGTCATCTCAGGCCCTGCCAGATCTACGGCAGGGCCTTTCTGCTTCTTCCCCGGAGAGGGCCGTCTCCGGATCCACCCCCGCTGAGGAGAGTGGCTCGGGGAACCTGGGTGCCTCCCGCACGTCGCGATCCGTCGATGTCCGGACCCGACCGATGCCGCTTTCTGAACGAAGATCGGTCGATTTCGGGGGCGGGGGCGTGGAACGCCCCGGGGGTGAAGAGACTTTGGCTGTACAACCTCCACTATTTCGACGACCTGAATGCTCTGGATGCCGTTGCGCGGCAAGAATGGCACGCGGCGCTGATCCGGAGATGGATCGCCGAAAATCCCCCAACGCAGGGGAACGGGTGGGAGCCTTATCCAACGTCGCTCCGGATCGTGAACTGGATCAAGTGGGCGCTTTCAGGGGGCGTTCTCCCGGATGAAGCAGTTTACAGTCTCGCCGTTCAGGCGCGTCATCTGGAGCGGACCATCGAGACGCACCTCCTCGGGAATCACTTGTTCGCGAACGCGAAGGCGCTCGTCTTCGTCGGACTTTTTTTCGAAGGGAGGGAGGCGGACAGGTGGCTCTCGCAGGGAATCGCGATCCTGCGGAGGGAGGTTCCCGAGCAGATTCTTCCCGACGGCGGTCACTTCGAGAGAAGTCCCATGTATCACAGCCTCGTGCTGGAGGACCTCCTGGATCTGGTGAACGCGTGCCGGGCATACGGGGGAAGGCCCGGGGCCCCTGCCTGCCTACCCATTGGAGAATGGGAGACGGCGGCGGGCCGGATGCGCTTCTGGCTCGCCGCGATGTGCCATCCGGACGGGGAGATCGTACTGTTCAACGACTCTGCCTTCGGGATCGCCCCTTCTCCCGTGGAACTTGACTCCTATGCCGACAGGTTGGGCTTCGAAGCCGCACCGGTTCGCGCTGGAGCGGTTACCCAATTGCCGGACAGCGGGTATCTCCGGGCCCGGGCCGGGGAATCGGTAGTGTTCCTGGACGCGGCGCCGCTCGGTCCCGACTACCTGCTTGGACACGGGCATGCCGACACCCTGACCTTCGAGTGGTCCCTCCTCGGCGACCGGGTGATCGTGGATTCGGGCACGTCACGCTACGACGAGTGCGCGGAGCGGCTTTCCCAGCGCGGCACGGCGGCCCACAACACGGTGGTCGTCGACGGCGTCGATTCCTCCGAGGTCTGGGGCAGTTTCCGCGTGGCCCATCGGGCGAGGCCGTTCGGGTTGTCGGTTACGGAAACGGACGAGCTCGCTGATGTAACATGCTCGCACGACGGGTACCGGCGCCTGCCCGGAAAGGTCGTCCACCGGCGCACATGGAAAATCTGGGACAGACGACTGAAGATCGAGGACGCGCTCGAGGGAAGGTTCCGGAGCGCCCAGGCCCGGTTCCTGCTGCATCCGGCCGTTGCGGCAGCATCGAATGCCGGGTCTTCGCTGCGCGACGGGATGAGCTCCGGGGAATGGGTCCTCCCATCCGGAAAGCGCGTGCGGTGGCGGATCGAAAGCGGCGAGGGGCGATTCGAACCGGCGCAATATCACCCCGGGTTCGGCCTCGCGCAGGACACCGTCCGCCTCGTCGTCGATTTCCCGGGCAACCGGAACGTCGTGGAGATGACGTGGGACTGACGTGCGCATCCTCTTCCTGACCGACAATTTCCCTCCGGAGCGCAACGCGCCCGCGACGCGGGTTTATGAGCACGCGTGCTATTGGGTGAGATGGGGCCATGAAGTGACGGTGATCACGTGCGCCCCGAACTTCCCGGAGGGGAAGGTGTTCCAGGGCCACCGAAACCGGTGGTATCAGGTGGCAATGGTCGACGGGATCCGGGTCGTCCGCGTAAAGACCTTCATCACGGCGAACGAGGGCGTGGCGCTTCGCACCTTGGACTACCTTTCCTTCATGGGAAGCGGTTTCCTGGGGGGATTTTTTCAGGGAAGACCTGACATCGTTGTGGCGACCTCCCCGCAATTCTTTGCGGCGGTCGGGGGTTTGGCATTGGCAGGCATCCGCCGCATGCCGTTCGTTTTCGAATTGCGGGACCTTTGGCCCGCCTCGATCGCCGCCGTGGGAGCGATGAACGGAAGCTGCGTCCTTCGCTCGCTGGAGCGTGTCGAGTTGTTTCTCTACCGCCGTTCGAATGCGGTGGTGTCCGTGACGGAGTCGTTCAGGAAAGACCTGGTTCGTCGCGGGATACCGGCGGAGAAGATCGCGGTGGTGATCAACGGGGTGGACCTTCCCCGGTACTCCCCGCGGCCGAAGGATCCCGAGCTTTCGGCGCTCCACGGCATGGAGGGGCAGTTCGTTGTTGGCTATATCGGGACGCACGGCATGGCGCATGCCTTGGGCAAGGTTCTTGACGCGGCTGAAAGGATGCGCGACGTTCCCGAGGTCCGGTTTCTCTTCGTAGGTAGCGGTGCGGAAAAAGTTGCGTCGGTCGAAGAGGCGAAGAGACGGGATCTGCCGAATGTCCTGTTCCTCCCCTCGCAGCCGAAGGAGATGATGCCCCGGATCTGGAGTCTCTGTGACGTGGCACTCGTGCATCTGAAAAATTCGCCCGTTTTCGGAACAGTCATTCCCTCGAAGATCTTCGAGGCGATGGGCATGGGGCTGCCGATCCTGATCGCGTCTCCCAAGGGGGAAGCCGCCGGGATCGTGGAAGAGGAGGGGGCGGGGATGTGGGTACCCCCGGAAGACCCTCGTGCACTCGCAGACGCAGTGCGGCGGTTCCGGAACGATCGTGAATTTCACGCGGGATGCGCGGCCCACAGCCTGGCGGCCGCACCGCGTTACAGCAGGGAAAGCAGGGCTCGGGAAATGCTGTGCGTATTGGAGCGGGTAGTTTCTGGCTCGGCAATACTCGGGTGAAGATAGGGGATCGATGAGACATTCCTGCCATATCGCGCTGATCGCTGGCGCGCGGCCCAACTTCATGAAAATTGCGCCCTTGTACCACGCTCTGGCTTCCCGGAAGGAAGAGGCGCGGGGGAAAGGGTTCGATCTGCGCGTATCGATCGTCCACACCGGGCAGCATTATGATGCGAACATGTCGGAGGTCTTCTTTCGTGAACTCGGAATCCCGTTTCCGGACCGTCACCTCGAGGTCGGATCGGGTTCGCACGCGGAACAGACGGCGAAGATAATGGTGGCGTTCGAGAGCGCCCTTCTGGAGAACCGGCCAGACCTCGTGGTGGTGGTGGGGGACGTCAACTCCACGGTGGCCTGTTCCCTCACGGCGAAGAAGATGGGGATCCGCGTGGCGCACGTGGAAGCGGGGCTGCGCTCCTTTGACATGGGGATGCCGGAGGAGATCAACCGGAAGTTGACCGATGCGATCAGCGACCTGCTCTTCGTGACCGAAGAATCCGGGATGCGCAACCTGCGGTCGGAAGGAGTGCCGGCGGAGCGGATCTTCCTCGTTGGGAACGTGATGATCGACACGCTCCTCCGTAATGTGGGGCGAATCGATCGTCGGGAGGTCGCACCTTCGGAGTCGATCCAGGCGTTCTGCGGGGCCGGGGGCCGCTATGCGGTGCTCACCCTGCACCGCCCTTCCAACGTGGACAACAGGGAGACGCTGGAGCCGATCTGGGGGGCGATCTCCAAGGTGGCGCGGCAGGTGCCGGTCCTCTTTCCCGTGCACCCGCGGACGCGAGGGAAGATCGCGGCGTTCGGGTTGGACGGCACGGGGGTCACGATGGTCGAACCGGTCGGCTATCTCGACATGGTGTATGCGGTTAGGGGGGCGGCGCTGGTACTGACGGATTCCGGAGGACTGCAGGAGGAGACCACGGCGCTGGGAGTGCCGTGCGTAACGATCCGCGAGAACACCGAGCGCCCTGCGACGGTGGAGATCGGGACGAACTGCCTTGTTGGAACGAGGCCGGAGGCGATTCTTGAGGCTGTGTCGAATATCCTTAGCGGCTGCGGGAAAAAGGGGTCTGTACCTCCACTCTGGGACGGAAAAGCAGCGGAGCGGATTTCGGAAATCCTCTTGAAACATTTGGCACAATATTTTCTTGACTGATTTTTGCCCTTCACCAAGAGGGGTATTTTTGATCCCGAAGCGCTACATAGACAAGTATTACCCCCGTGACCGGTTCGACGGAACCCTCCGGTTTTACACCCGGATCCGGTCCAGGCTCGGCAAGGACATGAGGGTCTTGAACATGGGGTGTGGTTTGCCGTCCCGGAACCCGATCAAAGTCCTGAAAGGGGAGGTATCCTGGATCGTCGGAGCGGATGTCGACCCCCCCGCGGCTTCGAATGACGAAGTCGACGAGGTGTTCATCTACGACGGGAACGTTTTCCCCTTCCGCGAAAAGGAATTCGATGTCGTCTTTTGCGACTACGTAATGGAGCACATCGCGCATCCCGTTGAGTTCATGAGAGAGATCAGGAGGGTGCTGAAACCCGGGGGGATCTTCTTTTTCCGTACTCCGAACAGGTTTCACTACGTGCCGATCGCAACCCGATTGATCCCCCGGAGATGGCATGATCGGTTGTCGAAAGGGCTCAGGAATCTATCGAAAGAGGATGGGAAGACATATCCGACTTTTTATGCGTTTAATTCGAGATCCCGGATTGTCAAGACAGCCATTTCTGCAGGTTTCCATCAAGAAAGTGTTACCCTTGAATGGGTCGAATGCGAGCCTTCCTATTTGCTCTTCAGTTGGCCGGCATTCATTGCGGGGCTGGTGTATGAACGGGTCGTCAACGCATCTTCCGTGCTGAAGTTTTTTCGTTCGAACATATTCGGAGTCATTGAGAACAACTAACAGAAAGTGATGGATATGCTCTCGGGACAACTGTGCGGGACGTGCTGCAGAAGGATCTCGATTTGAGTGACCTCCTGCTTCACAACAATCTTGCGTCGATCTTCTTTCCGGCCTTGCTCCTCTCCCTCTGGCTGACCCCCGTCGTCATCCGGTACTCTTCCCGACTGAATGCGATCGACCGTCCGGGCGAGCGGAAAGTACACAAGAAGGCGGTGTCCCGGTTGGGCGGGGCGGCGATGGTGGCGGGGCTTGTCCTTCCCCTTGTGTTCTTCTCGCCCTTGGACCGAACGATGCTGGCGTTCCTTGCGGGCGCCTTCCTCATCGCGACAACCGGCTTCCTCGACGACGTCTACCGTATCCCGCCCGTTGCGAAATTCGCGGGGGAGATCGCGGCGTCCCTGGCATTTGTTTTTCTGAGCGGCATATCGATACAGGAGTTCGGCGACCTGTTCGGAACGGGGGAGATCTCCTGCGGGCGCCTCGGGCCGATCCTGACGATCTTCTGCATGGTCGGGGTGATGAATGCGCTGAACCTCGCGGATGGCCTCGACGGACTCGCGGGGGGCATCAGCGCCATCGCCTGTATTTTTCTCGGGTTGTTCGCCTACATGAGCGGAGATTCGGCTCCCATGTATATTCTGTTGGCGTTGCTGGGATCCCTGTTCGGGTTCCTGCGGTACAACACGTACCCCGCGAACCTCTTCATGGGGGACACGGGGAGTCTCCTGCTCGGGTACACGCTGTCCGCGGCTGCCGTCATGCTTGTGCAGAACGGCCAAACGAGGATGCACCTGTCGCCCACGATGGTGGCCGGGGTGCTCGCCCTTCCGATCACGGACACGTTGCTGGTGATGTCCCGCAGGGTCCGGCGTGGCGAGAATCCATTTCTTCCGGATCGGACGCACCTTCACCACCGGTTGATGAATCTCGGGTTCCCGCATGCGGTCGTGGTGCCGATCCTCTACCTGAGCGCGGGGGCCTTCGGGGTACAGGCGTGGTTCCTGCGGGAGGCTCCGGACTGGGGCCAGCTCGCTGCGGTCATCCTCCTGGCCGCCCTGGTGCACGGCACGGTCTTCGGGTTGCAGCGGATCGGTTTCCGGTGGAAAGGCGGAAGGGCGGAGGTCCCGTCCCGCACGGACCCGGTCTACTCGGGGATGGCGCGTGTGATGGGAAAAAGCGTGCGGTTGGCGGCCGGGGCGATCGCCATCGGCCTGACGGTCCCGATCGTCTCGTTGCCGGCGGTTCCACCGGTGATCGGCGGGATCGCGCTGGCGGCGCTCGTGTTCGTGGCGGCGTTGTTCCCGTGGCGGGCGCAACGTTCAAGGCCTTCGGTGGCCCATGGATTGTTGTGGTTGGCCTGTCTTTGCCTCCTCGCCCTGCTCCAGGTGATCCCCGGGTCCCCGACGTGGGTGCCGGGGTATCTTGCGACGTTGAGCGCCGTTGTGCTGCTGTGGGTTCTCCTGAAGATGCGGTATCGCGGGCACCGGGAGATCGTCGAGATCTCCTCGTTCGAGTTGCTGCTTTTGGGCGTCGTCCTGTTTGCCGCCCTGGTGATGGTGCCCGCCCTCCGTATGGGCGATGGGCTGCGGAACATGCTGCTCACGGTGTCTCTGGAATCGGTCGCCTTCCTGCTCGCGATGAAGATCCTGATCCGCCGCCAGCCCCGCCGCAACTCCATGATCGCCGCCGGATTTCTTCTCGCCCTCGCGCTGATCGTGGCGAAGGGATTCCTTTCCACGGATAAAGCGGCCAATTTCGTCGCCGCCCCCGCCACCGCCTCGCCCCCCCCCTCCAAGTCCGCCCACTAACCCCCCCGCACCACCCCCAAAACCCCAGAACCGGGACAGACTTGGGCATGTCCCTGGGGATTGCCCTTGAAATTCCCTGTAAGCATGATTATCATACATTCATGGAAAGCCCGGCGTCCCCATCCATTCTCCCCCGCGTCGCCACGGCGGCGATCGAGCGTGCCCTGCGTACGGCGCCCGTCGTCGTGCTGCTCGGCGCCCGGCAGACGGGGAAGACCACCTTGGTCCGTTCCCTCCCAAGCCTTGCCGACCGGCCCTACCTCACGCTCGACGATTTCGACCTGCGTACGCAGGCGGATGCCGATCCGGAGAGCGTGGTCCGGCGGGCGCCCACCTTGGTACTCGACGAGGTCCAGCGCAGCCGCGACCTGCTGATCGCCGTCAAGCACGCCGTGGATGATGACGCGGCGCGCACCCCGGGCCGCTTCGTCCTTACCGGCTCGGCCAACCTGCTCATGACGGAGCGTGTGTCGGAGACCTTGGCCGGACGGGCGGTATACGTCACCCTCTGGCCCTTCACCCGGCGGGAGCGCTTGGGACTCGGGCGCACGGGCGTGTGGAGCGAGTTGCTTGCCGCGCCTTTTGGACACTGGCGCGATCTCCTTGCCGCGGACCCTGGCCTGGAGGAGGACTGGCGCGCCGCCGTGCGTCTGGGCGGGCTGCCCGTACCGTCGCACGATCTGCCGGATGACGAAGCGCGCTCTCTCTGGTTCTCCGGATACGTCCAGACGTATCTCGAACGCGACCTGCAGGCGCTGCGCGCGGTGGAGAACCTGGCGGACTTCCGCCGCCTCATGCGGGCTGCCTGTTTGCGCATCGGCGGTCTGCTGAACCAGACCGAGACCGGGCGGGACGTGGGGATCGCGCAGCCCCAGGTGCATCGGTTCATGAACCTGATGGAAGCCAGCTACCAGGTCATCCGTCTTCCCGCGTTCGCAGTAAACCGCACCCGTCGGCTGATCAAGGCCCCGAAGCTCTACTGGAGCGACACCGCGCTGGCCCTGTTTCTTGCCGGGGAGGCCGAGCCGCGTGGGGCCCACCTTGAGAATCTCGTGCTCATGGACCTGCTGGCCTGGCGCGACGTACAACCGCGGCGCCCGGAGGTGCTGTACTGGCGCACCGCCACCGGCGTCGAGGTGGACTTCGTGATCGAAACGCCACGACGGGTCCTGCCCATCGAGGTCAAGACCGGTGCGCGGGTCGGGCCGTCCGATGCGAAGGGGCTGGAGGCCTTTCTGGAAGAGTATCCCGAGCTGGCCGATGGGGCCCTTTTGCTCCACGGCGGAGCCGGGACCTTCCCGCTGACGCGTCGCGTCCTCGCCGTGCCGTGGTGGCGGGTGTGTTGAGGCAGAACCGGCTCCAGGAGTTTTTTGACACGCCCGCGGAGTCGTGGCTGGAATAAATCCCGATACCCCGGAACTCCTGCGAACTCCCCCAGAACGGGGACAGACCTGGCCGGAACAGGCATTGGCTTCTTCACCCCAAAGTGATAACATCAGGGAAAAAGTGTAATCACGAGGGGGCCATGGTCCGGACCCAGATCCAGCTCACGGAGCGGCAGGCACGGGAATTGAAGAAGATGGCGGCCAGGGAGGGAGTCTCGATGGCGGAGGTCATTCGCAAAGCCGTGGACGCGAGGATCCGCGAGGGGGTTTCCGAGGTCCCTTGGGAGGAGCGGGTCCGCCGGGCGATGGCGGTGATGGGAAAATTCCATTCGGGGTTGAAGGACGTGTCGAGGAGGCATGACCATTACCTGGCGGAAGCGTTCGACGACAGATGATCTTCGTCGACACATCCGGGTTCTACGCGCTTCTGGACGGAGACGATGCGGAGCACTCCCACGCATTGAAGTTATGGGAGGGGGAACCGCCCGGCGAAGGGGGTCTCGTGACGACGAATTACGTCGTGCTCGAGTCGATGGCGCTGCTGCAGTCGCGGCTCGGCATGCCTGCCGTTCGGGTTTTCCGCGATGCGATTCTTCCATTGGTGCGCATCGAATGGATCGATGAGGCCGTCCATGCGCAGGCGGTGAGCGCATTCATCGCCGCCGGCCGCCGGGGGTTGAGCCTGGTCGACCTGTCCAGTTTCGAAACGATGAGGCGGTTGGGAATCCGGTCCGCTTTTACGTTCGACCGCCACTTCCGCCAGTACGGCTTCGAAACCCTCCCGTAGCCCCTCGCGACCACCCCGCCCTGACAACCCCGGAACCGGGACGTTCCTGCGAACTGTTGCCTTCTTCGACCCTTGTAATTACACTTATCAAGAAATGATGCGAAAAAGAGAATATGAATCGACCGA
>Ga0315281_10006729_pt1 | contig 16303 bp, 12 predicted proteins | sample YL17G07_0_MG_FD_204540 | JGI IMG/M metagenome (GOLD analysis project Ga0315281, IMG submission 204540) | Sediment microbial communities from Yellowstone Lake, YNP, Wyoming, USA - YL17G07_0 | ecosystem: Environmental > Aquatic > Freshwater > Lake > Sediment | place: USA: Wyoming | collected... | reverse complement strand
GCCCAAAGTCTCAGGAGACTGGATTTACCCATCTGTTCTTTTGCGAGTAGCAAGAAACATGAATATTCAGGAGATGATTTGAACTTTTCAAAATAAGTATTTGCAGTATTTCTTGGTAAAAGTTTTGAAAATTCTGTTTTCGGCTGGACTTTTTGTTCTTGCAGCATAGAGATTGAGTTGAAAACATTTTGAAATAAATTAAAACGGTTAGATGTTCTTAACAGGGTTTTATATTCTTCCTCCAAGAAGGGTTTATTGTGCTTTAAGTACTGCTGCGATTCTTCAATAAAAAAACTTGATTCTTCTTTAGAAAGGCTTAATTCTTTTAATATGCCATTGGGATAGCTAAGAAGAATTCTTCTAAATTTGTCATTGCATGACGACCAGTAATTAAGGTCAATATACCATTTATTCCGATGGGCATTTATCGATGTTTTGAGTTCGTTACCGAGATCAGCGTTAGTTACAACAATGAAATATTCCGTATTGCCGGGGTCTTTTTCTATTTGATCGAATTTATCTGCCAAATCACGTTGATTCAAAGCAACTTTTTTCTTCTTTGCCTCAAATCTCCATTCGACTCCTTTGTATTCTCCTCTTATATCGAAGCCGCCCTGTGGCCCCGACGATTGCTGAACGACATTTTGAAAGCCTGCTTCTTTCAAAAGAGTCTGGATGAGATTCTGGAATTCATGCCAAGTAAGTTTAGATATCTTTAAGTCTATAAAATCTAAAGAATTCCTATCTTTTTTCAATAATCTTCCTTTCATCATCGGTCACTCCATAAAGTCCATAAACAATCTCATCTATTTTCTCGTCTGTAATTGCTATCTCACGCTCTATCTTTTCTCTTTCTGCTGATGGAGGAAGGGAGTTTTTCTTTTTGTGAAGTTCGAGCATGCGGTCAACGAGGGAGACGAGTTTGTCGTGGATGGATTTTTCTGAAGGACGGTTAAAGTCAATGGTGCGGATAGTGAAATCTTTGAAAAAGACATAACTGGGTTCGTAAAAATCTCCTCTGAGCTTTGGAAGTAATGAACGAAAAAGGAAAAACATCAAAGAACTATTCAATAAACCTAACAAGTATTTATCAGGCAAGGGGATAATGAAGCACTTCTGATTTGTATATAATCCGTTTGAATCAAATGTAAATTCTGGTTTTTTACAAATATTTGGATATATTATCTTAGGCTTCTCAAACTCTGCATAATATTCACAGGCACGCAATTCCCACCAATATTCGCCTTTGTCATATCGCTTTTTTCCTTTTTCTGCAAACGCCGCCAGATGTCTGGCAATTGCATGATAAGTTTCACCAAACCATCTCCACATAGTTGTTTCTGTCATTCCGTGCTTGACTGAGCCTGCCCCGTACTTGATACGGGGGAATCCAGATTGTTCTGGATTCCTGCTTTTGCAGGAATGACTCATTTGCTCACAAGTCCAGCCTTTTGGAATTAAAATCAGATACTTACTTTTCTCTGGAGGTTCATAACGTTTGATATCCCGTCCTAACAAGAATGGTTTTATCAGTTCAGCGCTTTTAGGGTCTTCCTTTATAAGGCGCTCTCTTATCACCGCATCAATTACAAAGGCTTCATTTAAACCAGTTAATACACCCCTAAAGATTTTTCCTTTTACATATTCACCCAATGGAATCCCTACTGCTCGCAATTTATTGAGGAGAGCCTGAGCTTGTTCACCAACAAGTGACCATCCTTTGTCGTCGAGGGCTGTTTTGTTGACAGTGTAAGAGTGCTCGGCGACATAGCTCACAAGGGTATCGAATTTTAGGGTCTTTACCTGCGTGACAGAAAAAGGCCGTTGCTTCTGGATTCCCGTTTTCACGGGAATGACGTCTTGATGACCTTTACGAATTCGGAGAATACATGGATATGTTGTAGCTTTCTCAAAAACTGGCAAATCCCCAAAGTCAACGATTTCTTCGATCCGTTGTTTTTTAAGCCAGTGTCTTAGTGGTTCTCCGTAATTTGCACGCATCCATTTATTCGCCACAATGTAACTAAAAATGCCACCATTTTTGAGCAAGGAGACGCCTCTTTCGATAAAGTAGGTATATAAATCGGCAGTGCCCTGATAGACTTCATAATGCTTCTGAAAATAATCTTTATAATCACCGAGCATCTCCTGTCTCACATACGGAGGATTGCCGATGACAACATCAAACCCCCCTTTACTTCCCCCCTTTTCAAGGGGGGACTGAGAGGGGTTCATTATCTCTCCGAATCCTGCTGATTTTGAATTCCAGTCGAAGGGGTTGATGCGGCTTTTTGTTTCGTCAGTAATCCCCCCTTGCCCCCCTTTATTAAAGGGGGGATGAACAGGGGCTTTAGCATCGATGGGGAGGGGAGTATTGTGGGAGAGGTGAGGGGAGGGGGAATCAAATATGTCATATCCAATTAAACTGTTCCCGCATTTGATGTTATTTCCAAGAGGAGGAAGCAACTGTTGCTTTTTCGGAAGTAATCCTCTTTCGCCTTCTAATGCCTTCAGATAAAGGCTCATCATTGTTATCTCAACTGCCTGCGGGTCTATGTCAACACCGAAGATATTATTTCTTAGAATCTTTGCTTTCTCACGAATAGGAAGGGTGAATTCATCAGGACTCATTTTATAGTATGGAAAGAGATGAAGGGTCTGAGCTTCTTTGGGATGTTCACGATAGTATTTGAGGTGATAGTCGATTAAATATTGATAAGCGCCGAGCAGGAATGAACCAGAACCACATGCAGGGTCAAGGATTTTTATCTTTTCAATCTGTCTCGGTGTCTTGTCCTCAATGATTTTGCCGACAGTATTTTTTACAATGTAATCAACAATATATTTTGGCGTGTAATAAACACCTCCTGCTTTTCTTACTTCTGGCTTTTCCTCAACCTTTATCCTTTGAGGCGTTACCCTTATTGTGCTACCTAAGTATCGTTCATATATACTTCCAAGAAGTTCAACTCCGATTGCATCAAAGCGATAGCGGCTCTTTGGGAAATACAAACTTTCGATTATCTCTGCCAAAAGATTAGAATCGACGTCTGCTGTCTCACAGGCATGTCGTTTGAATATATCTCCATTCAGGTCGTTATTTACCTCATGGAACAGGTCTATTAGATGAATCATGATGGATTTCCGTTTACCTTCTTCTTTCCACTGTGCAACAATCTCCCACAATTCTCTTTCCTGTCTGATTTTCCTGTCCTCTGCAATTCGAATAAAGATAATCCGGTCAAGGAGTTTCTGAACAACATCATTTAAAAGCCTTACATCGAAATCAGAATTTCGCTTATGGATATCTTTTGCAAGTTCTGTTCGCCATTCGGTCAAATCTTCAAGGAAAGACTTATCAGGTGGTATGCGTAATCTCTTGCTTTTTGTATCTCTGGGCAGGAGAGCTTCTAACGAACCCTGCTCAACCCTTTCTCTGGATAGCTCATAGAGTTTTTCGATACTATCGAGATAATCCGTATATTTGAGTTCAAAAATTAAACCTTCATCTGGAAATTTTGGATTTGGCTTTAATGATGCATCGTAAAGTCTGAACTCTTCAAAATCTGTAAGGACAACAAAATATACCTCTTTAGTTGACCATGCGTATGACTTTGCCTGAAGAATATGGTTTACATCGTCGAGTGCGACAGAAGGGGCCTTTGCCTCTACAAAAAACTTTGTGGCGCCGTTTATGCGGAAGTTATAATCTGGTCTTCTTGTTGTTTCAGGGGAAAGCTCAACGATAACGTCCCTTTCATGGGGAGGCTTCTGTGCCTTGTTTTCTATATCCCATCCAAGGGCTTCGAAGAAAGGATTTATGAAATCTATTCTAACTTGTGCTTCAGGGTAACCTTTTGAGAGGTAATAATGATTGTCCTTTTCGAATTTCGAGATTAAGGTCTGAAGTTCTTCTCTGAATGAATCAATGTCTGACATCGTTGTTTTGTGAAATATAATTTAAAATAAAGCCAATACAAAAGCAATTACGCTAATTTTTTTCAACCCAAAAATAGAGGTATAACTACAAATGCAATAAAACAAAGGTTGATAGGAAAGGCTGGCGAAGAATTTTTATACGACACCTTAAAGTAAAACCTTTTGAGTGTTAACGAATAAACTTTTAATTAGTAAGGCACTTACGACTGCCATACAATTATCCTGTCGATTATAAAAATTCTGAGACGGTCTTTCCTATCTCTATCGTTCGGTCAAGTAAAAACATTCGGTCATGGAGAGTATTATCCTGCAAGGCGACTGAAATAAAAATTATTTCATTGTTTTTTATTTCTTAGATAATCAGCAAGGAGTCCTCTACTGTGTTCGTCGTCATGGCAGTAGATACAGAGATTCTCCCAGTTAGACCCATCAAGGGGATTATTCAGGTGATTCCCATCCTTGTGGTGTATTGTGAGGAGATGTCTGTTTTTGTAATCAAACTCCCGTCCGCATTTGGCACAAACGACGCCGTGAATCTTTAGAGATTGTTCCCTGTAACTACTGGGCGGTTTGCTGGCTTCTTTTAACTCTCTGACGATTTCAGCAAGAGGTTTATTAATGACTGGCTTTTTAGGCTGTGGGTTCTTATATCTTGAGTAACGCCTTTTTCTCATTTAATAACCCAGTAGTAAGTGTAACAGACCAGGTCTACTTTATGTATTATAAAAGAATTTTAATGATTGTTAATATTTTTTCCTGAAAGTCTTAATCCATACTCGCCCTTGCAAGGGTAAGGACGGTCACCTCTTTTGCACCAGCCTTCATGAGTTGTTTTGAGCACTCTGTTACTGTTGCTCCTGTTGTCATTACATCGTCAACAAGTAAGAGTCTGAGCCCTCTTATATCTCTTTTTACCACGAATGCATTCTTGAGGTTTAAAAGCCTTTCTTTTCCGGACAGACCTGTCTGCGGAGATGTCTCTTTTTTCTTAAAAAGGATGTCTATCAACAGGGGAAGTTTTTTCTCCCTTGATATGACCCGAGCTAAAAGGAGTGACTGGTTAAAACCTCTTTCTCTCAATCTCTTTATACTTAAAGGAACAGGTACTACGCTATCTATACCGGATAAATCAAAGTCGAGTAGTAGTTTGCCAAGGGGTTTTGCAAGTCTTTTAAGTCCATGAAATTTTAGTTGGTTAATCGCCTCTGCAAGAACTCCAGCATAAAGGCTGTAATTAATGACCCTGGAGAAAGGAGGCGCTTTTTTAAAACACTGCGAGCATATTTCTGCATATTCAGAAGTAAAAGGCATTGCACATATCCTGCATGACGGGCCAGAGTATTTTTTTATCTGAAACCAGCATGATGAACAAATTGGTGAATGGGAAAATACATCAGATGCATTTCCACAGGATGGACATTCTGAAGGATAAATGATGTTTAAGAGCCTCGAGATCAAGGCATTAGATGGCAAGAGATGCTTTGCATCTGCCACATTTATGCCTGAGAGAGATCATACTTGCCGGTACCTTGTTTTTGGCTCCGCAATTCGTACATGAAATTATTTTAAACTCTGGTACAGCTTTATCTTCAGATGGAGTTTCCGGCTTCTGGACAAAAGCTTTTATGAAATCAGAAAATGTTTCATCCTTTTCTGTTATTTCAACACCCATGCCGTTTTTAAGTGCTGATATTGATGTTTTGAAGGTTCTTTTTACAATGCCCTTGAGAAAAGAGATTCTACCATCCGGGAGAACAAGGTCTATATAAATGGTAGTGCCAGGTGCTAATCCTTTTCGTGTTCGTATAAAGATACCATTTTCTGAGAGATCACTCGATATGCCCGTAAAGCTATTGCCACCTGAGCTGAACTTGACTTCCAGCCTCTTTGTAAATCTTCGGAATCTCCTTTTTTCTCTCAAAAGAGACCTCTTTACCCCGTTTAGAAAACCCCTCTATTCTAACGGGGTTAACTTTTTTGGGAGTTCTACAGTCACTTAAAGGACTTTAAGAAATTTATATATGACTTATCCTTTTCTGTTATTTCAACACCCATGCCGTTTTTAAGTGCTGATATTGACGACTTGATGGTTCTTTTTACAATGCCTTTGAGGGAAGATATCTTACCATCTGGTAAAAAAAGTTTGATATCAAGGGTGGTGTCTGGAGCAAACCCTTTCTGCGTTCTTATAAAGATATCATCTTCTGCTAAATTACTAGAGATACCTGTAAAAACTGTGCTGCCAGAACTGAATTTGACCTCAAGCCTCTTTGTAAATCTATGATCCTTTCTTTTCCTATCTTTCAGAATATTTCCTTAAGCTGTATGATTTCATCTCTCTTCTGTCCTGTCGAGATGATTTGTACCTCCACTCCTAACATAGTCTCAATCTCTTTTATATATGTCTGTGCTGTTTCAGGAAGTTTGGCAAAATCCCTTGTGCCTACAGTGCTCGTGTTCCAGCCTTCAAGCTCCTTATAGAGAGGTTCGCACTCCTCTATGATATTGATCTCTTTCGGGAGTTCTTCGTATATTTTCCCTTTATATTTGTAAGAGGTGCAGATTTTTATTGTTTTCAGACCATCGAGGACATCAAGTTTTGTTATTACAATCCCTGTAAGTCCGTTAATCCTCGCTGAATGCTTGAGGACAACCATATCGAGCCACCCGCATCTCCTCGGTCTGCCAGTTGTTGCACCGTACTCTCCGCCTTTCTCCCTGAGCATATCGCCAAAGGCATCCTTTATTTCTGTAGGGAAGGGTCCGCCGCCAACCCTTGTTGTGTAAGATTTTGCAACACCAAGGACTTTTGAAATTTTCGTTGGTCCTACACCGAGGCCTGTACATGCACCTCCGGCAGTCGAATTTGATGATGTTACGTATGGGTAGGTTCCGTGATCGACATCAAGGAGTGTGCCCTGTGCTCCCTCAAACAGGATATTTCTGTTTTCAGAGATTATTCTGTTTATCATAATATCTGTGTCAGCAATATATTCAGAAAGCATTTCAGCATAACTCATATATTCACTGAAGATAGCTTCCTCACTGAGACCAGGGACTTTGTAAAGATTTTCAAGGAGGAAATTTATGTTAGTGAGATTTGTCTTTAATTTTTCCTTGAATACAGAGGGTTGTAGAAAATCCACAACTCTTATCCCTGTCCTTGCCATCTTATCAGAGTAAGCAGGACCTATTCCACGACCTGTTGTACCAATCTTTTTTAAACCCTTGAAGTTTTCGATTTCTTTCTCTATTGCCTTATGATATGGCATGATTAGGTGGGCATTTTTGCTTATATAGAGTTTTCTGTCTATCTTGATTCCTCTTTTTTTCAGACGGTCAATTTCCTCCAGGAGGACAGACGGGTCAATGACAACACCATTACCTATAATGCATATTTTACCTTCATGGAGTATGCCTGAAGGAATAAGATGGAATATAAATTTCTCATTATTGATGACCACTGTATGACCTGCATTGTTACCCCCCTGGTATCTTGCGATTACGTCTGCATTTTCAGACAAATAATCTACGATCTTTCCTTTACCCTCGTCTCCCCATTGTGCACCAACTATTATGATGACATTAGACATGTTAAATCTCGCTTAAAGGGTTATGCGTTTGAGTGAAAGAACGTTTGGAAGACTCTTTATTTGTTTTATGATGTTTGTTGTGGCAGGACTGTCTATGGTAACGACTGAGATTGCTCTTCCTCCAGGGGCCTCTCTTCCAAACTGCATCCTTGCGATATTGATCTTATTTTTTCCGAGGAGTGTTCCTATATTGCCAATTACCCCGGGTTTATCATTGTTGTATATAAAGAGAAGTTCGCCTTCAGGCACAATCTCAACCTTGAAACTGTCAATGGCTATAATACGGGGGTCTTTCCTGCTGAAGAGTGTGCCTGCCAAAAAGCTTTCTCTGTCTTTTGCCTTTATCCTCATTGCAACCATGCTCTGGTAATCACCGGCATCAGCGCTTTTCGTCTCTTTGACTTCTATTCCCCGTTCTTTTGCAATGAATGGTGCGTTGACAAAATTTACGGTCTCCTCCAGAATCGGGGTGAGGAACCCCTTGATAGCAGCTATTTTTACCGCAGCCGAATCGATTTCACTTGCCTCGCCCCGGTATTCAATCGTTATCTCTGTAACACCTCCTTCGAATATCTGGGCAGCAAACAATCCAAGTTTCTCTGCCAAATTTATATAGGGCTGGAGCTTTGCAACCTGGTCTGCAGGAATGGACGGGAAATTTACAGCATTCCTTATTGTTCCACGGACAAGATAATCTGCTATCTGTTCTGCAATTGCAATGGCGACATTTTCTTGAGCCTCTTTTGTTGCAGCGCCGAGGTGAGGGGTGGAAATTACATTATCGAGTGTTAGAAGGGGATTATTCTCAGGTGGCTCTTTCTCAAACACATCTAATGCAGCACCAGCAACCTTGCCTTCTGTAAGGGCATCATACAGGTCTTTCTCATTTATAATTCCGCCTCTTGCACAGTTAATGATCCTGACACCATCCTTCATCTTCTTAATTGTTTCTTTGTTTATCATGTTTCTTGTTTCTACTGTTATAGGGGTATGAATTGTTATGAAATCAGAACGTCTGAATAGCTCTTCAAGACTTACTTTCTCAACACCCATTGCCTCTGCTTTTTCCTCACTGAGGAAAGGATCGTAAGCTATCACATTCATTGCAAAGCCCTGTGCCCTTTTTGCAACCTGGCTTCCTATACTGCCTATGCCAACAACTCCGAGAGTTTTATTGAAAAGCTCGACCCCCATGAACTTCTTCTTCTCCCATTTTCCTTGTTTCATCGAGGCCGTTGCCTGGGGTATCTGTCTTGCAAGGGCAAACATAAGCGCTATTGTATGCTCTGCTGTAGTGATTGTGTTCCCACCAGGAGCATTCATTACAACAATCCCTTTTTTTGTTGCTGCTGTGATGTCAACATTATCAAGCCCTGAACCTGCACGTCCTATAACCTTCAGGTTTGAGGCTGCATCTATAATCTTTGAGGTTACTTTTGTTGCGGATCTAACAATAAGACCGTGGTAATTGCTGATGTTCTCTGCCAGCTCATCTGGCTTCATACCTGTCTTTACTTCAACATCAAGACCTGCTTTTTTAAGTATTTCCACGCCCTTCTGTGAAAGATTATCACTAACAAGAACTTTCATATGACCCTCATGAATTATTCAATTAATAGTTCCTCAGCTACAGCTACACCAGTGCCGAGTTTTACAGGATGTCCCATTCCTTTCAATACCATTTCAATACCCGCAATTGCAGTTATCACATCAAATCTGTCCACATATCCTAAATGTGCAATCCGGAATATTTTTCCCCTCGCCCTGTCTTGTCCGCCGGCTGCTGTGATACCGTATTTCTCCCTGAGATTCTTATATACGGCCTGTCCATCAATCCCTGGAGGTGTCATGATGGCAGTTACAGCATTCGATGGTGAATCCTTTGAATAAAGCTCTAAACCAAGGGCCTGCACAGCCTTTCTTGTGGCATGGGCAAGCCTTTCATGTCTTTTAAATACATTCACAAGCCCCTCTTTCTGAAGCATTTTCAGGCTCTCATTAAGTCCAATAATTAGCGTGACAGGTGATGTGAAGTTTGTCTGGTTCTTTGCAAGGTTTTCGCGCTCCTTCTTGAAATTGAAATAAAACCTGGGTAACTTCGATGTTTCTGCCTTTTTCCATGCCTTTTCACTCACACTGACAAAGGCAAGGCCCGGAGGAAGCATCAAACCCTTCTGTGAACCTCCTACCATGATATCTATCTCCCATTCATCCGTCCTCAGGTCGTGAGCAACAAGGGCACTGATAGCATCAACAATAAGCAATGTATCTTCATATTTCTTTGCAATAGATGCAAGGGCATTTATTCCATGATAAACACCTGTTGATGTCTCCGATGCCTGGACAAAAACGCCTTTTATATCCTTATCCTTTTTCAGCTTTTTTTCGACTATTTCAGGCTTTATTGCATAACCCCACTCAACCATGATCTCATCTACTTTCAGACCATATGACTGGCATATCTTTGTCCAGCGTTCTCCGAACTTGCCTCCGTTTATGACAATTACCTTGTCTCCCTGGCTAAAAAAGTTATTTACAGAACCGACCATTCCACCTGTGCCGGATGAACATAGAATAAGCACATCGTTTTTTGTCTGATATAACCACTGGAGACCTTTTTTTGCAGCATCAAGCACAGGGAGAAAGTCCGGCGACCTGTGGTGTATTATGGGCGCTGACATTGCAAGGAGTACTTCTGAAGGAACAGGCGTCGGGCCAGGGGCTAATAAGTAACGTTTCAGCATAAAAACCTCTCCTTATATATTAAATAATTTCCCCTATTTTACATTAACAGGTGATTAAAGTTCACCCTTCTAATCAAATTAGAAACGGAAATATTTAATTCGGAATAATTATATCTCAAGGAAGGCAATATAGCATATAAAGAGGCAAAATATCAATGAATTTGGTGGACATTGAGGCATTGAATTTCTTAAAATTATAGGTGATTCTCTCAGGGATAAAAGTCAGCAGTGGTTTTGATAGCAGGATCAAGATTTGGGTGAGACTGAAGAAGAGATTATAGGCGTAATTCTCTTAAATCTTGGTGGACCTGATTCCCTTCGGGCAGTAAGGCCATTCCTATACAATCTCTTTTCTGACAGGGAAATCATAAGACTCGGACCCCCATTCCTTCAGAAACCCGTAGCATGGCTCATATCATTTTTCCGCTCAAAGAAGACAAAAAGACTATATAGCCTCATAGGAGGTAAATCTCCGATACTTAATATAAGCCGTGAGCAAGCAAATGTCCTCGAAGAGTTACTAAACTCGTCACTCGTCACTCGTCATGGTTCCCCCCCACCCACCCCTCCCCCTCGAGGGGGGAGGGTAAGGGAGAGGGTGAAGTTTAAAACCTTTGTCGGGATGCGTTACTGGCATCCGTTCATAGATGAAGTGGTACCTGAAATGCATAGAAGTGGAATAAAAAGAATTGTTGCGCTTAATATGTATCCCCAATATTCACATGCTACAACAGGTTCATCTATGTCAAGATTTAAAAAAGTCCTTTCACAATATCCTATGGAAGTTTTTTTCATTACTTCCTGGTTTGACCATCCTTTATATATAGAAGCACTCGTAGATGTAATTAAGAAAGGACTTGAGGGGTGGGGAGATGTCCATGTGCTTTTCAGCGCACACAATCTCCCAGAGACATTGATAAAAGAAGGCGATCCCTATGTAGAGCAGATAAATGGAACCATTAAAGAGATAACTAAGAGGTTGAATATCCAGTGGCACCTTTCTTATCAGAGTAAGAGTGGCCCTGTTAAATGGCTTGAGCCATCTACTGAGGAGATGCTCAAGAGATTTGCAGAGAAGGGATTTAAAAACATACTACTTGTCCCGATAAGTTTTGTCTCAGATCATATTGAGACCCTCTATGAGATAGATATATTATATAAAGGAATAGCCAGCAGGCTCGGCCTGGCACTTAAGAGAGTGGATTCTCTGAATACACATCCATTATTTATAGAGGCGTTGAAAGATATTGTTATGAAAGGTCTTAAGAAGAAGGGATGGATATAACATGAGATTGATTATTGTCGGTGGAGGAATTTCTGGTCTCTCCTTAGCTTATTTTCTTCTGGAAGAAGACCCCTCTTTAGACATTCTTGTCCTTGAATCAGAGAAAAAAGCAGGGGGTAAGATATGGACTGAGAGGGCGGACGGTTTTCTTTGTGAAGGAGGCGTCAATGGTTTTTTAGATAACAGACCAAAAACACTCGAACTTGCTTCCAGACTCAGACTTACTCCCATTAAAAGTAGCGATAAAGCACGGAAAAGGTATATATTTTCTGATAATAAACTCCATCTTCTGCCGGAATCGCCTCTTTCTTTTTTTTCATCGAATCTCCTGAGCCTTTATGGCCGAATTAGAATTTTATACGAAATCTTAGCCCCAAAAGGGAAACAGGATGAAGAAAGTCTTGCTAATTTTGCAAAGCGCAGACTTGGCGTTGAGGCATATGAAAAACTAATTGACCCTATGGCATCAGGAATATATGCTGGCGATCCTGAAAAAATGAGCCTTAGGAGCTGCTTTCCGAAGATATTCGAACTGGAGAGAAAATATGGGAGCCTCATAAGAGCTATGATAAAACTCAAAAAGGAGGGTAAAAAGACCGGGAAGAAAGTAGGAGCAGGGCCTGGAGGTGTTCTTACTTCATTTTATGATGGTATGGAGGTCTTTATCATGGGCCTCAAAAATTATTTAGGAGAGAGGCTGAAGACTGAAAGCAGGGTAGTCTCAATTGATAAAAAAGGTGACACATACATTGTCTTTCTATCAGATAATTCAAGATTTGAGGCAGAGGGTGTTATTATTGCATCACCTGCTCATTCAACATCAGAAATAGTCAGGGACTTTAACAAAAACTTGGCTCAAACCCTTGGGGAAATTCCCTATCCACCTGTCTCAGTTGTATGCTTAGGTTATAAAAAGGACAGGTTAAAACAACCTCTTGACGGTTTTGGTTTTCTTGTGCCTAAAAGAGAAGGTAAAAAATTACTTGGAACACTCTGGGATTCAAGCATATTTCCGAACAGGGCTCCCGAGGGATATGTCCTTCTCAGGAGCATGCTCGGAGGCGCCAGGTTAGCAGAAATTGCCCTCAGGGAAGATGACAGACTAATAAATACGGTTCTGGGTGACCTGAAAGATATTATGGGTATAGGAATTCGTCCTGATTTTATAAAGATTTACAGGCATGAAAAGGGAATACCGCAGTACCTCCTGGGTCATGAAAAAAGACTCGATGCAATTGACGAAATTGTCAGACGCTATAAGGGTTTTTATATCACGGGCAATTCTTACAGAGGGATTGGAGTTAATGATTGCATAGAGAATTCGTTCAAGCTAACAGAGAGGATTGTTAATGGACATCTTTCAGTTTAATTATAGAACAGAAGATGTTATATTATAAAATTTTAGGGTTGTTTTTACCCTGAGAATGTGTTAATTTTTCGTAAACCTAGTTAGACTTACAGAAGTTTTTTTAATTTATCATACCCGTGGCAAGCCAATGGGCATTCCTGCGGGGTAAGAAAGGAGGGTGCGTTGCGAGAAGAAGAGATTGCAGAACTACTGAAAAAAGAAAATGAGGAGTTTAAAAAACTTACAGAGGAACACAAAACTCTTGAAGAACTCCTCGCAAAGATCGACAGCAAACGCTATCTTACTCCAGAGGAGGAGGTTGAGAGAAAAAAGATACAGAAGCAGAAGCTTCTCAAGAAAGACAGGATGGCAACTCTGGTCAGAGAGTATAAAAGAGGCCACGCCAATTAAGTAATTAATAGTTAGGTAGTAAATAGTAAATAGGAAGTAGTCAGGTCTCAATTTTTCTATTCAATTTTCTTCTTCTCTTTAACTGCTTACTATTTTCTACTTACTATTTGCTATTAAAGGAGGAGGATGTTATTACAGTGAGAAGCAAGATCATAAAAGAAGGATTGGAGAGGGTTCCCCACAGGGCACTTCTGTATGCAACAGGTATTCCCAAGACAGAGATGCATAAACCTTTTATAGGTGTGGCAACGAGCTTTACTGATATCATTCCGGGTCATATCGGAATGAGGGACCTTGAACGGTTTATAGAAAAGGGGATACACACAGGCGGAGGATACCCGTTCTTTTTCGGAATCCCTGGAATATGCGATGGGATAGCAATGGGTCACAGGGGAATGCATTATTCCCTTCCATCAAGAGAACTAATTGCTGATTCTGTAGAAACAATAGCAGAAGCCCATCAATTCGATGGTCTTGTCCTCCTGACAAACTGCGACAAGATTACACCCGGCATGCTTATGGCTGCTGCCAGGGTCAACATTCCTTCAATAGTTGTCACTGCAGGCCCTATGCTTTCTGGCTATCTGAGAGGAAAGAGGCTTTCCCTCGTAAACGATACATTTGAGGCAATCGGCAAGTACAAGAAAGGACTGATAACTGACGAAGAACTTGAAGCCCTTGAAGAGTGTGCCTGCCCGGGAGCAGGCTCATGCCAGGGTATGTACACTGCTAATACAATGGCATGCATAACAGAAGCCCTCGGCATGAGTCTTGAAGGCTGCGCTACAGCGCTTGCAGTGTCGTCAAAAAAGAAGAGGATTGCATTTGAAAGTGGCAGGAGAATTGTTGATCTTATAAGGAACAATATAACGCCAAGAAAAATAATGACAAGAAGGGCATTTGAGAACGCAATAATGGTGGATCTTGCCCTCGGTGGCTCAACAAATACTGTGCTTCATATACCTGCGATATCGCATGATGCAGGGATTGAACTTCCTCTCGAAGTCTTTGATAAGTTAAGCAGGAAAGTACCTCATATATGCGATATGCTTCCTTCAGGAAGATATTACCTCGAAGACCTCGACTATGCGGGAGGGATACCCGCAGTCCTCAAGAGGCTCAAGGGGAAAATACATAATAATGTAACTGTAAGTTCAAAAGGTATATTCGCAATCGCTGATTCGGCAGAAGTGAAAGATGCAGATGTTATAAGACCCCTCGATAATGCTTATCACAGGGAAGGAGGAATTGCTATACTTAAGGGTAGCCTTGCGCCTGAGGGAGCTGTTGTCAAACAATCTGCCGTTAGTAAAGGGATGATGACGTTTGAAGGTGTTGCAAAGGTGTTTGATTCAGAAGAGGATGCAATGAAGGCAATCCTTGAAGGTAAGATTAATCAAGGTAACATTATTGTGATAAGGTATGAAGGACCCAAAGGCGGACCCGGAATGAGGGAGATGCTCTCCCCTACTGCAACAATAGTAGGTATGGGACTAAGTGAATCTGTTGCCCTTATTACAGATGGAAGATTTTCCGGAGGCACCAGAGGCCCGTGTATTGGACACATATCACCAGAAGCAATGGAAGGTGGACCCATAGCAATAGTAAAAAATGGCGACAGGATAATAATAGATATCCCGAAGAGAAGAATTGATTTGAAACTCTCAAATAAAGATATAAGGGAGAGATTGAAAAAATGGAAACCCCCTGAGCCTAAGATAAAGACAGGATATCTGTCAAGGTATGCAAAAATGGTCAGTTCCGCAGGCAAGGGAGCTATCATGTTAAAATAATAAACCATGAAGTGTCATTGCGAGGAGGTCGTAACGACCGACGAAGCAATCTCAAAATAGTTTCAGGAAGTTTCAATAATCTCAAAGAAATGAGATTGCCACGCCCTTCGGGCTCGCAATGACAATGAAAAGACTTTTAAGCTTAGCTACATTATAAAAACAGGGGAGTGTTAAAGCTTTATGAAAATTACTGGCGCTGAGATATTTATCGAGTCTCTAAAGAGAGAGGGAGTAAAACATATCTTCGGTTATCCTGGAGGTGTTGTCCTTGGTATTTTTGACTTTCTCTATGACGACAAAGATATCCAGCTTATCCTTACACGGCATGAGCAGGGAGCGGTTCATGCAGCAGATGGCTATGCAAGATCAACAGGGAAACCAGGGGTGGTTCTTGTAACCTCTGGCCCAGGGGCTACCAACACAGTAACAGGCATTGCAACTGCCTCGATGGATTCTATACCACTCATTGTATTTTCTGGACAAGTGCCAACTATGCTCATAGGCAATGATGCATTTCAGGAGGCTGATATTGTCGGAATCTCGAGGCCATGTACAAAATATAATTTTCTTGCAAAGGATGTAAAAGAATTGTCTAAGATTGTAAGAGAGGCATTCTATATTGCCACATCAGGCAGGCCCGGTCCTGTTTTGATAGATTTGCCCAAGGATGTAACAGCAGGAAAGGCAGAGTTCACATGGCCAGAGGTAAAGATCAGAAGTTATAACCCAACGTATGAGGGAAATAAGTGGATGATAACGCAGGCAGCACATCTAATCGCAAAGTCCAAAAGAGCGGTTATCATTGCTGGAGGAGGTGTAATACTCTCTGGTGGTTCAAGGGAACTCAGAGAACTTGCAGAATTTACAGATATCCCTGTAACAATGACCTTGATGGGGCTTGGGTCTTTTCCAGGTACTCATAAACTCTCCCTCGGTATGCCTGGGATGCATGGCACTTATTATGCAAATAAGGCGATACAGGAGTCTGACCTGTTGATAGCAATTGGTATGCGATTTGATGACAGGGTCACGGGTAAGATTGATGCCTTTGCACCACATGCAAAGATAATCCATATAGATATTGATCCGACATCAATCAGGAAGAATGTGCGCGTCGATACTCCCATAGTCGGGGATGTAAAAAGAGTTCTTACCGTTTTAAACAAGGTTCTGAAAGAAGAAATAAAAGA